>MDTA01049050.1_pt1 | contig 15180 bp, 13 predicted proteins | sample 811151 | NCBI WGS metagenome assembly MDTA01 (sample SAMN05326648, study PRJNA326480) | marine metagenome | isolation source: seawater | place: Indian Ocean: South | collected 2010 | reverse complement strand
TTAACTTCCGCTACAACACTAGTTGTCGCCTGATAAATCGGCGGCATACGACGCACATAAAGAAAGCCCATGCCTGCACCAAGCAAACAAGCCATGATGATGGGGAGCATCCAGCGGCCGCTGAGTTCATACAGCAAGCTGTCGGGCTGTGCCTCTTGTTCCTTGCCGACCGGCTCTTCCGTGGCCATTGAATGTCCTACGCCCCCTTGGAATAAGGTCCCATAATGCAGTCGACGACGCCACTCAATGGAAACCGAACAAAGGCCACAAGTGACCTTGAGCACAAAGAATTGCTCCAGGAGGAGCGACCGAGAGCACTTAGGCTTGGCTGGGGTCTAACCTTGTTCATTGGCTTGTCCAAACATTTGGCCGTGATTCCAGGCTTGCAATCGCTCATTGGTCTCGCCGCTGCGGGATTACAGCTTTTCATTCCGCTGCGGGAAGCGGACCGTAGCCCACTGGGAGATGACGGCGTCGGTTATCGACTGGATCGAATGAGTAAAGAATTCCTGTGGGTCGGTGTCCTTTTTATCGTGACTGCTGTCCCTTTCTGGTTCCTCCACGAACACTGGTGGGCATGGGTGCAAGGTCGGGAGGTCAGCCAATCGACCTTGGCCGTTCCCCCGGGCGATTTGAGCCAATGGATTGGAATCACCAGTGGGGGTCTCGATTTTTTCGAACTAGCGCTCATCCATTTCCTGGCGGTGGCCCTGCCCGAGGAGTTGTTCTACCGTGGATATCTTCAACCTCGGCTGTGCAGCACCTTTAAAGATCACAAAATCGGGTGTGGGTTTCGTTGGAATCACGGGATTGCGATCACCGCAGCTCTGTTTGCCCTTGCCCATTTCTTGGGTGAGTACAATCCGGCGCGTCTCGGTCCTTTCTTCCCCGCTCTTTTGTTCGGTCTACTGCGACGTCGCTCGGGGAGCATTGGGGGTGCAGTTCTGCTTCATGGCATGTATAATCTGTTAGGCGCCTTACTTTTTGCTGGCATGACGGAATAAGATAGAAGGCGGTCTGTTTCGCCTGAGAGACGGAGGTGATCCATGCTGGGATTGTTCGACACCAAGCGCCGACGATTTGAGCGCGAAGCGATGGAGCACATGAATGCTCTGTTCGGCCACGCACTCAGGTTAACGAGAAACAATGAGCAAGCAGAAGATCTGGTTCAAGATACACTTTTGAAAGCGTACAAAAACTACGACTCGTTCAAGGAAGGCACCAATGCGAAGGCTTGGTTGATCCGAATCCTGACGAACACTTACATCAATGGCTACCGGCGAAAGCAGGTGGCTCAGAGAGCGTTAACGCAGCATGGTGGTGGCTTCTTGAATGATCGGGTTTCCGGATCGTTGGGTAAGAACGGCGCCAAAGGCATGACCGATGCTGTGATGGACCGGTTCATCCGGGAAGAACTTGTGGAGGCGGTGAACGAACTGCCGGAAAACTTCCGAGATGTGGTGATCTTAGCAGACGTCGAGGAACTGAGTTATCGAGAGATCGCCGACGCCCTGGAGATTCCAATCGGGACCGTGATGTCGAGGCTCCATCGGGGCAGACGTTTGCTGCGAGATTCCTTGAGCGAGTTTGCCCACAGTTTGGAAGATTCAGGTGTGACGATTTTAGACCATCACCGGCGACAACGACATGGATGACTCGACCATCGATTGCGAGAGCTTCCGCGCCCAGTCGGAGTTATTGTTAACGGGCGCACTTCCTGAGGAAGAGCGCAGCCTACTCATAGCACACGCACAGGGTTGTCCGGACTGCGGTTTGATGCTGCGAACAGATGAAAGTTTGCGTCAAGGACTCCGAAAACGCTGGGACACTCCTAAGGCTCCGAGACGCTTAAGGCGGCGAATGCAGCGGCGTTGGGCGCTGCAACGGGGTCTCCGGACGGCGGGAGCGGTCGCCAGCATCGGAGCGGTCGGAATGGTTGCCATCATGCTGGTGCCAGAACGTCAAGATGCCATTGAACCCCTGCTTTCGGAAACGTTGGCAATCCATCAAGGGCTCGAAGACTTACCCCACGACGTGGCGGAAGAGCCTGCCGATCGTGTGGAGCGATTCGTGAGCAAGCAGTTGGGACAGGTCGTGAATCTGCCCCGCCCCCCAGAACTTGGACGCAGTTTGTCGGCGCGAGTGCACCGGGCACCCACCGGAGAGCCTGCAGCGGTGATCACTTATGGCGGCGGCGCGAAGCGCGTGACAGTCCTTGCGGTATCAGAAAGTGATGATTTGGAGCAGGGCTTACCTGAACCCATCGTCCGAACCATCAACGGTAGGGAAGTTTTGGTGTGGAAGAAGGATGGCACTGTCTTTTCTGCCACAGGTGCAGATGGTCGAGCACCGAACCCCTTTGTGAAAATGGTTGGCTACACCCCGTAAGGTGCAGATCGTCTAGACCGGGGATGGTGCAATGGGCTAAAGGCGCGCTATGGACCCATTGCACCTCCTTATTTACTTGGACGATCCATCGCCGTGGCAAGCGTTCATTGCTGATCTGGAGAAGGGAGGCGCCACCTGCCGGCTGATCTCAGATCATCCCTCACTGGTCGCGGCAGCAGCAGATGCAGGCCCCGAAGATGTCATCGTGGTCGCACAGGAGCAAGTCGAAGACGAAGCCTGGTCAAAGTTTGGCTTGCCGGTCTACGGAATCGAAGAACTTGCAGCAGAGATGGGGGGGAGCCTCGTGGACCCCTTTGCACCCCCGAGTCGAGCGGAAGACAGTGTCTTAGATAAAGTGGACAAACAATTGGATCGTCTTGAGGCTGTCGTGAGGGACTTAGAAGCTCAGAGTAAAGCGCCGTCCTAGTCGGCGACCATCAGAAATTCGATGCCGGCTCCCACAGCCACAAACCCAATCTCATCCAGCCCTGGTATTCCTTGCTGGTACCAACCTAAGAGTCGCCACACAGGGTCGTCTCCGAAAGCCATTTCTGCCTTAAGTCCCGCTGCTGTGGTGCCAAACTGATACCCCAGCGATGTATTTCCAGATTCGATTCCATGGTCTGACTCGGGACCGAGATGGTCCGAGCCTTCGTCGTCGGAACTAGTGGAATCGACACCAGCCCAAATTTGTCGAACCACTGGACCAATACGGAGACCATCCCCCAATGAGAACATCAACTCACCTTTGATTTCGCCTTTCAAGAGGAGTTCAATAAAAATCTCGCCATCGAGGCTAAGACGTAGTTCAGAGGTACTTAAAATACCCTCGTCGGATGGGCGCAGAAACACGGCGGCATTTGCGCCAAAACCTGCTGATGTCTTCTCGTGCCCCCAGCCCAGAGAAGCCAAACGGACTGAACCTCCAAGACCGAAGCGCTTACTGATCCAATGCATCCCGTCCAGTCCAAAGGCACCATTCGTGATCCGCCCGATCGTTCCCAGGGACGTGGACATAAACTCGATCGAAGGCGGTACAAAATAGGCGGACGGGGCTAACCAACCCTCCCGCTCAGCGTGTTCAAATTCCCGATCTGGATCACCATCGAGATCAAAACCTAACCATCGCCATTCCAACCCAGCGTGATAACTTTGAAACAATGAATCGCCGGCGACCGATGGCAACCAAGCAGCCCCTTCCAATGTAAACCGATCGGTGAGTCGCCAACGCCCATTCAGACCATAGGTCAAACCTTGCAGATCAAGGGAGAAACTCTGCTGATCACTAAAGGGCAGTCGCAGGCTCGGGCTGAGATGCAACCCTTTCGACAGCAAATAACGCAAGCGAGCGGAAAGGCCCTGCCCCTGCGCCTCATAGCGATGATAACCCACGCCCAATTGAGCCATCGACAGGAGGCCATCACGTCCATTGAGCAGCAGTTCAATACCGCCCTCTTTACCGACCATGCCCGGACTGACTAAGCCCCCCAACCCACTACTAATCCAAGCCTTCGTACTCAGCCAGGGACGCCAACGCCGACGATAACTGAGCCCAAAGGACCTTGGCATCGCACCACGAGAACTCGCCCCAGGTCCGGGCAGGGAATTGCCCACCTGGAAAACCGGCAACAAAACGGTCCATTGGGACAAACCATCCACTTCGTTTCGACGCCGACGCATCTCAATGCCCCGTCGACCCATCGGTGAATCATCTTGAAGTTGATAAGTCTGCTTGTAGCGACGACCCGCCTCAAAATAGCCGCCAGAAGATTCCGCAGTGAGATAACTTTTTTTGCGCACAAAGAAGCGATGGCGACCAACAGGTGGGCTCAGCGTGCACGGTGTGCGGCAGGTCAAGCCACCAATCCCAGCGAGCGCGCCAGCCGGTCGGCCAGAAAACGAGACCTGCGGTCGGTTTTGCACCTTAAACTGCACCGCCTCACTCAAGCCGCCTACTGGGACTGTGATTCGATCTTTTCGTCGAGCATAGCGAGGATCGACCACCTTTAAAGAATAGGTCCCTGCCACCACGCTAAACTGAGCTGGCGACTCCTGGGGTGGTTCTCGACCGAGTTGGACTCGAACGCCTTTGACACCCGGTGTCTCGATCCGCACCAGATGCGCTTTATCCAAGGTCCATTCCTGAGTGACCTCGCGACCTTCCTCCACCTTCACCTGATGGACCTGAGTTCCGTAACCCATCTTGCTAACCGTCACTCGGTAGGAGCCCGTCGGTCGAAGCCCAACAAAAGGGGTCGTGGCTTGATAACTATCTTTCGGTTGGCCTCTTGACTCAAAGCGGACTTCGGCTCCCGGAGGGCGAGTCATGATCGCAACGTCACCCATTTTCCGCTCCATTTCGATACGCAATTCCGTCCGTGTCTGTGGACGGATAGTGATGCGGCGCCGTACCGTTTTAAACAAAGGGTGATCGACACGGACCACCACGGTCCCTGCCGGCAACCGTTGAATTATTTTCGGTGATTCGCCGACTGACTGCCGGTTTAATCGAATCTTCGCACCAGTCTGGGGTACCGTCACCACCTTGAGACTGCCGAAATTAGGCTCAAGGGTGACTCGCAGTTGAATCGGACCTGCTGGGACGACAACATCTTGTTCCACGGCGGCATAAAGGGGATGGTCAACTCTTAAACGATAGCGCCCCGAGGGCACAGCCTGCTGAAAGATACCATCGGGGCCCACTTGCCCCTGCCCACGGCGGTCGAGGAAGACCCGAGCCTGAGGAGCATTACAGTCAACCAGAAGAATACCGCGTCGGCCTTGCTGTACTGTTCCAGAGGCTTGAACGACTTCCACGGTCGAAGTCTCTAGAGCCCCACGTTGAGCTTTCTTTTCAGCGACCTGAACACCGAGCCCTGCCACCAAAGATCGAGTGGCTTGATGCAATTTCTCCTCGCCCGCGGCACTGGCCAACTGACCCACATCCTCCAAGCTCAGACGAGCTTGCTCCACCAACTCGACGGCCCCTTGATTCAGCCGCTTAAGGGTCAGACTCACCTGGCGCCGAGCGCAATCAAAGCGCTGTTCTAAGAAGATCTTTGCCTGGGCTTTCCGGGCAATCTGAGCACAACTCTGATCATTGCACGATGTCTGATCACCGGCTTTCTGGCTAAAGCTCTGCATCAGCGTGATCAAATCAGCACCCTGGATGAGCACGTAGCGATTCTTTGGGAGCAAGCGCAGAAACTGTTCTTCGAGGAGTTGGGTTAAATACACCATGTCCTGGGGTGATGCGCAGCTCGCTTGGCGCGAATCTGCGTAAAAGATCGCCACCCGCTCACGCTCCCAGCCACCCCCCTGAGCCTGGGCGGTTTCCCCGAGAAGCCAGAACCCGGCCACCAGGCTGAGCTTAAGGCAATACCGCGCGAATGCGTTCAACAAGCCCTCCCTTGTTTCCCTGGGCTGACAACAACTGCTTTCCTTGGCGATGGCAGACCCGAACTGCGGGCAACTGACAGGCTGACGCACTTTGGTTTTCTTCGCAGACACCAAACAAGCGACTTACCTCCTTACTACCATCCTCAACAACGATGATCTGACGCTCCAATTGTGCCTCGATGGTATCCAACTTCCCTTTCGCTTGGCCATAGCGCTCACCGGATAAAACCACCACAAGACCCGTGTTTGAATCCGCTGGGAAAGCTTGTCCAAGGGTTCGTAATTGGGGTCCACAAGCCGCACACCAACTCGCAAAAAATTGGAAGATCGTTGCCGGCTTTGCTTCGAGTACAGCCCGTGAAGACAAGAGCTTCGTTCCCGAGCGGTCCCAACTGGCGAAAGCTGGGCAGAGCGCTTTCGACTGTTCCTCCCATTGACTGCTTGCTGCCGGTGGTGATGGCGTCCCCACAGGCACAGGGGTCCGCGCACAAGCGGTCAACATTCCAGCGCTGAGCAGCAGAATCCTCACAAGCTACCCCTTCGTGGATGTCCCTTTAGCGCAGCCACAGGCTGTGAGAAACCCTAGTCGAGCTGGCCCAAAATGTGTCGAACCAAGGCTGCTCTTCCTTTTAGATCAAACTCAAGGAGCGCCTTCGATCTCGCTTTTTCCATCGTGGTTGCGAGTCCCTGAAAGCGAAGCGCAGGTAAAGGGTATCGTTGCCCTCGATGACAGTTCGTCATCGTCGGACTCAAATGCAGTGTGCAGGTTGGCCCAACGAAGCCCACTGAACATTCGGTTTTGGCACGCAGCATCAAATGATAGGCTAGCTTGCCTTGGTGTTGACCGCATGATGCCCCAGCCTCTTCCACCGAAAATCGTCGACGACCGAGATCAGCCACCACACCACCCGCCACGCGAGTACTCAATTCTCGATTGTCCTTTGCCGAGGCTACGTGCACCAAAAATGGCATCGCTTGAAACTGTGCTCTCAGACTTTGAGCGGGCGCTATAAAGCGTTGATAAAGGACTTGAACATCCACCGTCGACAAGGGGCTAGCGATCACCCGCTGCAAGGCTGCTAGTTCTCGGTAACGACTCCATCCTTGGCGCAACTTGGCCCAACTGCTCTCCAAATTCGAAAAGCTAATGGTCTGCTCCTTGAATGGATGAAAGGCGATAGACAGCTCTGATTCAGCAAGCTTCAGGTCCTGTTGAATCTGCTCCTGAACTGGCTTTCGCTTGAGGCAAACCGCCGTTTCACACCCCCCACTTCGACAGATTCGGTATTGCGTCCGCTCAACGAAGAACTGTGCATATCGAAAGTCGGATCGGATCGTTGTTTCTTCAACAAACTCCCGGCTGATCTCTCCGTCCACATCCTTGGCAACGCTACGAACTTCGGTTTGCAACCGGGCATTTAATTTTCGAGACAAATTCGCCTGAGCTTTCAGAACAGCCTTTGACGGCTCATCAGCCGGTGCCTGACCCAGTGCGCAAGTGGGATTACCCTCAAGCCGTCTGAGTTCCGCCTCCCGCTCCTGTAGGCTCGCCGTTGCACATGCAATGCTGCACCCCATGGTGACCAAGACGAATCGCTGAAGGGAGAATGACCCACGCACCTTGCGCTGTTTCAACGGGAGAAATCTAAAGGCTATTCACGGTGATGCTCAGCACGGCGAACCCTGACCCGCTCGCGCTGCCGACGACGGCGAAGACAGAACAGAGCGAACATCGCCGCTGCGAAAGGCAGGACGTCGGGTGCTGAACTGCAACCACAACCAACAGGCTCTTCCGGCTCAGTCGGCGGCTCAGGCAATCCATCATCCGGTGCAACCAAGCTGATCACGAAGTCTTTGCTCACCTCAAACTCACCATCACTCACAGTGAGACGGAAGGGCCATTCCCCTCGACCTGGCAGATCCACGGCGGTCCAGGATGCGGTCGGGTCCGTGATCAGTGGTAAGATCTCGCTGGTCTCGTCACCGGCGAACTCCCACTGATACGTAAGTTGATCCTCGGGATTCGGATCGTAGGCAGAGGAGCCATCAAGATACTCAAGCCAGTGGGTGCCCACCGGGATTGCAGTACGCGGATTGTCCGGCAATTCGATGACTGGCTCCACATTGATGATGGTGACATTCACAAAACTGGGTGTGGAACGATAACGGCCATTATGAACCCGCAGTTCAAAGCGATAAATTCCTCGATGACTCAGCGTGATCTCGGGTCGCATACTGCCTTCGGGCAGACGAACCAGAGGAGCGGTGTCGTTGACCACCTGCCTCCACGTGTAAACCAAATCAGAACCTCCGGGGTCGACGCTCCTCGAGCCGTCCAGAAGAATCAGGCCCGGTCCACTTTCCTGATCCTCACCTGCATGGGCGATCGGTGCGTCAGGTCCCGCACTCACTTCAACGGTAAGATCGTAGACATTGCGACCACCGTGGTCGTCAGCCACAGACAAACGAAGTGGTACCGACTCGCCGATCGATGATTCCGGAACCTCCCAAGCCAGGACTCCATTTCGATCGCCGAGCGTCATCCCTCCGGGCCCATCCATCAAAGTCCAGTAGAAGAGATTATCCCCCACATCGGGATCCGTTGCCCTCAGAGTCACCTCAAGATAGTCACCACCCGATGCTTCGAGATTTAGAGGCGTAGTCAGGATCGGCGCATCGTTGGTATTCTTGACGACCAAAGTGAGGATGTCCTCAACCACTCGAGCCTCTCCTTCACGCTCCTCTGCGGTCAACGCGATCTGATGCTCGCCGACTTGCTCATTGGTCGGGGTCCAACGGAACACGCGGGTCTCCGCATCATAGGTTGCTCCTACCGGGAGCAGACCGAGTTCGAGGGTCGCCACATCGCCGTCGGGATCCTCGGCATAGAGGGGATGGTTCAGTTCAACATCTTCATCGATTTCAAAGTGCCCTGCGCCGACGACCCGAGGCGGACCATTGGCATCCTCGACTTGGAAGCTGAGCATCAGTCGACCGCTAAGCCCATTCTCATCCGTCGCATGAACCTCGAAACTCAGCACACGCTCGCTAAAGTGTCCGGGTGCCCAGGTTAGGGTTGCTGATCCGCCCTCTCCCTCAACACTCGCCTCCGCAGGCGCGTCTTCGCCGAGCCCCCATGCCGTAATCGCCTCACCATCTGGATCACTGGCATTGAGAGCCAGCGTGAAGGTCTGCCCCTCGATCACATCGTGATCGACGCCATCGTCGCAGGACACGATGGGCGGCCGATTAATTTCGACTCGCAACACCCTTCCATTTCGAAGGGTTGGACTTTCTTCAACGAGCGCTCCATGGAAAATCTTGAGCGTCCCTGCGTTGACTCGACTCGGATTGTTGCCCCGACGACCCCGTTGGTCCACTCGACCATCCAGCGTCATTTCGGGTCCTTGCAACAACACGCCACCACCGGCACCGCCGCCACCCCAGACGGAACTGTGTTGTCGAGCTCCGCTTTGACCGCCGCCGGCACCCATCGTGTTGATTTCACCACTCATCACCAAGCGTTCAGAAGCCACCAAGCTAACGGCTCCACCGCCGGCTCCACCGCCGCCACCGCCACCACCACAGTTTGCTGCTCGACTGGATCCGGCACCGCCACCGCCGCTCCCAATCTCGACGGAGTTATCTTGACTCGTGTCGCCATTACGGCCTGCGACGGCATAACCGCCGTTGCCGCCGGCAGCAGGCTCACAATCAGCATCGCCACCGCCACCGGTGCCACCGAAGGCACCTGCGCCGGCTCCTCCGTCATCCTGAGCACTTCGATCACCACCGGTACCGCCGCCACCGCCGCCGCCACCGCCGGCATTACCGCCGCCGCCGCCACCGCCGCCGCCACCGTACCCCTCACCACCAACGCCACCACTGGCGCCGTTCGTACTTGTGCCACCATTACCGCCTCGTGCACCGGTACCGGCCTGGCCATCACGGCCTCCGTCGGCACCATCGCCAGCGGGTCCATCCGGGCTGCCTCCGCCGCCACCACCGCCTTGGGCTTCGGCATTCCCCCATCGAGCATGACCACCGCGGCCGCCACCGCCCTCGGCACCGCCTTGGGCATAGCTTTCGACCACCGCAGCGGAGTTGTTCATGCCGCCAGCGCCACCACCGAATCCCCGTCCCTGTGCATTGATCTCGCCAAAGATCTCAATCACGGGCGCCTCAAGCGACAAAGCACCGGAGCCCTCCTCTCCGGTGTATGCATTCACGAAGAGCGTTCCCCCCTCTTCGATTCGCACACGACTGCCGTAGCGATGGTGACCGTGGAGACTGTAGGTCTCGCCAGCGCCGATGACCAACTCCATTTCATTGTCGGTTACCGCAAAAGCTGTCCCGGTGAACAACAACGTAACGAGGGCAAGAATCGAACGAACCGTCATGGCGCACTCCGGCGGCAATCTACAGTCGAGAAGGTAGCTGTCTGGTTCAAAAGGTCAACCCGCGCGCACATGTTGGCAATCCGAGGTTAACAACAGGACGGGCTTTCGGTAGATGCGGCGCAGTGGGTCTTCGTAGCTCAGGTGGATAGAGCGGCGGTTTCCTAAACCGTAGGTCGTGGGTTCGAGTCCCGCCGAGGACACCAAAGGCAAGGAGTGAGAAAGGTGAGCATGCAGCGATCTAACCATCTCTCACTGCTCATCCTGCCCCTGCTGGCATGTTCACCGACTGGTCAGAGAGCCGAGACACTGCAACAGGGTAAGGTTTCAATCCGGGTCGATGCCCTCTTGGGCTTGAACCCGTTAGACATCAAAGCTGCGGCGATGGAACGTCTTGGCGGGCAAAGAAAAGCGCCTGTAAAGCTCGCTTTCGACGTCCAGTTGGGCGGAGGAATACGAGGCAGCCTGGATACCGCAGGGCTGCAATTTAGAAGCAGCGTGGAGCGAAGCGACGATTGGCGTCGAATCATGGACGAGTTAATTGCGGCTTCGGAACTTGCCCACGGAGCTCGGAGAGATCTCGCGAAAATCCGAGCCCTCCTTGCGAGCGAAAGCCGAGAACGACGCATCGCCGGCATTGCTTTACTGGGTGAAGCAGATGCCGAAACCCATAAGCTTTTTCTCCAAAAATTACCCCACGATTTACCCCCGAATCGAATCCGCGAGATCGCTTCCTCGCTGCTTGCCGACGAGGGAGAACAGAACACCCTCACGTTGATTGCACTGAGTCAACGTTATCCGGTACTGTTCGACGAACTGTTGGGTGCTGTGGCTGAACGCAGTGGCCAAGTCGCAGTGGCCTATTTGACGGCTGTCTCTCGCGGGCATGAAGACGAAGGCGCTCGTGCCACCGCCAGAGCTGCCCTGGAGACACGCCCATGAGAGGTCTTGCGCTATCGCTTTTTATGCTCGCAAGTTGTCGTGCCCTCGTCACCCCTGCACCCACTGGACCCGACCCAGCTTTGTATTGGCCAATGCAAGCAGGACAGAACATGCAGTTTGAACTCAAAATGGGCACTCAAGAGCAAACTCAGGTGGTTCAGTTGACTCATCAAGAGGGGCCGTGGATCTTCGATGACCGGGGACAACGTTTCCGTTATGATGGGCTCGGTCTGTTCGATAGCCGTCGCTACCTCATCAAGCGCCCTTTGGTGGTTGGAAGCCAATGGATGAGCGTCCCACAACCAGGGGTTGTGGAGCGGTTTTCAATCGCTGGCGTTGCCCGCCCCTGCGCTGCTCCTCACGGCAGCATCAAAGATTGTCTGGTGGTGGAAGCACGGCAAAATATCGATAAAAAACGAACGCTTCTTACACGCTGGTGGTACGGCCGGGGGCTCGGCCCCCTTCGGATTGACACTTTCATCCAGGACAGCAGTGGTCGCTTGGAGCCTAAGTCCTCCATCCTCAGAGCCCTTGAGGACTAGGGTATGAGTACCGGCCGTGTGATCGTGCTTGAAGGCATCGATGGTGCCGGCACCAGCACGCTTGCACAGGCACTAAGTCACTGGCTGGAAAACGCCGGCTATACCGTCTTTAGGACACAACAGCCCAGCCGCCACCCGACGGGTCAACAGATCCGCAAGCTCTTGAGGGAACCGACGAGCAATGAGACTCGCCGAGCAGCACTCGCCTTGTCCTTCGCCGCCGACCGTTTACTGCTGTGGGAGGAGATCCGGAAAGCGGTGGCTCAGGACAAGTGGGTGATCTGTGACCGATCAAAGTTAAGCAGCCTGGTCTACCAAGGCTCGGAGCTACCGGAGGACTGGGTCCGCTCAATCAACCGCTATGCTCCGGATGCCGATCTCACCCTGCTCCTTGATCTTCCAGCAACAACGGCGATGGCGCGCATCGAGGCTCGAGGCGCCGTTCGTGAGCGCTTTGAAACGTTGAGCATCCTGGATGAGTTGACTCGCCGGTATCAACGGCTAGCCAGAGAGGACTTTGGTAGTCCCGTCGTGCTCCTGAATGCGGACGTCTCTGCAGAAGAGGTTCTCTTGCAGGCAAAGCAAGCGATTGAGGCGTTGCGCTAATGGGTGCCTCCCTCAGCCCCATGATGACCCACTATGTCGAGGTCAAAGAGCAAAACTCGAGGGGATTACTGTTCTACCGGGTCGGTGATTTTTACGAATTATTCTTTGACGATGCTCGACGTGCAGCTGAACTCCTCGATCTCACTTGTACCTCTCGTCAAAACCACGGTGGTGAACCGATTCCGATGGCCGGTGTACCGCATCATGCTTTACAAACCTATGTGGATCGTTGCCTCGCTCAAGGCGTTAGCGCCGTCATCTGCGACCAGTTGGAAGATGCAGCCCTTGCAAAGGGTATGGTCAAGCGAGGCGTCACGAGAATTGAAACCCCCGGCACGGTGGTTCAAGAGGATCAACCGGACCAAGTCTTTCTCGCAGCGATTGCACCGCCAGAGCGCGCAAAAGATCGATGGGGCCTCGCCCTACTGGATTTAGGCTGTGCTGATTTCCGCTGCAGCGACTTCGGAAGCCTCGAGGAAACGCTCGAAGAGGTGCGTCGATTTGATGCGAAGGAATTAATCTTTCCAGAGGATTTAGAATTCCAAGCAAGCGCATTCCAAGGGGCACTCGTGCCCTTGGATCGGGGCTGGTTTCGACGCAAGGGATCCGCAGAACAGATTCAAGATTTCCTCTCGGTTCATGACCTGGCTGCCTTCGGTTTATCGGATCGCCCAGATCGTGTTGCAGCGGCAGCGGCAGCGAGTCGATATGCCCGCTCAACACGCAGTGGCGAATTCAACCATATTCACGTCTTAAAAAGTTACGAACGTAGCGATCGGCTTCATCTCGATGGTGCAACCCTTCGTAACTTAGAAGTCTTCTTCACCCTCAGTGGTCAACGAGATGGAGGGCTCCTGAAAACTCTGGATCGATGTGCAACCCCAGGGGGAAAAAGAGCGCTTGCAGAGAGTCTTCGTGCCCCGCTGCTCAACCCGACTGAAATCGAAGCCCGACTCGACCGCTGCGAGGTACTGCTCAGGGATCATGGGCTTCGATCGGCTGTTCGAGACCACCTCCGGCGCGTGGGTGATCTGGAACGGATTGCAAGTCGACTTGCACTGGGCGGCGGCAACCCACGGCAGTTACGAGTGCTGGCGAACGGACTCAACAGCCTTCCCGAACTGGCGATACTGCTTCAGTCATCCGAAACGATGCACCAATGGTTTATGAGCAAGTGGCAACCCCTTGAGTCCGATCTTCGGCCCCTCGCTGTCGAACTCAACCTGGCGCTCGTTGAACGCCCCCTGTTCGTCGGGGCGATGGAGATAGTGTTGCCGACGGCTATGATCCTAAACTCGACCAAGCCCGCAATCTGGCTCGCCACAGCGCAGAAGCGATCGAATCCTTTGCAGCGGCTCAGATCGAAGCCACTGGGATACCGACCCTCAAGGTCAAACAAAACAAAGTCTTTGGTTACTTTATCGAAGTCAGCAATCGCTACACTGACAAGGTTCCAGAGCATTATCGTCGCAAGCAAACCATCGCGACGGGTGAACGCTACATCAACGATGAGTTGGATGGATTGGCCGAAAGGATCCAGGCCGCTGAAACGGAAAGCGATGCGCTCGAAGCCGAACTTTTTCATGCTTTAAGAGATCGAGCAGCCCGTTTGGTGAGTGTTATTTTTGAAGGGGCTCAGTTACTCGCTGAATTGGATCTGGCATCGTGTTTTGCTGAGTTAGCGGACCGTCATGGCTATGTGCGACCCGAAATCCTCCCCCCCGAAGACCATGTTGTCGAGTTGCGAGCGTCTCGACATCCAGTGGTGGAGCGAAACACAACAGAGCCCTTCGTCGCCAACGATATTGCCCTGGGAAAAGGTGGCAAGCGACTGATCATCCTCACCGGCCCGAACATGGGTGGTAAGAGTACCCTGATGCGCCAGGTCGCCCTCAGTGTTCTTATGGGACAAGCAGGTTGCTTTGTGCCTGCTGAAAGTGCCCGTTTTGCACTTCGCGATCGAATTTTCACTCGGGTTGGAGCCAGTGATGACCTGAGTCAGGGACGCTCCACCTTCATGGTCGAGATGACTGAGACCGCAAATATTCTTCACCATGCCACTGAGAAGAGTCTCGTCATTTTGGATGAAATTGGCAGAGGAACTGCCACCTTTGATGGGTTGAGCTTGGCATGGTCAGTTGCCGAGGACCTTCACGACCGGGTCAAGGCTTTAGGCTTGTTTGCAACCCACTACCACGAACTGTGCGAGTTAGCCTCCAGTCGAGCCCATGTCATTAACATGCAAGTCGCGGTGCGCGAATGGAGTGGCGACATTGTCTTTATGCGACAGTTAGAACCCGGAGGTGCGAGTCGTTCTTACGGTATTCAGGTCGCTCGATTGGCAGGCTTACCCCCCGAAGTCATCGGTCGTGCACGAGAACTCCTGCTCCAACTAGAGATGCGTCAGGTCAACCGGGGTGATCACCCAACCATCATCCCTAAAGATGAAGCCCCTAAATCAGGTAACCAACTGAGTCTCTTTGGAGGTCCACCCCCAGCGCAACATCAAAATCCGGCGGTGGACGAGATTCTCCGAACCCTAACCCGGGTCGATCCGATGACGACCACACCGATGCAAGCGCTCCGAATTCTAGAGAGGCTTCGTCGCAAGCTTCTCGACTGACGCTGTTCCCAGCCGAGAACTCAGTGCGTGAAAGCACCGCTGGATTCGATCTTTGAGCGAACACTCCGGCGGGCAAAACGCCACCAAGTTCGACTCGCTAGGCTCTATCGATAGCGACGGCTTCTTTGCGTCGCTGTGCTGCAACCATTTGGGCAAAGTGGCCATCGGGATTGCTCAGCAAGTCTGATGGACTCCCTTGCTCGATGATTTGCCCTTCCGACAGGACGATGATCCGATCGGCGGTTTCCACTGTTGATAAACGGTGAGCCACCACGAGACTGGT
>MDTA01170662.1_pt1 | contig 15185 bp, 13 predicted proteins | sample 811151 | NCBI WGS metagenome assembly MDTA01 (sample SAMN05326648, study PRJNA326480) | marine metagenome | isolation source: seawater | place: Indian Ocean: South | collected 2010 | reverse complement strand
GCTCAATTTATTGTAAGGTTTTATGCTGATTTTTATGTTGAAAGATTTGGTCCTTTAAAAATATCTTATATATCTATTTACATTATGTTCATTGGTGTATGTGCAGTAACATTATCTAGTTCAGTTATTATTTCACTAATTGGTTTTACTTTAATTGGCGGGGGCTCAGCAGTATTATTTCCCTTAGCCATGTCTGCAGCTGCACAAAAAACTGACAGACCAGCAGCTATGAATGTCGCCTCTTTAGCCCAAATATCTTTTCTTATGTTCCTGCTGGCACCTCCAATACTAGGTTTTGTCGCTGAAAATTTTGGTATAAGAACATCTTTTGGTATTGGTATACCTTTTGTTATATTGAGTTGGTTCTTTATTAAGTCATTAAAAGACTAAAACTTAAACTATAAAATTTTTAAGTTGCAACATGTGAAATACCTTTGTTTGGGGAATAAATATCCAAAATATTCCAATGACCCGTTGTCGGTGTGGGGTTATTAATCATGGGAACGTCAATTACAGTTGGTTTTTTTGATTTAATCGCTTCCACAAGCGTTGGCAAAAGTTGATTTGCTTTAGTTATTTTTTTACCAATAGCACCATAAGCTAATGCAATATCAGAGTAATTAGTGCCATTCTCAGAGTTTTTGAAAGTTGTCCCATAATTTATTCCATAATGTGCTTTTTGAAGTCCTGCAATTGTCCCAAAAGCATTATTATTCATTACAAGCCAAATAATCCCAAGATTTAATTCTACAGCAGTTGATAATATCGAAGGATTCTGTCCAAATCCACCATCTCCTACTAAGCTTATAACAACTTTATCAGGGGCAGCGAGTTTTGCACCAATAGCAGCTGATGGACCAAAACCCATGGTCGCAAATCCTCCTGGGGTTAAGATTGAACCAGGAGAAAAAATTTCAAATTGCTGTCCAACTCCATTTTTATTCCAGCCTACATCAGTTGTAATTATTGCATCTATAGGAAGAGCTTTTCTTGTATCAGCTAGTATCCTCTCAGGCATCATTGGAAATTTATTACTTTTACACATTTCCATATTATCTACTTTAAAACTCTTCCTGAATGCCTTAATCTTTTCTTCTATTTTCTTTCTTTTAAAGCCTTTAGGATACATCTCTAGAGATAATTTATTTAAAACTTCTAAACTTTTCTTAGCATCTGCAACAACACCAATTTCAGTTGGATAATTTCTTCCAATTTCTGATGCCTCAATATCAATATGAATAAGTTTTGTATTAGGAATATTAAATGTATAACCATCATACCAACTTGAACAATCGGCTTCTTTAAATCTTGTTCCAATAGCAATAATATAATCTGCATTTAAACAAGTTTCATTAACCAATTTTGTACCCCAAAAACCAGTCATTCCAAGCACTTGTGGATGATCATCTCTTAATGCGCCTTTCCCCATCAAAGAATGAGCAACTGGCAAGCCCATTTGTTCAACAAAATTCTTTAACTCAGCACTTGCGTTAGATAGCAAAATTCCACCACCTACATAAGCGATTGGATTTTTTGCTTGAGCTAATTTATGGATTATAGTTTTTGCAGTCGATGTATCTAAAGATGGTTTTATAATGTTCTTTGTGTTTAATTTAACTTTTTCAAAACTATTAGACGAAACTCTTTCACTAAATATATCCATAGGAACATTTACAAGAACTGGCCCAGGCTGACCACTTTCTGCAAGGTGAAATGCTTTTTCTAATATTTCAGCAAATAATTCTGACCTGTCAACACGCCATGCTCTCTTAACAAAAGGTCTAAAGATTTCCCATTGAGAAGCGTCTGCATGAAGATTTACCTCTTGATGAGGGTGCTTTCCATAATAATGTGATGGAATGTCACCTGCAATTACCACCATTGGTATACAGTCTAATGCAGCATTTGCAACACCTGTAGCACAATTAGTCAAACCTGGTGATAAATGTGATAAAACTACAGAAGCCTTTTTATTTATTCTTGCGTATGCATCAGCAGCATGACTCGCTATTTGCTCGTGCCGCACTGTAACAAATTCAATTTCACTTGATTGCAAAGCAGACAATACAGCAATGTTTGTATGGCCACATAGACCAAAAACATGCTTAATTTTTCTATTCTCTAAAAATTTAACTAAATGTTCTGCAACTGTTTGATGGGTGACTTTAACTAAATTATTCATTAAATCTTCTTTCCATAAAATTCACCAAATAAATCTTTTTCTGAAGGTCTGTCTTGCTCAATTGGAAAACTGACCCAAGTATAATTTAACATATGCTTTAAAGTTACATTTTCATTCGTTATATTACCTCCCCATATTCCACAACCTAAAGAAGAAGTCATTGGCATACCATTAGTAAAGGAGCCTGCATTTGCCTTAGATTGTGGTTGTCTGACCATCATTCTACTTACAGGCGCAGTTCTTGCTAATGCATCAATATTTTTTTCACTATGAGAATAGATACCACATGAATGCCCTTTGCCAGCTGTACTGTATATCTTTTTTACTAAATCCAATGCATGTGTAAAATCATCAAAACTATAAAGAGACATTACAGTTGTAAGTTTCTCTTGCGAAAATTTGTGTTCTGAACCTATTTGATTATTATTCTCAACCATAAGAAATTTTATATCTTCTGGTATTTTAAAACCTGCAATATCTGTAATTTTTTGTGGAGAACATGCAATAGTTTGAAAAGTTCTCCTTCCTTTTTCGTCCCACATAACCTTTTCCAGCAAGGATTTTTGCTGGGAATTACATAAGTACCCACCTTCTTTTTCTAAAGATTTTATCATTTTTGAATAGATGGATTTATGAATAATTATATTTCCATCAGCAGAGCAACCTGATCCAAAATCAGAAACTTTGGAAGTTTTAGTGTTAGATGCAGCGATATCAACGTCAGCTGTTTCATCTATCACTATTGATGAATTACCAGCCCCTACGCCATATGCAGGCTTTCCAGAAGAATAAGCTGCTTCAACCATATTAGATCCACCGGTAGCTAAAGTTAAATCACACTCTTGCATAAGAAGTTTTGTAAGGGGGATAGTTGGCTCTTTTATGCATTGAAATAAATCTTCGGGTGCATAGACTTCTCTGCATGCAGATCTCATTACTTCGACCATTTTATATGTTGTTTTGGCTGATCTAGGGTGAGGGGAGAAGATGACTGCATTTCTCGCTTTAGCTGAATAAATACCAGTTACTGGGGGTGTAAGTGCAGGATTTGTCATTGGAATAAGTGATGCAACTACTCCAGCCGGTTTTGCATACTTTTTTATACCCTTTAATTTATCTTCCTCAACTAAGCCAACAGACTTTTGTCTCAATGCATCGCGAAGTACCCCCTGAATTTTAAAACGTTTTGCAGGTCTTCCATCTCTATCGCCAATTCCACTTTCATCAACCCCCATTTGAGCAAGGTATGTGAATGTCTTTTGGTTACCTGAGAACCAGCCAATTGCTTGAGCTAATCTATCTAACTGTTTTTGATCCCAATTCTCAATTTCAGTCATAGCTACTCTAGCTTTTCTAATTAGTTCATAAGCTAATTTATTTTCTTCTTTAGTAAGAACTTGTGGCACGTATCTCTCCCTTTAAAGGCAATTTATAAACCTTGTTTGTACATAATTTTCCTGGGTTAAATTTAGAATTGCCAAAAGTTTTTTTAGCATGCAATAATGAACGTCTTGCATGTTCCTCAAAACCCAATTCTGAAATTCGGCTTTGATTTGGCAACTCTATAGAAAAATTCAATGGGGGGCATTGTTCTATAATTTTTTCAAAATCAATCCATCCTTTACCAGGATAAAGCCTTGCATCCCTAGCTAATTGAATCATCCCTTCTTGTGTGTCTGCAATCCCAGGAAGACAATCAGAAATGTGGATAAAATGAAGCCATTCTGAGGGAATATGCATTATTTCATTTATATCTACTCTGCTTAAATGGAGATATAATGTATTAATTAAAATACCACCATTTTTTGGGCTAGCAGTTCTAACTATATCTAGAGCTTCATCAAGATTACGCAAACGAGAAAATGTTGGAAACTCGAGATCCACAGATAAACCATATTCAAAAGCTAATTCACAAGTTTCTTGATAAATTTCAATCAAAAAATCTCTGTCATCTCTCCTCTTAGTCCAAGCAGATATTATCATATGACTAGCACCTAATTCTGCACCCACTTCAAAAGACCTTTTAAATTCTTTTGGATCACAGTCTTCAGTAATTTGTGCAAGCTCAATATCCAAAACCTTTAATCCTGTCGTTCTTAGAGCAGTCTTAGATGCTTGAACTTGCTCCTTACTAATAGGTGAAGGTTTAAATTCACCCGGAACATTCATTTTTATCAATCTTGGGGAGACTGCATCATATCCAGCTCTAGCTGCTATATAAATTAACTCTGGGGGTGAACATTCTATTAAGGTTAAGTGACCCAAAGAATATAAAGGATTAAATTTTTTATTTAACAATTCACCCATAAGAAAAGAGGTATTTTAACATATAAAACTAAAAATATCAGATATTTTTAATTTTATCAACTCAATTCTTTGATATTAGACTTTTTGCCATTCCCCGTTTTTTTCATTAGACCTATATGAGGCGTGAATAAATTTAACACCTTTAAGACCATCTAAAGCATCAGGGATATCAATAGAAATTTGGCCATAAGTTCCTTTATCTAAATATGCTGCAACTTTTATTGCAAATTCGGTATATAAATTACCCCAAGCTTCTATTATACCTTCCGGAAAACCTCTTGCTGTGTTAATCAACCTCTCAATTTTTTTAGAAACCCCAGAGCCATAACCGCGGGTTATAATTTTGTCTTCCTTGCCGAACAGATTATATTTTAAATATTCAGAGTTCTCCAAGTCCCACTCAATACCACCCTTGCTTCCAAAAATCCGTACACGAAGGCCCCCTCGATTGCCGGGAGCTAATCTTGTCGCAATTAAAGTGCCCGGGATATTGTTGTTAAATTTTAAAAACATAAAAGCAGTATCTTCTAATTTTTTTGGTGCGCCACAAACATAAAAATGAGCCTTTACATCTGTCATTTTCAATCCAGTTATAAACTCTGATAAATGTGCGATATGAGTGCCAATATCACCAACACAACTGGTTAAACCTGACTTTTTAGGATCGAGCCTCCATTTAACATGATCTTCTTGACTAATTTTCTCACTTGTCATCCAATCTTGTAAAAACTCTAAATGTATTTGATTAATTTCACCTATGTCTCCCCTACCAACTATTTCTCTTGCTTGCCTTATCATAGGAAAACAGGACATCACATAAGATACAGTAAATGGTGTTTTAGTTTTTTGTGCAATTGTTACCAAGCTCTCAGCTTCCTCTATCTGGTTTGTCATGGGTTTATCACAAATAACACCTATTCCATTCTCTAAGAAAATTTTTGCATTATCATAATGCAGGAAGTTTGGGGTAGTAACCATTACTGCATCAACACCTTCTTCTAATTTACTTTCCTTAATGGCCATTTCCTCAAAATTTCTATAACTACGATCTTCCGAAACCATCCAGTCTTTAGCTGCCATTTTAACTTTTGTTGAATTAGAAGAAAAAGCTCCCGCAACAATTTCCCATCTATTAGTAAGCCTTGCCGCTGTAGCTTGAAGTTTTGCTATCCTGCCTCCACCAACAACACCTAATCGTAATCTTCTTGATTGTTTAGGAAAAGAATTTTCAAAACTGTCATTTAATAAAATTTGCATCTCTAAAATTTCTCCTATTTATTAAGTTGGTAATATTTCAACAGCCAAGAAAACAGAAGGCGTTACAGTCTCATACTGATGCCAAGGATAAACAAAGTTTTCATCATACATAGGCATATGTGTATTTCCTGGACACATTAATTCTTCAGCATATAGAGAATTTAAATTTTTCTCTTGGAATTGCTGCATTTTCCCATAACCAACAATTTGTGTGTGAATTTCTCGAAATCCAGGATCAGGACAGAAAGGGTGATCCTTATGTAAGCCAACATTTAGTGGAACTGATCCAGAATGATATACAGTATATACAAATCTTCCATCCCATTGCTTGGGGGACATAAAATGACTTATACCCTTTAATCGATCCTCCTTTCTAATGTCATATGCAGAAGGCCAAGCATTTTTAATATTTGCCATGAGCTCATCTTCATTTTCATATTTATCAAACTTTTCAATTAGAACTATATGATCTATTTTTTCTAACAGTAAATTGTTTACAATAATCGATCTCAGAGGATATAAAATTTGAGACCTAATTTTAAATTCATTTTGAGATAAATTAAGAATAATTGCTTTTTCTTTAATAAAAAATGAATTTTCATTTTTTATAATTTTAATTGTAAAAAAAGGATCAGCTATATTTAAATTTTTTACTGTCATAAACTATTTTTCAGGAAATAAATTTGGTAATGGAGAGGGAATTAATGGGTTACTTCTTATATTTATAAATTTAGTATTTGCAGAACTATTTAGAATACCAAATATAACTTCTAGTACGTGATAAGCTAAGTCTCCACTTGCTCTTAATTCTCTTTCTTCATTTATAGCATAAGCCATATCCACCAACCCAATCCCCCTACTATCTTGGTTTAACCCATGGGAATTTTCAGCTACAATCCATCCATCTTTATCCTTTTTTCTTGGTTGGAATGACCACCTAGCATTTTCTTTTTTTCTATATAAAACTTCTCCGTCAAATATATTTGCACCATGAACTGGGTCTGGATCAGGAATACAGATGGTTCCTTCAGTACCGTATATCTCAAGCCTAGGCATTTCACTATCCCAAACGTCAAAACTCATTGTAATACTTCCAATAATACCATTTTTAAACTTCACAAGACCATAAACATTAGTGTCCACCTCAACATCTATGAGCTCTCCATTTCTAAATCCATTTTCTATTTTTCTCTTCCTAAACCCACGATTTGAAAAACCGCATACTTGCTGGATAGCACCAAGCAAAAAAACCATTAAACTTATATAATAAGGACCCAAATCTAACATTGGCCCTCCCCCTTGCTGGTAATAAAAATCTGGATTTGGGTGGTGCCTTTCAGTTCCATGCGTTCCTACAAAAGCCGATACTCCAATTGGCGTTCCTATAGTGTTATTGTCTAAAAGTTTTTTTACTGTTTGCCATCTACCACCAAAAAAGGTATCTGGCGCACAACCTAAAATAAGATTTTTTTGTTTTGCTAATTTTAAAAGTTTTCTTGCATCTAATAATTGACTTGCCAGAGGTTTTTCCGAATAAACGTGCTTATTTGCATTTAATGCTTTTAAACTAACCTCAGCGTGAGACTTTGGAACTGTTAGATTTAAAATTGCATCAACATTTTTATTTTTTAAAACTTCTTCTGGAGAACACGCAATCGGAATATTAAATTCTTTGGCTTTACTTTCACTTTCATCTAAATCCAAACCTGAACAGCACAAAACTTCTATTAAATCATATTTTTTTAGATTTGAGAGGTATATGTTACTAATTTTGCCACAACCAATAAGGCCAACTTTCAATTTTTTCATATTTTACCTTTTAAAGGTTTATATTTAGGTAAAATTTCTGGTGGCATTGGACCTTTGTTTCTACCGCCTTGAAGCATTTGTTCCCATCCATGTGAAAGTATACCTACTGACCTAGACAAACAAAATAATCCTCTAGATAGCGGAGCATCAAAACCTAATTCACAGAATACAACAGATGTTGCCCCATCAATATTTATTGCAATATCTCTGCCTATTCGTTTGCCAATAAGTCCTTTTACTTTATCTGCAACATCTACAAATACGCCACTTACAACTCCTCGATCAGCATAACTTTTTACTAATTCCATAATTCTGGGAGCTCTAGGGTCAATATTTTTATGAAACCTGTGCCCAAAACCAGGGATTATTTTTCCATGATTTTGTGTCCAAGAATCCACAGAAATTTTTACAGCTTCATCAATTTCTAAATTTTTATCTAGTTTTTTTTTGATGCTAAGGAATAGCTCTGAACATTGTTCGCCTGCTCCTCCATGAACATCACCAAGCATATTTATACCTGTTGCTAACACATTGTTTAAAGCCACTCCACAAGTTGCTGTCATTCTTGCTGCAGCAATTGAAGGAGCTTGAGGACCGTGATCAACACCAGCAACTAAAGCAACTTCCAGTAAGTCAGCTTGATCTTGAGATGGAAGAGAACCTCTTAACATAAGCCAAATCATTTGAGAGAATGTAACTTTACCTATCAAATCCTGAATTGGATGATCTCTTATTAAAATTTTCCCCGGTGACATTTTTATTATTGATGTTTCCCACCACTCTTCAATTGTTGTCATTTTTTCTAAATCCTACGATGATTATTATGATCTGTTTGCGCTTTTAATCGAGTTGAAGCATTTCTTGCTCCATATCCTTCATAGCCTCGGTTTCTCTGAACAATCTCAAAGAAAAAACCGTCAATTATAGGCTCACTATATATCTGAAAATATTCATTATCTGCGTCCACATCATATAAAATATTTTGCTCCTGAATCCTCTTTAAAAATTCTTCATCTAATGAAAATTCTGCTTTCAGTTTTTCATAGTACGTTTCAGGAACTTTAAGCCTTGCAAAATTTGATTTGAAAAGATGTAAGGAAGTTTCAAAAATATCATCAGTATGAAATGCAACATGCTGAACGCCTGCTCCAAACTTGCCAGCCAAAAAAGAACCTGAAAATGTTTTAATATTATTAGCTCCATTTAAATTCAATCGTATCTCCCCTTCTGGACTTTTAATAGATTGGCTTGAAATAAAACCTGAAGGGTCTAAAACATCTATTATCGATGTCTTAAGCATAGAAAAATTTGAGATATAAAATGTTAACCAGCTTTGCATTTCTTCATATCTCATAGTTTGAGAAACATGATCTATCCTTCTTAAGCCTATAGGTCCACTAAACTCCTCATTTGAATTAAAAGAAAATTCATTTTTTAAAGTATTATTGAGATTAAACTCGTTATCAATAAAGTGAACTATGCTTCCACCAACACCTTCTATTCTAGGTGCGTGCAACCACTCAAATTTACTTCTTTTTCTGGGTTGAGTTGTTCCAAGTTTCTTGGCTCGATCAAAAATATTTTTTGAATTACTTACCCTTATTCCCAAATTACAAAATGAATTTTGAATAGAACTTGTTATATTATTTTGATTTTTTCGAATCAGAATATTTATTGCTCCTTGTCTCCATAAGTCTATGTTTTGAAATTTATGAGTTCTTTCTTTTCTAAAGTTCATTGTTCTTAAAATTTCTGAAAATTTTTTCTCAGTTTTTCTATCAACTTGAAATTCTAAAAACTCAAAGCCCATTGGATATACTTTAGGTGGAAGTTGAGTTATTTGATTAATTAACCCTGGATTAGAAATGGAAACCTCATTTAGTAAAGATAATATTGAACGATATCCATCCTTAATAATTGAGTCTGATCTCTCTGCTAAATTAAAACCAGAAATAGTCCATGGACCTTTATATTTTAATCGTGAAATAACCTTAATAAAACTTGTTAAATTTAAATTTCCTTGCCCGGGTAACAAGCTTACTATTCTTTTAAGATCGGAAATTTTATAATTTGAAATAGCCAAATCATTTAATTGAACATAAAAAATTTTTTCAGTATCAATAATATTTAATTTTGCAGGCTGTGTCCCATCAACTAGACATGCAGAGGAATTAAGGCATATTCCTATATTTTCACAATCAATTTTTTGCAAAAATTTAAGAAAATTTGAAATTTTATACTTTCTAGAGTATGGGTAAATGTTGAATGCTAATTTTACTTTATTTTCTTTTAATTTTTTAGAAACCTTAACAAAGTTATCTCTGATAAATTTGCTATTTACATTGATTTGATTATTTTGAAAATCGTTGATTATAATTAAACTGATGCCAAATTCTTTAATTTGATTAATTTTTGAAATTACTTTAGAAAAATCACTTTTTTGAATGTTGTATGCGGAGTTTAGATTTAATGCGCTTGGCATGAGATTAATTGATCTTGAGAATTTATGTATTTTATTCGCTCTACCTAAGTTAGTTGTAAAATCACTTTCATCTAGCTCAAAGCTATCAAAACCTTCTTTTTTAATTAACCTAATCTTGGAAACTAAATCACCTTTTATAAATGAGGTAGAAATTGAAGTTTGCATTAGGTCTTGTACCCAAAAATCTTTGGGAGCCACAATGTTATTTCAGGAAATATTATTAACAAAATTAAAGCTATTATAAGGATACCAAAGAATGACCAAATTTCTTTAATTATTTCTTTAATTGGAATTCCGGTTACAGCATTAATGACAAATAGGAGTATACCATAAGGTGGTGTAATCAAACCAATCATAGAGTTTACAACCATCAGAACACCAAAATGAACAAGATCAATTCCTAAAGCTTTACAAGTTGGTATGAAAAGTGGAATTATTACTAAAATAATTACTGTGGCATCAAGAAAACAGCCTAAAGTAAGCACAATAAGATTTACAATAATTAGAAAAGTTATTGGACCAACATCCAGCCCTACTAGCATACTTGAAAGTAAATTTGGAATATTTTCAGAGATTACAATATAATTAATTATAAATGCTCCGCCAATTACAACACCAACTGCAGATGAAGATCTCGCACTTTCAATTAAAATTTGATAAAGAGACTTTATTGTTAATGCCTTATATAGAAAAGCAGACAAAATAAGAGCATAAAGAGTGGCTATTGCAGCAGCTTCTGTTGGGGTGGTTACTCCACCATAAATTCCATATAATAAAATAGCAGGCATTAAAAGCGCTGGAAATGCTTTAAATGTTACAGATGGAATATTTGAAATTGGTATTGCTTTTTCAGTTCCAAAGTCTCTTTTAGAAGAAATAAAAGCGTTCATTATCATTAACAATACGCCCATCAATAACCCTGGGAAAATACCTGCTAAAAATAAAAAACCTATTGAACTGTTTGAAACAACAGAATACAGAACCATTGGAATAGAGGGAGGTATTATTGGCCCAATAGTTGCTGATGCTGCAGTAATCGCAGCAGCGTAACCCTGACTATATCGGCCATTTTTAGTCATCATACCTATTATTAACTTACCTATGCCAGCCGCATCTGCTACAGCTGATCCAGACATCCCAGAAAAAATAAGAGACGCTACAATGTTTACATGCCCTAAACCACCTTTAAGCCTTCCTACAACAGCAATACAAAAATTCAACAACCTGTCTGTAATAGTTCCACCATTCATTATATTTGCTGCAGTTATAAAAAGAGGAATTGCTAACAATACAAATGATCTATAAAGACCTTGAATTATTTTTTCTCCAGTAAGAGATATATCCATACCACTTACACCAAAATATACTATAGATGCTGCCATTATTGAGTAGCCAACTGGTACGCCCATCCCAGCCATTCCAAAAACAGTAATCAGACAAAGTAATAACTCAACGCTCATTAGGATCTTTCACAATTTTAGACGCAAATCTATCTTGATCAGGCAAGCCGAATTTAAATATTCTTACTAGCTTTATTAAATACTGAATAATTACTGAGACCATAAAGATCCCATAAATTGAAAAAATGTAACTTAAAGGAATTTTGTTTCCTAATATAGGAATTTTAACTGTAGTAGTTTTCCTTATTTTCATCCAATCTATATAGTCAAACGTTGGCAAAATAGCCCAAGACATTATAAGAATAAAAGCTATAATAGAAACATACGAGAAAATATATTGGATTCGCCTTGGAACAGCATTATAAACAAGATCAAAAGTTACATGGTCACGATCTCGAACGAGGAACGAACATCCAAAAAAAACAATCCAAATCCAGAGGATAAGACATAACTCTAATGTCCATCCAAATGGCTCCAATAAAATATATCTTGAGAAAATTTGAAGTATAAATGTTATAAAAAGAGCCGCAAGCATAAACGCAGCAAAAAAATTTGATAATTTGGAGAGCAAGTTAAGAACTCTGTTCATAATATTGCTCTCCATAAATTGTTAAACTAAGTCAAATTATATCAGACTTTATTTAGTTCCCTAAAGCATTTATTTTTTCAAGAACACCTTTTGGCCACGTTGCAGCGAATTCACTTCCAACATATTGTGACTGGACGTGGTTTCTAAAAGCTTCTAAGTCTGGAGTATAAATTTCTACACCCTGAGATCTGATGAAATCTGCAAGATTATTTTCTTTATCTAATTGCTTTAACCTTCCATATGCAGCAGCAGCATCAGCAGCACGCTGAACTGTCATTTGTTGATCAGGTGTAAGCTTATCCCAAGTTGCTTTTGAGAATGCAATATAGTTTAAATCAACTAGGTGTGAAGTAAGGGCGATCTGCTTTGTTACCTCATAAAATTTTGCATCTACAACAGTCGGCAAAGGATTATCCTGGCCATCGACAGCTCCTGTAGATAAAGCCGTATAAACTTCGGTAAACGCCATTGGTGTAGGGGATGCACCTAAGGCTTTTCCTAAAAATTGCCATGCATCTGTTCCCGGCATTCTTAGGTTTACTCCTGCTAAGTCTGCTGGTGTATTTACTGTCAATTCATCTTTAGACTGCCTTAAATTGACATGCCTTCTTCCCAGATACATTACAGATAAAAGCTTAACTCCTAATTCGTCTTCAACTTTTTTCTTGAAGGGATCCATTAATGGATCATTAAATACTCTTACTTGATGAGCAGCATCTTGATGTACATACCCAGTTGCAAAAATTGAAAACTCAGGAAAAAATTGAGCTAATTCTTGAGCAGACGCTATTGACATAGTAAGATTCCCACGACTTATTGCATCTAATTCAGTTCCTTGACTAAACATGCTGCCGTTATAACCTGGTTTATATTCAGCAAAGCCTGCTACCATTGGAGCAAATACTTCTGCCATAGCAACAGATCTTTGGTCAGTTTCAGATCCGGAAGTAGCTAAAGTAAAAGTTTCTGCATATATGATTGTTGAAAACAGTAACCCAATTGTTGTAATCACTGAAAAAGTTACAGTTTTTACCTTATTCAAAAACATTGTTTCCTCCTAACTTGGAATTTAAAAATTTAATAATAAAATATAATAAAATAGTTTATTATTGATTTATTTAGTTTTGCAAGATTTTTTTTAAAATATCTGATATTTTTGAAATTAAAATATATTTTTGTTGATTAAATCTATTTGTTGTTTATCAATTAAAATTAATTTTTTTAAAAATTTAATTTAAAAAAAATTCTTATTTTGAGGATTTATGAAAAATATAAACACTGTGGGTTCAACAATTTATCAAAATATCAAGAAAGATATTATATTTGGAAAACTGGCACCTTCATCAAAGCTAAAATTAGATAAGATGAAATTGAATTATCCTGCGAGCATGTCAACTTTAAGGGAAACATTGAACAGATTATCTAGTGAGGGATTTGTTTTGGCAGAAGAACAAAGAGGGTTTTTTGTCGCTCCTGTAACTCATGAAGACCTAAAAGAGATTGCTAATTTAAGAATTTTATTAGAATGCCACGCATTAAAACTTTCAGTTGAAAATGGAAATACTGATTGGGAGGGAAATTTAGTTGCAGCACATCATAAACTTCATCTCTTAGAAAAAGAAATGCTCTCAGGGAATACAGCTAATAAGGAAGAGTGGAAAAGATATGATTGGGAGTTCCATTTAGCATTAATTTCTGAATGTGGCTCAAAAAATCTCATCACACTCCATTCACTTCTTTATGATAAATACTTAAGATATCAAATGCTTGTTTTAACTTATAGGGGTGGCGAAGCTGTTCAAGAGCATAAAGATATTTTTGAAGCTGCTTTGCAAAGGAATGCTACCTTAGCAACTAAAGTATTAAAACAGCACATAATCAAAGGGCTTGAACATACTCTTGAAGGTTATGAATTTGAATGACAAAAAAAATCAAAATTTCAATAGTTGGGACTGGCCTAATGGGCTTGCAACACTTAAAAGCTATTGAACTCTCAAAAAATGCAAAAGTTCATTCTATTGTTGACTTAAAAGAAAGCACAAAAACAATTTCAAGTGAAAAAAACCTCAAGTGGTTTAAATACTTAGATGAAATGCTAAGTTCTGGCTCTTTACCGGATGGTGTAATTATATCAACACCTAATCAAATGCACGAAGAACATACAATAGAAATTTTTAAAAAAAAAATTCCTGTTTTATTAGAAAAACCAATTGCTGATAGCATAAGTTCTGCAAAAAAAATAATCAAATCAGCAGAAAATAATAAAACACCACTCCTCATAGGGTATCACCGAAGATATAATCCTATCAGTCAGGCCGCAAAACAAGAAATTGATAAAGGTAAACTTGGTAAAATAATCTCTGTACACGCAAATTTTTGGTTATATAAACCTGATAAATATTATAATGAAAAATGGCGAACTCAAAAGGGTGCCGGCCCTCTTGGAATAAATCTAGTTCATGATATTGATTTATTAAGTTTCTTGTTAGGGCCTATTGCTTCTGTCCAGGCCTTCAAATCAAATAATTATAGAAAATTTGATGTTGAAGATAGTGCAGTAATTATTTTAAAGTTTAAATCCGGTACTTTAGGAACAATAAATATTTCTGATTGTATAGTCTCTCCTTGGAGTTATGAATTAACCGCAGGTGAAAACCAAGCTTACCCTGAGACAAACGAATCTGCTTATTTTATTGGTGGAACTGATGGTTCTTTGCAATTACCAAATACTAAATTTTGGTTCAACAAAGGTACAAAAAGTTGGTGGAAACCAATTTATACCAAGCAAATTCCTACTAGAAAAAATCATCCCTTAATCAATCAGATAGAGCATTTTTCAAAAATCATCCAAAAAAAGGAAAAGCCTATTGTTTCAGGTGAAGACGGATTAAATTCCTTGAAGATATTTGACGCAATCAATAAAAGTTCAGATTCTGGAAAAAGAATAGATATAGCTTGAAATTTTTAAAAACAAATTGACAGAACAACATAAAGTCAGAAAAGTAAGAATTTCACTTAAATAAAGAAAATACATTTTGATAAAAAATAAAGATAATAACATTGAAAATTTTAAACAATCTTTAAGCCGAAAGACAAATAAGTCCGAAGTGCCTTTGTCAAAAAGTTTAGTTAAGAATATTCCCATATACGAAGGGAAAG
>MDTA01046555.1_pt1 | contig 15187 bp, 11 predicted proteins | sample 811151 | NCBI WGS metagenome assembly MDTA01 (sample SAMN05326648, study PRJNA326480) | marine metagenome | isolation source: seawater | place: Indian Ocean: South | collected 2010 | reverse complement strand
TCATCGCAACTGCGATGGCATCCCTGTTAAAGGTAGGGCTGCTTGTCCCCAAGCAGCCGCGTCGGTGGCGCTCCCGTGATTCGGCTGACTAGGGACAGTCAGCCCTACCATCGGCTAAGCAGATTAAAGCTTATAATATTTTCATCCTTTGGGATTGTGCTTTGCCAAGACGGTGTTAAGCGGGCGCAGCCCTACCATCGGAACCCGCCATTGACATCACTCCGTGATCAGCTGATGTCTCCCGGGGTTCATCACTGCATTTGAAACTCTATCTCCTATTTCCTTTGTTCAGCAGCATCACCTTCGTGTTGGCGATGCTGTTCTTTAAGCGGGCTACTATATACAGCGTCGGCGTTTGGCGGACGACCTTCGTGTCTAATTTCATTTCGGGGACATGTTTCCTGGTCTTGCTGCCTTTTGGGGAAGGGACGATCGATCCACTAAAGCTCTGGCAGCCGCTAGTGACGGGCGCTCTGTTTGTGATTGGACAAGCCCTAACCATGCTTGCCCTGGAAAAGGGAGATGTCTCTGTGGCCACGCCGACCTTGGGGGTGAAGACCATTATCGTTGCCTGGTTCAGCGTCTTTTTGCTGGCGGTGGAAATCCCTTGGCAACTGTGGATGTCAGCCGCCATGACTTTTTTGGCTGTCGGTCTTTTGAGCGTTCAACCGCCATTGGGTGGGGGCGCAAAAGGAGAATCTAAAGCGACGCTGATGACGATCGCGATCGCCTTCCTATCGGCGGTTTCCTATTCGCTTTTCGATGTTCTCGTGCAGAAATGGGGGGCAACCTGGAGCGTGGGCTACTTCCTGCCGCTAACATTCGGATTTTGCGCTCTGCTTTCTTTTGGCTTCATTCCCTTGTTCAGCCGCGGTCTGAGCACCATTCCGCGAACGGCTTGGCGTTGGTTGTTGGGCGGATCCTCGTTTATGACGGCTCAGGCCTTAGCTCTCGTAACGGCGCTCGCGGTCTTTGGCGATGCCACCTCTATTAACGTCGTCTATAGCTCCCGTGGTTTATGGAGCGTGGTGGCAGTCTGGCTGATCGGACATTGGTTTGCCAATACGGAGAGCAAGATGGGCCCACGGGTCATGATTTTCCGATTGGCGGGAGCTTTGTTGATGACCTTCGCCATTGTTGTAACCTTTGTCACTTAACTAGCTGGCTTATTACAGTAAGAATAGGCTAGGAATGACAGCCATGGGTCTCTAACCTAGGAAGCCAATTTTCATTGTCCGATATGAAGGCAGATCCGCTTGAATCCTTGGAGCATCTTAACATCGAACTTCCCTCGTGGGGCTTCGCCGATACGGGAACGCGCTTCGGCAAATTTCTCCAAGATGGAGCGGCGATCAACACGGCTGACAAGTTCGCGGATGCAGGAGTCGTCAACAAGGTTACCGCTTGTTGCCCATTAGTGGCCGTCCATGCGCTTTGGGACTTTTCGGAAGAGGAGCCGCCGGCCCGGGTAGCGGAAATCGCTGCCTCTCACGGGGGCGAAATCGGGTCGATTAACGCGAATCTATTCCAGGACCAGGAATACAAACTCGGCTCTTTCGGTAATCCGGATGCGGACATCCGGCAACGTGCCCTGGACCATAGTTTGGACTGTATTCAGATCGGACAGGAAGTCGGCAGCGACTATTTCACCTTGTGGTTCGCCGATGGAACGAACTATCCCGGCCAGGATAGCATTCGGGAACGCAAACGCCGGTTCCAAGAAGGATTGCGAGCCTGTCATGAGAAGCTAGGTCCCGAGCAGATTATGCTGGTTGAATACAAGCCTTTCGAGCCGGCTTTCTATCATACCGATATCGCCGACTGGGGAATGTCGTATGTGCTTTGCAAGGACGCGGGACCTCAAGCCAAGGTACTAGTAGATACGGGGCACCATTACTCGGCGCAGAATATCGAACAAATTGTGGCCTGGCTGTTGGACGAGGAGATGTTGGGCGGCTTTCACTTCAATGATCGGCGCTACGCGGATGACGATCTGACACTAGGCTCGATCGATCCCTATCAGATCTTTCGCATCTTTAATGAGATTCACGATTATGCGGAAGAGAAGGGCGAGTATCCGAATATAGCCTACATGGTGGATCAGTCGCACAATTTGAAACCGAAGATCGAAGCCATGATCCAGACGGTTATGACGGCCCAAGATCTGTGGGTAAAGGCCGCTCTCGTGGATCGTACGGCGTTGAAAGACCATCAGAAAACCGGGTCGATCGTGGACGCGGAGAATATCCTGAAGGCAGCTTTTAACGCGAACGTCGATAATCTCGTGGCCGATTGGCGAAACGCGAAAGGCATAGGAGCAGACCCGTTGACCGCTTATCGAGAAAGCGGATACGGTGAGCAAATCGCTAAGGAAAGAGCGGCTCGGAGAGAAGCGTTGGGCATTAAGGGCGGAGGGTCTTACGCGTGAAAGGTTTAAAGGTAGGGCCGCTTATCCTTAAGCGGAAGAATATTGCATTAAGGCTCGGCTGTTTAGGGATAAACAGCCCTACCAAAGAAGACTGAGAATTAGCATGAATACAGCAACCATCTACGCGCCGAGCGATTATAGGCATGTGAAATATCTATGGGATGACGACAAAGTCGCGGGAATGACCCCGCTTGAGCGACTCGTTTTCCGGTCCAACATCCTTGGGCAAGACCTGAGGATCACCAACACGGGAGGAGGCAATACGTCTTCAAAGTGCTTTGAGACGGATCCTATGACGGGTGAATCCGTGGAAGTGATGTGGGTGAAAGGTTCCGGCGGAGATCTGCGGACATCCACGAAAGTCAACTTCTCTTCCTTGTATCAAGACAAGGTCCTATCGCTGGAGAAGCTTTACCGGGACGATCCCAACAATGGAGTGAAGTCCGACATAGAGGATTCCATGGTGCAGATGTACAAGCACTGCGCATTCAACTTGAATCCCAGGGCCCCATCGATCGACACTCCTTTGCATGCGTATGTGCCTTTCAATCACGTCGATCACATGCATCCCAATGCGGTGATAGCGGTGGCGGCCTCGGAAAATGGGGAAGCTCTTACGAAGGAAATCTATGGGGAGGAGATTATTTGGACGGAGTGGCAACGACCAGGGTTCGATCTGGCTTTGATCATGCGGGACGTGATTGCTGAAAATCCTCAGGCAAAAGGGATCATGATGGGTCAGCACGGGATCATCAATTGGGCCGACGATGACAAAGAGTGCTATGAGTTAACCTTGTCTCTCATCGAAAAAGCAGGGCGTTTTATCGAGGAGCGAGAGAATAGGAAACCCGTTTTCGGCGGGGCGCGATTTGAGCCTTTGAGCGAGGAGCGTAGAAGGGAGGTTCTCGTGGGTATTCTTCCTTGGCTACGAGGAAAGGTAAGCCACCCCAAACGTTTGATCGCAACGATTCAATGCGACGATCGCACCCTGGAATTCGTCAATAGCGTGGATGCTAAGCGTCTGGCAGAATTGGGTACAAGCTGTCCCGATCATTTTCTGAGAACGAAAATAAAGCCGTTGTTCGTCGACTGGAAACCGAGCGATGGAAAAGAGGCCATCGAATCTCTGCGAGCGCTTCTAGAGGATGGGCTAGAGCAGTATGTCAAGGATTACGCCGAATACTACGAGCGTTGCAAAAAGGACGATTCTCCAGCCCTTCGACAAGCGGTCCCGACGATTATATTGATTCCTGGACTCGGCATAATAGGCTGGGGCAAGAGCAAGAGCGAATCCCGAGTGACGACTGAGTTCTATAACTGCGCGGTAGAAGTTATGCGGGGCGCGGAAACGATTGATCGCTATCGGGCGTTGCCAGAGCAAGAAGCATTTGATATCGAGTATTGGCAGCTCGAGGAGGCCAAGCTTCGGCGTATGCCTCCAGAGCAATCCCTTGCTCGCCAAGTTGCCGTGGTTGTCGGTGCAGGAAGTGGAATTGGCAAAGAGGTTTGTCACCGAATCTGCGGAGAGGGCGCCCACATCGTCAGCGTAGACCTCAGCAAAGAAAACGCTGACGAAACAGCTCAGGAAATCGTAGCCAAGATGGGCGAAGGTATCGGAATTTCGGGCACCGGAATATCTGGTTGCGGGCCTGCAATCGGATTGAGTGCAGACGTTACCGCTCGCAGTACGATTGTTGAGATGCTCGAAGAAGCGATCCTCGCTTATGGGGGTGTCGATGCGCTGGTCGTCACTGCTGGGATATTCGTTCCACCTAGTGTAGCGGGCGACATTTCCGATGACGCCTTTTCTTTGACCTTCGATATTAACGTAAAGGGAGCCTATTTAGCGGCTAAAGCAGCTTCTGATTCTATTTTTCAGAAGCAGCAACTTCCCAACAATGTCGTGATCACTACTAGCGCCAACGCAGTGGTGGCCAAGAAGGGAAGCGTGGCTTACGATACGAGCAAGGCCGCTGCCAATCATTTGGTACGGGAATTGGCCATTGAACTGTCGCCTATGTCGCGAGTAAACGCCGTGGCTCCGGCAACTGTGGTAAAAGGAAGCGCGATGTTTCCGCGAGATCGCGTGATCGCTTCCTTGGCGAAATATAATATTGAATACAGTGAATCTGAAACGGATGAAGCTCTGAGGGGTAAGCTTGCGGAATTCTACGCCCAGCGAACTTTGACCAAATCGCCGATTACGCCCGAGGATCAAGCGGAGGCCATCTATCTTCTGCTGAGCGACTCGCTCAGCAAAACGACGGGCCATGTTATTCCGGTTGACGGAGGATTGGCGGACGGATTCTTGAGGTGAGGGGGGGAAATAAGGTAGGGCCGCTTGTCCCCAAGCGGCCGCCAATCTTTGAAGTTGAAGACGGCTGCTTAGGGATAAGCAGCCCTACCATCTTTACACGGAGGACCCGTCTTCGTCGAGACTATGCCCGACATGCAAAGAGCCCTACCATCTCAAGGCGGAGGACCGAGCCGGTCGACTGGACTCAGGCTAAACCGCTCACCCCTATCTGTTTTGTTGTCTGGCTCATTAATATGGTAGGGCCGCTTGTCCCCAAGCGGCCGCAAAGCTTTGGGGTTGAAAACGGCTGCTTAGGGATAAGCAGCCCTAGCATCAATGCTTTGCGTATAAATGAGAAGGTAGGGAGGATCCTCCTTCGCCAGGCTACGGCGAGACCAGTCGTCTCGATCCTCCGATAAAATGAATAACTCTTCCAAAGTCTACCTAGCCATCGACTTGGGCGCGACAAGCGGCCGAGTGATCGCGGGCCTATATGATTCGAGTTCCAGAAAACTCGAACTCGACGAAGTCAGTCGTTTCCCAACGAAAACGATAGAAGAAAAGGGATCGCTTAAATGGGATATCCAGGACATATTCGATCGAATCTCGGAAGGCCTCACCGCTGCGACACGAAAGTATGATAGTCGCATACAAAGTATTGGCGTAGACACCTGGGCGGTCGACTACGGTTTAATTGATGAAGAGGGCGAGTTGCTGGGCAATCCGTACCACTACCGGGATTCCAGGACCGAAGGGATGCCGGAAGCCATACGGAAACTTGCGCCTGACGAAGTTATCTTCTCAGAAACTGGTATCCAGTTTCTCTTTCTTAATACCATTAATCAATTGTTCGCCGAGGTGAACGATTCGGATAGCAAGATCGGAAGGGCTCGGTGGCTCCTCTTCATTCCTGATTTAGTCAACCATTGGCTAACGGGAAACGCGATCCAAGAACGCACGCTAGCTAGCACGAGCCAACTACTGAATCCGATCACTGGAAAATGGTCGGAGAGATTGTTGAAGTCGCTTGGACTGCCGGAAGCGCTCTTCACTTCAGTAGTCGAGCCGGGCAGCAAAGTTGGCGCGTTAAAACGGGAAATTCAGGAGGCCACATCACTAAATTCCATTCCGGTTATCGCCGTAGCTAGCCACGACACTGCCAGCGCGTTTATGGCTCTGCCAGAGAACCGATCGGACTATGCGATTATGAGTTCAGGCACTTGGTCCTTGATGGGCATTGAATTGGAACGGCCGGAATTGGGGGAGCAGGCATTGGCGGATGGATTTTCCAATGAAATCGGATTCGGTGGGACGGTTCGATTTCTGAAAAACATTTGTGGCATGTGGTTGATAGAGGAGTGCTTAAAGAAATGGGCGAGCGAAGGAACCCTTTATGGATATGACCAGGTGGTAGAAATGGCCCGATCGTATAAAGGATCGCTTTCTCTTATCGATCCAGACGCGCCCAAATTCGCGGCTCCAGACAGCATGCCTGAGGCGATTCGAGAATATTGTCGTAACACTGGGCAATCGGTTCCTGTAGAAAAGGAAGCTCTTTTGAAATGCATCTTCCTTAGTCTGGCATTGAAATATAGATACGTCTTTCAAAAGCTTCGGCATCACTCGCCAAATCCCTTGAAAGGGCTATTCATGCTCGGGGGTGGCGCGCGTAACCGCTTCCTCAATCAGCTAACAGCTGACTCGTTGGGAGTTCCGGTCAAAACCGGTCCCTCGGAAGCGACGGCGGTGGGAAATATAGCGGCTCAGTTGATCGCTTCTGAAGAGCTGGCGGATCTGGGCAATGCTCGGACTATGGTGGGAGCGAGCTTCCCATCCGAAACGTTCGAGCCGAAGGACGAAGATCGATTCGAGGTGGAGTATGTGCGGTTTCTTGGATTGGTAGAGAAGTGGTAGGGCCGCTTGTCCCCAAGCGGCCGCCGGAGGTAGGATTTGGAACCGGCCGCTTGAGGACAAGCGGCCCTACCTTTTTCGGCTGGAGTACCGTACCCTTAGACAAATTGGTGGTTTTAAGTCGCCTTTAGCCTCCCTCTAAAATTCGTATTGCTGCTTTACTGAAAGGCTCTTAAAACCTGCCACTTCAAAAAATGTCGGACCCATTTGTACCTAAACTGCCCTCTGTTGAGTTTCTCCGAGCCAAGGCTCGTCGCCGAATGCCAGGCTTCGCTTTCGACTACCTGGAAGGGGGATGCAATTCGAACATCAATGTGCGTCGGAATACGGACGAGATTCGCGAGATCGAGCTACAGCCCTACTATGTTCGCGACTACAAAGGCGCTGACATGAAGACGGAGTTGTTTGGTCATACCTATGACGCTCCGTTCGGAATTTCTCCAGTAGGTCTACAGGGAATGATGTGGCCTCGTTCCTGCGAAATCCTAGCGGCTGCTGCCCATGAGCACAACATCCCCTTTGCGGTGAGCACGGTGAGTACAGCCAGTGTAGAAACCGTTTGCGAGCTAACCGAAGGCAAGGCCTGGTTTCAGTTGTATCACCCGGCCGAGGAAGAGTTGCGCGATAAACTATTGAAGCGCGTTGAGGCTGCCGGTTGCCCAGTTCTAATTATCCTGGCGGATACGCCTACCTTCGCCTGGAGGCCCATGGAGATTCGCAATGGATTATCGATACCTCCGCGCATGACTCTGCGAAACATAATGCAGATGATTGCCCATCCGACTTGGTCATTCGGTCAGTTGGTTGCGGGAGTGCCCGAGTTCAAGACGATCAAACCCTACATTCCTAAGGGACTCGACATGAAGCATCTCGGCTTGTTCATGAATAAAACCTTTTCCGGCCGCCTGTCCGAGGATCGGATAAAGGCCATTCGGGATATGTGGAAAGGGAAGCTCGTCGTCAAGGGGATCGTCAACCCCGAGGATTGCCAGAAGGTGGTCGACCTCGGTGCCGATGGGATTATCGTATCCAACCATGGAGGCCGCTCGCTCGATGCCGGTCAATCCACGATCAAAGCCATGCCTCGCTTGACTCAAGAATTTGGTGACAAAATCAAGGTAATGATCGATAGCGGTTTGCGTGAAGGTCCCGATATCGCCTGCGCATTGGCAAGCGGGGCGGATTTTGCTTTCATGGGCCGTTCCTTTATGTACGGAGTAGGGGCCTTAGGAAAGCGTGGCGGTCTTCATACCATCACCATGATCAAGCGCCAGCTTCAGCAGATCATGGAGCAAGTCGCTTGCCCCACGGTGAAGGAACTACCGAAGCACTTGATCAAAGACGCTTAGGCGAATAATGCGTTCGGGTTTGATTTAGGCCTTACCTTGAGTCGGTTATCCGCAGCCGATAAAAATTCGAATACGTTTTTGTTGATTAGCGAAAATTCGTAGGCTTTACTTCTATTGATGACCACGATCGGAACGCCCTTTACCTCGACAGCGAAAAAAGCCCTGCTATGCGGCTCGGGAGAATTGGGGAAGGAGGTGGTTCTTGAACTTCAACGCTATGGTGTGGAAGTGATCGCCGTGGATGCGTACGAGAACGCTCCGGCCATGCAGGTTGCCGACCGTTCGCACGTGGTCTCCATGCTTGATGGCGATACCTTGCGAAAGGTGATCGAAGACGAGAAGCCGGATCTGGTGATTCCGGAAGTGGAAGCAATTGCAACGGATACCTTAGCTGCCTTGGAAGGCGAAGGCGCGACTACCGTGATACCGACAGCTAGGGCTGCGCAATTGACGATGAATCGCGAGGGCATTCGGCGGCTGGCTGCGGAAGAACTCGAGTTGCTAACCTCGCCCTATCAGTTCGCGGACAATTTCGAGGATTATAGCAAAGCGATTCAAGAGATTGGCATGCCTTGCGTGGTGAAGCCAATCATGAGCTCGTCAGGCAAGGGGCAAAGCGTGGTCAAGTCGGAAGCGGATATTGAAAATTCCTGGAACTACGCTCAAGAAGGTGGCCGGGCAGGCAAGGGAAAGGTCATTATCGAAGGATTCGTGGAATTCGATTACGAGATTACTTTGCTTACAGTTCGGCACGTCGACGGAACGAGCTTTTGCGATCCCATAGGTCACGTGCAAGTGGATGGCGATTATCACGAATCCTGGCAGCCGCAGCCTATGAGCGAGGCCGCCTTGGTAGATGCCCAAAAGATCGCCGGAGCTGTGACGGGCGCTTTGGACGGATATGGGATCTTCGGTGTGGAGCTATTCGTCAAAGGGGACACCGTCTATTTTAGCGAAGTGTCACCACGCCCTCATGACACGGGAATGGTGACCATGATTTCTCAAGATCTTCCCCAGTTTTCTTTGCATGCTCGAGCTATTCTGGGATTGCCAATACCGACGATTCGCCAGTTCGGTCCTAGCGCTTCGGCCGTAATCCTCGTCGAGGGTCATTCGGAAAAAGTGGCTTTCGGAAATTTGGGTGAAGCCCTGAAGGAGCCTGATACGCAGCTACGTTTGTTTGGTAAGCCAAAGGTGACGGGCAAGCGACGCATGGGTGTAGCATTAGCTAGAGGAGCGGATATCGAGGCGGCGAGAGAAAAAGCCCGGAACGCTTCAGCGGCAGTGGACGTGCAGCTGTAGGTGTAGCACAGGCTTCCAGCCTGTGTCCAAACAGGCAAGATGCCTGTTCTACTTCTCAAGGCCAGTAGGTTTTTAGGCCGCAGATTACGCAGTTATTATTAGATTTAGAAAGGTGGAGCTCGATCTCCGAGCGAGCTTAATCTATTGGAATCTGATCGGATCGTAGGAGCGGCCCACGCCGATCGGGACCGTGATTTGAGTAGGCTGTATCGCGGTCCCGCACAGCGTGGGCCGCTCCTACAGAAAGAAACAAGTCGGAGAGAAACAACTCAGAGCGCGGCTCTTACCGAAAATCCGAATAGGAGTCTAGCAGAGAGGCGTACGCTTCTTTGTACAGAACGATGTCGGCGCCCACGACGAGCATGCGAGCGCCGAGATCTTTCATGAATTCCGCATGGTCCTTTTCAAAAACTAGGGTGCCGAAAACCTTGCCTGCCGCGAGCGTTGCTTCTGCGGTCCGCCTGGCCGCTTCAAGAGTTGCTTCGCCTTTGATGTCCCCAGGCCGTCCAGTTAATGCGGAATAGTCCCCAGGCCCGAAGAACACGCAGTCAATCCCATCAACTTCCGCGATTTCCGCCACGTTTTCCAATGCTTTGGGCGATTCGATCTGAGCGACGATCCAGGTATTGTCGTTGGCGGCCTTGGTGTAGTCATTGGCTGGGTACGATCCGTAGTTGTTGTCGGCACCACCGCCATCGAATCCGCGCTCCCCTTGGGGATGAAACTTTGACCAGCGAACGACTTCACGAGCTTCCTCGGCGGATTCGCATCGTGGGTAAAGGATTCCATTCGCTCCTGCTTCCAGTAGTCGCCCCATTCGCATATATTCCCAGCGAGCGGGTCGGGCGAGAACATCGACGCTGCCAACTCGAGAAGCCCGGGCCAGGTTGGAGAACGTTTCTGCACTCTTGTCGCTGTGCTCCAAATCGTACCAAAGGAAATCGATTGCCATTTGGCTGAGCGCTTCCGTGTGAACGGGATCAATCGACTTGACCAATGTTCCCAGGGCGACGCGCCCGTTATTCCAAATTTCCTTAACTCGACTCTGTTTCATATACTTAATTCAAATCAGTGCAGGACGAATCCCTCATCGCCTTTTCTCTCGATTCACACTCAATGTTCCAACCAATTGATGTCAAACGTGATAAAGCTGATTGTTTCATAGGGACTAGATTCTCCTATTTCGACAAGGAGACCAACATTGCCATCGGGGAGGCGGACCATATTGGAGTAAGCTCCGGGGCCCTCATGTATCAGTTTGCTGACCGGCCAGGTATTTCCTTCATCGTAACTTAAGCGAACGGTGATACCCGCGCGTTTTTATCCGGTAGGACTGGAAAAGAGAATACGGCTTTGATTCTCTTCCGGCCAGCTGTATCGAAGAATATTGGCCTGGCAAACGGGCGATTGAAGTCCGTCATCCAAATAAACCGGAGCGAAACTTACACCGCCGTCCTCGCTCACGGCCACCGCCCGATTCCCTTTGCCGTGATAAGAACGCATGTTTTGCATGACTGAGCCATCGGCGAGCTCGACCACGGTAGACTCGTTTGTAAGCGGTTCCTGGATTGCTCCGAGGCGCCAGCTCTTGCCGTGATCGTCGGAGTAAATGATGTGCGAGCGATAGGTTTTCGAATCTCTCTCAGCAGTGATCCTGTCGGCGTGATTGGCCGGGATAACCAAGCGGCCCTTATGCGAGCCTCGGGTGAGCTGGATAGCGTTTCCCGGACCGGTCGCATACCAGGTCCAATCTTTCTCGCGAAGATGGGGAAGCTTTTCAGGTTTGGCCCAGGTTTTGCCATCATCGTTCGAGTAAGTGACCCACGGTGAACGGGGATGCTCGCTCTTCCCGGTCATGATGGCGGTTTCGCTATCGCTTCCGAAATTCCACGTTAGAAAAAGCCAAATAGTACCGGTATCCAGATCCACAACTGGACAAGGGTTTCCACAGGTGTTGTCCCTATCATCCCATATCACTTCGATATCGCTCCATGTTTTTCCGCCATCTACCGAGCGCCGCATTATGAGATCGATGTCCCCCTTGTCGCCAGCCTCGCGACCCTCGGCGAACGCCAAGAGAGTTCCGGCCTTGGTGACGCAAATAGCAGGAATTCGAATATTATTGTATCCATCGACGCCCTTGCGAAAGAGGGCTTGAGTCTCGATTGGCTTTTCCGCTCCCAAGAGCAGCGAGCCAAAGGCAAGCTGAAGAAGGAGGAGGATCTTAACCAAGGCAAAACTAAGTTTATGTATAGAGGTCATTTATTGAATGGCGACAGTTAGTCGTTTTATTGATTGTTGTAGGATCGCTGTTTCAACGTCACCTGAACGGCGAATCATTTCTCAAGGAATTCTTTCCTTTTTGGGAACTTATCCAAATCCGTTTCCTTGATTCTAAGGTAAAGGACCCGTTCCCAACGATGGGGACAGAAAATGTTTATGATGCCATTATCGATAAACGCATCTAAATAGGACGTATTGTAATCGCGCCAGATATTGTCGAAAAAAGGCTCGAGGGCTGTCGCGAATACGAATTTTGGCTCGCTCCAGCTACGTCCTCCGTCCACAGAGGTGGCGAACCAAATTTCGGAGCGGTCGTAATGCTGAGATCGGTTGCCGGCCAGATCCGCGGTTTGGATCTTGCTCCGATTGTGATGGAAGGCGATGAGCGTTTCGCCATCGGACAACTTGAAAAGCATGGGCGGCGCGTCGGGATGGACTAACGGAGTCGGCTTTGGATAGGTCCACGTTTTGCCATCATCCTTGCTCCATGAGCCCCAAAGATTTCCTGTCGCCGTTCGCGTCATGAAAAAGACTTCGCCACCCCCCAGATTGATAGGGCGGCCTTCGTCCATGCGATTGAAGCCCTTGGCATACCAGCCGCCATGGCGTTGCCCCGGCAGCAGTTCCCAGGTCTGTCCTTGGTCTTCGCTTCGCAGAAGGTATTGACGCGTCATTATCGGCTTGTAAGACCAGTCAGCTTCGTGGGATCCGAGCAGCCAGGTCCCTGAATCCGTTTCCGTCATTCGCATAACTGACATTCCCCGGAAGTCGGGATCGTTCTTCGGGCGAATGATACGAACCTCGGACCAAGTGTGGCCGTCGTCATCCGAGTAACGGTAACCGATGGGAGCGTTTTCCGACAATCCATGCGTCTCGGGCTCATACATATCCCAAATAGGCTGTGTACCGAAGGCATAGATACGCTCGGAACCCTTGGGTATAAACGGGATGAAGCCGTGTTGGTTGTAATCGATGTCAAAGGCGACGGTTGGGCCCTCCCACGTTTGTCCGTTATCCTTGGATCGGTAGGCCAGCATGTCGTTGACCTTGCCTTCACCACGCTTGCCCGCGCCACCATAATGTCCGCCGTCTGGAAACATCACCAGGTAATCTCCTTTTGGCGTCACCGTACCTCGAATTTCGTACAAGCCTCGCTTCGCGTCGCGAGCTCGGTGAATGATTTCGGCATTAAAGTAGGGAGCTGAGACGATTCCTAACTCACGTTCCAAAGTTAGCGACCGGGGAAGGGCGTCTGTATCAAACTCCCGATCCTGAATTATAATAGATTCGGCAATAGTGTTCGGGCTTTCTTTCATGTGGGCGGGCTCGAAAAAGAATAAAAGAAAGGGTACCGCCATGAATACTTTTTGGTTCATTAATTAGGTGTAATAGTTCAAAATTTATGTTTTGCGACAAAACGATTCAGCTCCTCCGAAATCGACAATACATCCTTGTTTTTATCGAAGGCAGCTACTCTCAAGGAACCTTCACATTATATATTCGTTGTAGCGATCAATTTGTTGCCAGGGGTTTCGATCAGTAACGCAGATTGACTTAAAACCCGTTGAAACAGCTCAGCTTCTAGGTTTAGAACCACCATCATTAACCTTTGGCTTGGCCAGTCCCAAATAAAAAAACCTCGCTGGTGGCGATACACTTCAGCGAGGCTTTCGATAGACGTTTTCGGGATTGGTAAAAAAATGCGATTAGAGGTACTCCAAGATTTTTGGAATACCTTCTAAGTTAACCATAAGTCCCAAAATAACGGGAGCAATCAGAAGCTATTTTTGAACTGTAGCCTGATGGTGCGACCAGGGTCAAAGCTACTTTTGAAATTGATAGAACGGCCCGTAGACAAGACATCGGTAAGGTTATCTACGAACAATGCTACTCTCCAAGTGCTTCGCTCTCTCTCGAATTCTCTTCCTAGGCCAAGGTTGAGCTTCGTCTCCGATGGAACGTGATATAAATATGGCAAAGCTCTTGTTATACCTCCTCCAAAATCAACCTCGCTATTCCGCTTTGAATTATATCTCAACCCGAGTGAAACGAAGGTGCCTTTCATGTCTCCTTCAAGCACCTGATAACGAGCTAGAGCATTGACTACAAACCGTGAGACATTTTCGGGCCATAGTTTACCGCCTGAGATCGAGTTGACGGTTGCTTCGTCTTTCCCTCGACGCACTAAGGCTGGATTTTCGGATTCGAACAAATAGGCCATACTACCGAAAAATCGGAGGCCTCTGGCGGGATTTGAAGAGAACGAAAGTTCCATTCCTTCGGATGTTCTGCCAACCCCACTTGGTCTGTATATATTCTGAGTCTCGTCGTCAGAAATATTTACTGGCAAATTTACCATCTCCAATTCGAAATAAGTGAGGTTGCCAGTAAGCAATCCTGGACGCTTTCCTGCTTGCACTCCCAGGTCTACTTTAACCCCGAATTCGAATTGATCTCCAGTAATTGGAGGTAGGTCATAACCGTCGTCGCTGACCGTATAAACTGGCTGAAATGTCTCGTTGCCATTCGCATATATACTAACTGACCTTTCATCATTGAGATGATAAAGAGCTCCTAGGGTGATCGGATCACCATCAGCTTCCCTAACATTGCTGCTTCGCACATCTTTGTCTTCCTGGATGCGATAACCCAAATTGATAAATAACCTATCGTCCATCGCAGAAATTAGGTCGTTGATGTAGAAAGAGCTGGTGTCCTTTCCGACGTTGTTTGGTCGGACTTGCGTGTAGTCCGCCCGAGGAACGAAGGCCCCTCCAGTCTGTGCATCATGATAAGAGCTAGCAGGGAAGTTCAAAGGCCCGCCGCCCACTGGATCTATCGTGCTCACAAATTCCCATTTGCCATCCTCTGGGTAATTGGCGACATCTTCTGGATTAGGGAAACTGCCAGGATTGCGTACTTCGACTCTAGTGCGACTTCCGCGGTCCCCCTGTATTTGGTACCCTGCGAGTAGATTATGCTTCAAGCCGCCCGTTTCTGCTTCGATCAGAATTTCACTTCTCATATCGATGCGTTGGCGGTCTTCATGTCGATATCTTGGTCGTCTTGGGATTAACCAGTCTAACGCCCCAATACCTCCGTCGAATTTTTCTAATCCATAAACTCGACCAGGTCGTTTCCCTAGCAAAAACTCTCCTGTGTCTGGATTTGTGTATCCGATAACTAAGTTACCGGTATCTGGATCTTTATTAACCGGCCACTCATCTGATCCGGATAAAATCAAGTTTTCCATCCGGTCGATCTGAAAATCTTCATATTTTAGCTGCGAGCGGAACGAAACCCTTTCGCTAAACCGATGCTGGAAATCTGCTCTGTAAGCTAGATTTTCGGTTTTTCTTGCATCATCATCACCTGTTCTTGTTCCACTTGGAGTATAGCGTAAGCCGTGAGCTTCATCGATTTTATGAAAGGACCCATCCGGCTTGTTGAACCCATATCTTCTTGTCCCAGTTGCAAAGCCGTTGGTGCCCAAACCACCATTATCAACCATAATACCGATTGCCCATGGAACATCAGCGGCTGTTCTTCCATACGTAAAATCAAGGTCTAAAGATGTGTTTCCCTTGCGCCAGCTGAGAGCGTTATAGGCTGTAAAAG
>MDTA01074062.1_pt1 | contig 15188 bp, 14 predicted proteins | sample 811151 | NCBI WGS metagenome assembly MDTA01 (sample SAMN05326648, study PRJNA326480) | marine metagenome | isolation source: seawater | place: Indian Ocean: South | collected 2010 | reverse complement strand
TGGAAAAATTTATGGAGGAGCAGGAATATCTCATTTAAATGAAGCCGATCATAATGTTTGTGAATTACAAAAGATGTATTTCCTACCGTCAATTAGAGGTATGGGATTAGGTGATCTAATGATTGAAAAGTGTTTAAGTTTTGCAATGGATAATAAATTTAAATATTGTTATATCGAAACTTTGCCATATATGAAAGCTGCACAAAAACTTTATCTGAAAAAGGGGTTCTCATACATTGACGGTCCTATGGGAAATACGGGTCACACTTCATGCAACGTATGGTTAATAAAAAAACTAAAATGACAATAGGTGAATTTAATTCTAAATTTCATTCTGATTTAAACAAACTGTATTCAGTAAAGGAAATTTCATCATTGTTTAAAATTGTTTTGGAAGAATCACTTTCTTTTGACATTACTAAATTTTATTTAAAACCGGATTACATATTGAAAAATACTGAATTAGAAAAATTAAACAATTTTAAAGATGAATTAAAGACAGGTAAACCGTATCAATATATTATTGGTGAAACTATATTTCATGATTATAAATTTTACGTAAATAATAGTGTTCTTATACCCAGAGTTGAGACGGAAGGCCTAGTAGATTGGATTTTAAGTGACAATAGAGTATTAAAAACAACTGCTATTGATCTTTGTTCTGGAACTGGTTGTATTGCTGTCACAGTTAAAATGAAACGAAAAAAATGGGATATTTTTGCTTTGGAAAATTGCAAAAATGCAATCGAATTAGCTAAGCTTAATTCATTAAGGCATTCTGTAAATGTTAATTACATTCATGCTGATATTTTTTCATGGGATGTACGGGGTGAATTTGATATTATAATATCAAATCCACCATATATAGCGGAGAGTCAAAAAAAACTTATGAAAGCAAATGTTTTGAATTTTGAACCTGAAAAATCAATTTTTGTTTCAGATGAAAATCCTCTAATTTTTTATAAGAGGATATTTGATATTTCAAGATTAAAATTAAAAGCGGGTGGTCTTATATATTTTGAAATAAATCCTAAATTTAAAAGTCGATTAATATCTCTTTCAAAAAAATATCGATTTTCCAATTACGAATTGAAAAAAGATGTTTTTAAAAGAAATAGATATATTAAGTTTCAGAAATGAACCAAGAAAAACGCATAAAAAGCTTAAGAAATAAACTACATAGTTATAATAACGCATACTACAATGAAGACGAGAGTTTAATTTCTGACTTTGAATTTGATATGCTTTTGAAAGAATTGGAGGATTTAGAAAAAACATACCCCGAGTTTTATGATGAAAATTCTCCTACAGTTAGAATTGGAGGAGAGGTAACTAAAAAATTTCAGAGCTTCAATCATAATTATCCAATGTATTCTTTAGCAAATACCTATTCGAAAGATGAAATTGAGGAATGGATTCAAAGAATCGAAAAAAAATATGGACAGTATATAAATGACTTTAGTTGCGAATTAAAATTTGATGGGGCTTCTATAAATTTATACTACGAAAAAGGAAGATTAAAGAGGGCGCTAACCAGAGGAGATGGTGTAAAAGGTGACGATGTAACATCAAATATCAAAACTATAAAAAATATCCCTTTGATTTTAAAAGGAGCATACCCTGAAAAATTTGAGATTAGAGGAGAAGTAATTTTACCAACACATAGTTTTAATTACCTTAACAAAATAAGAAAAGAGCAAGGTCTACCATTATTCAAAAATCCTAGAAATACCGCTTCGGGGTCATTAAAACTTCAAGACAGCAGAGAAGTTGCATCGCGAAGACTAAAGTGTTTTTTTTATTCTATTGTTGGCGAAAAGTCATCTTTATATCATTCTGAATTATTGGAAAAATCAAGACAATGGGGATTTTTTATTCCTGAAAATATGAAAAGAGTAAAATCAATAGACGAAATATTCAATTTTATTGATTTTTGGGAAAAAAAGAAGGTAGAATTACCTTACGAAATAGATGGTATTGTGATTAAAGTGAATTCAATTAAAGTTCAAAATGAGTTGGATTTTACTGCAAAAGTTCCTAGATGGGCAATTTCTTACAAATATAAAGCAGAGAGACAAAGCACAAAACTACTATCTATCAAATATCAAGTTGGAAGAACTGGTGCTGTAACACCAGTAGCAAAATTTGAGCCTATTAATCTTTCAGGGACAATTGTTAAAAGAGCTTCTTTACATAATTCAGATCAAATTGAAAAACTTGGTCTTAGAATAGGTGACTATGTATTTGTTGAAAAGGGTGGAGAAATCATACCAAAAATTGTGGGTTTTGATAAACTTAGAAGAGGAAACTTTGATGACTTAATAAAATTCATTGAATATTGTCCTGATTGTGGTTCAAAACTTTACAAAATAAAAGGAGAGGCACAACATTATTGTAAAGATGAAAATAATTGTAAAACTCAAATAATAGGCAAAATTCAGCACTTTGTGTCCCGAAAAGCTATGAATATTGAAAGCCTTGGAAGTGAAAGAGTAGTTTTACTATTTAATAGTGGCGTAATTAATAGTATAGCTGACATATATAAAATTAAAATCGAAGACTTAGTTAATTTAGAAGGTATGGCAGAGAAATCGGCCTTTAATTTAATAGAATCGATAAAGCAATCAAAAAATCAACCTTTTTCAAAGGTACTTTTTTCAATTGGGATTAGACATGTTGGAGAAACAGTTGCATTAAAATTAGCCAATCATTTTAGGTCGATAGAAAATCTAATTAATTCAAATTACGAGGACTTAACCTCGGTTGAAGAAATAGGGGACAAAATAGTTAATAGCATCCATAATTACTTTAATAATCCGCAAAATTTAGCTATTGTGGAAAAACTCTCAGAAGCGGGTCTAAATTTCAAAATTGATAAAAATAAAAGTAAATCTAATATTTTAAATGGCATTACTTTTGTTATATCTGGAACTTTTGAACTCTTGTCTAGAGAAAAAATCAAACAATTGGTTTTTGAAAATGGAGGAGAATTTTCATCTACTGTAAATTCAAAAACAAGCTATATTATAGGAGGTCAATCCATTGGTCCATCAAAGAAGCAAAAAGCTGATAGCTTAAAAATACCAATTATTAGTGAAAAAAAATTTTTAGAAATGTTAAATACATAACTTATCAAATAAATTTTGAAGTAATTTATATTTTATATTTACTATTATTCAAACAGTATTAATTTTACAGTACCAATTTTAGTTAAGTGGTTAAAAATTTTTTTCATACTATTAAATACAAAAATGATTTACTTAAAAGGATTTCTAGTCATAAAGTTCGTTCTGACTTTAAAATTAAAAGTATCAGAGTAGTTATGGATAAAAATCTCCCTGTAGATGAAAACTATTTTAGAAATCTGTTATGTGAATTTACAGAATCTAGAATTTATTACACTTTTATTAAGTTTTCTGATTCAAGAGAAAATATAATAAGTGAAAAAAACTGTTATGGTAAAAAACATATAAGTTTTTTTGGAAATTTTAAAGATAAACTTGCACATGCATGTAGAAGGAAAGTTGATTTGCAAATTAATTTTTTTGATAATGATAACTTATATTTAAAATGGATAGCAATTAAAAGTGATTGTAAACTAAGTTTTGGATTTAGTAAAATCGATATTAGGATTAACGATATTATTTTTGATTTTTTGCCACTCCAAACCGACATTTTCAAAATTGAATTCCAAAAATACGTCAAAGTATTAAAAACAATTTAATATGGATTTTTTAAAGGGTACAGGTGTTGCAATAGTGACCCCATTCACAAAAAATGGAAAAATCGATTTTTCTGCATATGAATCAATGATAGACTTTTACGTTAAGAATGGTATAAGTTATTTGGTGATATTAGGTACGACAGGAGAATCTCAAACAGTTACTTTTGATGAAAGGAATAAAATATTAGAGAATATTGTTAAACTTAATAGACGAAGGTTAGGACTAATTATTGGTTTTAGTGGGAATAATACTCAAAAACTGGTCGACGAACTTTCGAATTGTAACCTAAGAGATTTCAACGCTATTTTGTCAGTATGCCCTTATTACAATAAACCTTCTCAAGCCGGTTTGTATGAGCATTTTTCTCATATATCTGAGGCTTCACCTATTCCACTTATTTTATATGACGTGCCTTCAAGGACAGGAGTATCAATTTCCAATCAAACGATTTTTAGGTTACTTGAAAAATATGACAACATAATTGGCATAAAAGACGCAACCGGAGATATTGACAAGGGGTTAGATTTAATAAAAAATTCTCCAAAAAGTTTTCATGTAATTTCTGGTGATGATTATAGTGCTGTTGAGTTAGTTTTAAATGGAGGTTCTGGAGTTATAAGTGTTGTAGCTGGAGCTTTTCCAAGGGAATTCTCAAAAATCATCAACTTTGCAAAAGAAAACAAAGAACAAGAAGCAAAACAACATTTTGAAAAACTCAAAATAGTTATTGATCTATTATTCCAAGAGGGAAATCCGTCTGGTATCAAGGCTATGTTATCATTAATGGGATTTTGTGAAAATATTTTGAGACTGCCATTAACCCGGGTTAGTAATAAGTTATTTGATGATATTAACAAAAAAATAAAAATTCTCGATAAAATTTAGTTTTAGCTTGTTGGTTTTAATTTCTTATCAGATTTAATTAAATTTGTGGATGTTTTTTTTAAATCTGAGAGTAAAATACTTTTTACTTTTTACTTTATTGTTATCCTGTAATAGTTACCAAAAATTATTAAACAGTAAAGAACCTGCTCCAAAGTTAAAAGCCGCTCAAAAGTATTATGAAAACGGAGAGTATAGAAGAGCTAATCGTCTTTATGAGCAAATTATTCCTTCTTACAGAGGAAAACCACAAGCTCAAAGATTAATTTATTTTTTTGCTAATTCACACTATCAAATGGGGAATTATATTTTGGCCGCATATCAATTCGAGAGTTTTGTAAAGTCCTTCCCCAGAAGTGAAAAACTAGTCGAAGCCAATTTCATGATTGCAAAATGCTACTACATGTTATCTCCAATTTATAGCCTTGATCAGGAGAATACCAATGAGGCAATGGAAAAATTACAAATTTTTATTGATAACTATCCCAAGTCAATTTATTTAACAGAAGCAAATAATTATATAAGAGAGCTTCAACTGAAACTTGAAAAAAAAGACTTTGAAATATCAAAACAATATTACACTATTAGAGACTATAAAGCAGCAATAAGTTCATTAGATAATTTCGTTTCGAATTTTCCAGGCACCCCTTTTAGAGAAAATGCCTTATATTACAAGTTTTTGTCACAATTTGAAATAGCTATAAATAGTGTCCCAAATAAAAAACTTGAGAGACTTGAAGGAGTTAAAGAAACTTATAATGCCATCTTAAGATACTATCCTGAAACTCTTTTCATAGAAGATATTTCAAAAAAAATTGAAGAAATACAAAAAGAAATAACAATAATAAATAAAAATAATGCTTAAATTTTAAATATGACTAAATACAGAGAATCCAAAGCTCCAGTTACAACATCTACTTACAACCGAAGTGAAATTGAGAAGGGAGTAGACAACATCTATGAAGCAATTTCAATAATTTCAAAGAGATCTGCTCAGATAAACATTGACATCAGGCAGGAATTACATGAAAAGTTGGAGGAATTTGCTACTCATAACGACAGTTTAGAAGAAATTTTTGAAAATAAAGAACAAATAGAAGTCTCTAAATTTTACGAAAGTTTACCTAAACCCCACGCTTTAGCAATAGAAGAGTGGTTTAAAAATAAAGTTTATCACAGAAATACTGATGAAGAAGATTAATGCTCTCACTTGGTGGTAAAAAGATACTCTTAGGCATTTCTGGAAGTATTGCTGCATATAAGTCTCCTTTTTTAGTTAGACTACTAATTAAAAATGGGGCAAGAGTAAAAGTAGTTGTGACTCCAAGTGCAATTGATTTTGTAACTCTAACCACACTTTCAACACTATCAAAAAATCCTGTCAATTCATCTTTTATAGAGAGTAAAGATGAACAAAATAATCCTGAGTGGAATAATCACGTTGAATTGTCTTTGTGGGCTGATTTTATGATTATTGCACCTGCTACCTCAAATACTATTTCATCAATGGCATCTGCAAGATGTGATAATTTGTTGTTAGCATGTTATTTATCAGCTAAATGCCCGGTATTTGTAGCTCCATCAATGGATCTAGACATGTATAGACATCCAGGTAATCAAGATAATCTAAAAAAATTAAAATCTTTTGGGAATATAATTTTAGAATCTGAAACGGGAGATTTAGCAAGTGGTTTAGTAGGTAAGGGGAGGATGATGGAGCCCGAAAACATAATTAAAAATCTAAAAAGAAATTTAAATATTAATTTACCATTAAAGGGTAAATCAATACTTATATCAGCTGGTCCAACCTATGAAAAGATTGATCCAGTTAGATTTATAGGTAACTTTTCCTCAGGCAAAATGGGTTTTTCGTTAGCTGAATCAGCAACTAATCTTGGAGCAAAAGTAACTTTAGTGTCAGGTCCCTCATCATTAAAAATTTCAAACTCATCTATTAATTTAATTAATGTGATATCAGCTGATGAAATGTACAACGAAATTTTAAAATATTTTTTTAGTGCTGATGTTTTTATATCTGCAGCTGCTGTAGCTGACTTTATTCCAGAAAAATCATTTAGTTTAAAAATTAAGAAAAGTCAATTTTTAAATAAAATTTCACTAAAAAAAAATATCGATATACTTTATGAGTTAGGTAAAATTAAAACTAATCAATACATAGTTGGTTTTTCACTTGAAACTAATGATGGAGAACAAAATGCCATTGATAAATTAAATAATAAAAATTTAGATGCAATTTTTCTAAATATTTTAAACTCTAAGCAAAATGTTTTCAATTCGGACTACAACCAAGGAAAACTCATTACTAAAAAAAAATCTACATCATATGATTTAACTTCAAAATTAGACTTGTCTTATAAAATATTTGAACAAATCATAAAAGATTTATGAGAAAGTTTTTATTTCTACTTTTAGTTTACAACTTTAAATTACTTGGTCAAACTGTTAATTGTAATTTTGTAATCAATTCAGAATTTGTTGATCAAACAAATCAACAAGTTTTTTCAACCTTAGAGAAATCAGTTAATGAGTTTATAAATAATAATCTTTGGAATAATAAGTCTTTAGATACGCACCAAAGAGTTAAGTTCAATTTAGTTCTAAATCTAAATTCATATGTCGGATCAAATTTTACAGGCACATTACAAGTTCAAGTCGAGAGACCTGTTTATGAATCTAACTATTTAACTCCAATATTTAATTTTTTGGACAAAGACATTTCATTTCAATATGACGAATATCAACCTTTGTTTTACAATCCTGTCAGCTTTGAATCCAACTTGATTTCAATTCTAAGTTTCTATGTATACTTAGCGATAGGAATGGAGGCGGACACATTTCACGTCAATAGTGGTACTGTTTTTTTTAAAGAAGCCCAAAAAATTGTATCACTAGCCCAACAGAAAAACATTAAAGGTTGGAACCAAAGTGATGGAACTAGAAACAGGTTCTGGTTAGTTGATACATTATTATCAAATACCTTTAGAGAGTATAGAACTGTACAGTACGAATACCACAGAAAAGGTATGGATATTATGACAACTGATTTAAAAAAGGCAAAGAGAGGTGTTTTAACTTCAATTGAAAAGTTTTTACCTCTATATAAGCGTAGGCCAAATGCTTTTTTAATTCAAACTTTTTTTGATGCTAAATCGGACGAAATCATTGATATATTTTCTCAAGGTCCCGATATTGAAATAAAGCAAACTCTAAAGACATTAAATAAAATTGCTCCTTATTTTGGTCCAAAATGGAAAAAAATCAGATAAAAAAAAATTCAGAATGGATTACCAATCATTGATTTAATTTTAACGATATTTAAATAAAACTAAAATAATTTGTTAAGAGAGTTAACTATATCGAATTACGCTTTAATAGATTATTTAAGGGTTGATTTATCTCAAGGTTTTACTTCAATAACAGGAGAAACTGGAGCTGGAAAATCAATTCTATTGGGGGGGTTATCTTTAGGATTAGGTAAAAGAGCAGACTTTAATTTGGTGAAAGATAAAACTAAGAAATGTTTTGTTGATTTAGTTTTCTCAGTAGAAAATCTAAATCTTAAAACTTTTTTCAGCTCTTTTGATCTTGATTATGACCCGATAACAACGATAAGGAGGGAAATTATTCCATCTGGAAAATCGAGGGCTTTTGTTAACGATACACCAGTTAACTTGGAAGTTTTACAGAAACTTTCAAACGAGTTTGTTGATATTCATTCACAATTTCAAAATCATTCCATAATTAAAGAAGAATATCAAATTGATATTTTAGATATGCTTGCTAAAAATCAAGATTTGATTAATACTTATATTAATAATTTTTCTTCTTTAAAACAAGTTGAAAGGGAAATAGAAAAACTTGAGGAAACAAAATTTAACATGTACAGAGAAAAGGATTATAACAACCATCTTCTAAATGAGATCAAAACAGTAGATCTTAATGAATCAGTAGATTTAATAGAGCGTTCATTTAATAAATTTAGCAATTCAGAAGAAATAAATATAATCTTAAATCAAATTATTAATACTGTGCTCAACGAAAACAATGGAGTGATTTCAAAGTTAAATGAAGTTAGAGCATCAATAAAAAAAATCATTCATATTTCAAAGGAATACAAAAAAATTTTTAATAGAATAGAAAGTGTTATAATTGAATTAGATGATATAATTAATGATGTAAAGGAGGAAAGTCAAAATGTTGAATTCAATCCAGAGATGAAAGAAATTTTGGGCAAAAAGCTGGAAAAAATATATTCTTTATTTAGAAAGCACAATGTTAATAGTATAAAAGATTTGATTATAATTAAAGAGGGATTAGAAAAAAAAGTTTTAGAAACCGAAACTATTGACGTTAATATTAATAAAAAACAAGAAAGATTAGCTACATTAAAAATAAAACTTAATGCATTATCAAAAAAAATAAGGAGAAGTCGAGAAAAGGTTATACCAATTTTAAAGGGCAAAATGGAAAATTTGCTTAAAGAAATGGGTATGTTAAACATCTTATTCAAGATAGAATTGCAGGATTCTAAGATTTTTTTAAAAAAAGGTAAAGACAATTTAATTTTTAATTTTTCAGCAAACAAAGGTGCTCCTCTTGGACCTTTAAGTAAAACTGCATCAGGAGGAGAGTTATCAAGAATTATGCTTGCTCTTAAGTATATTTTATCTAATTATAAAAATCTCCCAACGATTGTTTTTGATGAAATAGATACGGGAGTATCTGGTGAAATAGCCAGCAGTGTAGGTAGAATAATGAAAAATATGTCAAAAAACTTGCAGGTAATTTCAATTACTCACCTCCCACAAGTAGCCGCAAAAGCGAACAATCAACTCAAAGTTTTCAAGACAATTAAGAATAAAAAAACTTCCACCGAGATTAAAAATCTGAATTTTAAAGAAAGAGTATCAGAAATTGCCTCAATGTTGTCCGGCGAGCGAACGGCAGAGAGCGCATATGATTTAGCAAAGGAATTACTTAATTAGCTTATATTTGTAAAAATAACTTATGCCTCATAACCTATTAAAAAATAAAAAAGGGATTATCTTTGGAGCCTTAGATAACAAGTCAATTGCTTGGAAAGTTGCCGAGACTGTAAAAGAAGAGGGAGGGGACGTTATATTAACAAATGCCCCAGTTGCTATAAGAATGGGTGATATTGATAAATTAGGGAAGCAGTTGGATTCCCCAGTTATTGCCGCGGATGCTACAAGTATACTGGAACTAGAGAACCTTATACAAACAGCACTCGAACATTTTAAGGGTAAGTTTGATTTTGTATTACATTCAATAGGTATGTCTCTAAACGTTCGAAAAAAAAGAGATTACACTAATCAAAATCACGAGTGGACTAAAAAAGGGTGGGATATCTCAGCACTTTCATTTCACAAATTATTGCAGGTTTTGTATACTAAAGATGCATTGAACAAGTGGGGTAGTATTGTTGCTCTAACTTACATTGCGGCTCAAAGAACCTTCCCAAATTATAACGATATGGCAGATAATAAAGCTTACCTAGAGTCAATAGCAAGAAGTTTTGGTTATTTTTTTGGAAAAAATAAAAAAGTAAGAGTGAATACAGTATCCCAATCTCCAACTCGAACCACTGCAGGACAAGGCGTTGAAGGGTTAGAAAATTTTTTAAATTTTTCTGAGAAGACATCACCCCTAGGGAATGCCACAGCATCTGAATGTGCTCATTATGTAGTTTCACTTTTTTCTGATTTTACCAGGAAAGTAACTATGCAAAATTTATTTCATGATGGAGGATTTTCTACAACTGGAGTTAGCCAGGAAATTATCGAGGATTTTTGATTTAAGTGTCTCAGGAGAAACCATATTTAAGTTCCTTACAAAGTTTTCTTATACAAAAAGGAAGAATTAAAATGTTTATTTCATTCGTAGCTATATCTTTTGTGATCTGGTTTTTCGAAAAATTTTCAAAAGAATATCAAGAAGAAATTGAAATGAAGATTGAAATAATTGATGTTCCAAATTCTTATATTATTTCTTCAGTTTCAAACTCATTATTAAATTTGAATATAAAAGCAACTGGTTTTCAGTTGCTTTACTATTATTTTTTGCAAGACAAGATTGAAATAAGTTTTCAAAAAGCTGAGTACAGCAACAATAAAGGATATTTGAAAATCGCATCACAAATTAATAATCTACAACAACAATTACTAAGTGATACAGAAATTTTAACCTTTTTTCCTAATGAATTAGAAATAACTTATGAGCCAGAATCCTCTAAAAAAGTTCCTGTAGCGTATCCAAAAATTAATTTAGATGTTGGTTATTCAATAACAAAATTTAATATTGTACCTGACAGTATATTTGTAACAGGGCCTAAAAATCTTTTAGATGATATAGATGATGTTAATTTGAATTTTAAAAATGAGTTACCAGTCAAGTCTAATATTTTTAAAAAATTTTCTTTAATAAAGAAGAAAAAAAAACTAAATTATGATTTCAATGAAGTTGATGTTAAGTTGTATGTAGAGCTTTTTTCAGAAAAAAAATTAACTATTCCAATCTCGGTTTCAAATCTTCCAAAAAATATGGTTCTAAAGTTATTCCCTTCAGAAGCTGAAATAATCTTCTCATCAACAATAAGTAATTTAAAAATTACAAAACAATCGGATTTTATAGTCGGATTTAACTACGATAGCATTGATAAAAGAAAAAAAACAGCGAAAGTTAAACTCCTAAATGCACCCTCAACTGCCAAAAACGTAAGAATCAAACCCAAAAATGTATTTTTTTTAATTAGAAAGTAGGATGTCTAAAGTAATTGGCTTAACTGGAGGTATAGGAAGTGGTAAAACTTATGTTGCAAATATTTTTAATGAGTTTGGGGGTATTCCATGCTTCAACTCAGATCTTGAGGCAAGAAAAATAATGAATGAAAATCATTTTGTAAAAAAAGAAATTATTTCAATTTTTGGACCAAATTCTTACATAAATAACAATCTAAACGTAGAATTTTTGAGAAAAGAAATTTTTAATTCTCAAAATAAATTAAGTAAAATTAATAGTTTGGTTCACAATCAAGTTAAAATTAGATTTAAAGATTGGCTGAATTTGCAAAGTTCTAATTATGTGCTAAAGGAAACTGCAATTTTATTTGAGCACAACTATGAAAATGATTTGGACCTATCTCTATTGGTCATAGCCCCAATTGAAGTTAGGATTGATAGAATAATTAAAAGAGATAATATTTCACTAAAAGAGATAGAAAAAATAATCTCAAATCAGTGGAATGACAAAAAAAAACTTGTTCTTTGTGACTATTTCATTGAAAATGTAATAAAATCAAATACGATTAAAAAAGTCAAGACTCTTATAAAATTTTTTTCAGCAATATGAATTAATTCTAAAATTTATTTATATATAAAAATATCATTAACATTGTTTTAGCAAAATAAATCAATGATAATTATCAAATTTGTAAATTGGATTTTTCATGAAAAAAAGCTACTTCCTTTTTTTGGTTTGTTTTATGATATTATGTGTAACTGGAATAATTCTAGTTCAATGGTATTTTATAACCACTTCTATTCAAAATAGAGACCAGGAGTTTTCTCTTGCTGTTAAACAGTCTTTAAATTCTGTGGCAAGCAATGTTCAAGAAAACGAATTAAGACACTATATACGAACTTTTGAAAAGTTAAAAGACTCCTTAGGGAAACCCGACAGCGCACAACTTAGAAATTTTTTTCTATTTTACGACAGTGACGATGAGTCAAACTTATCATCTTTATTTACGTTTGGATTAGTAGAAGAAAAATTTAATATAGCTATACCAAATGAAGAAATTGGAGAAATTGAAGTTTCTAGTGTTAATGATATTCAAGGATTTGAAACAACTAGAATCTTTAAGCAAGCTTTTGACCGAGAAAATCAAAGAAAAATATCAAGTGCTACTTTTCAAAAAATGGAAAGAATTAGTGCTATCGATCAAGCCACTTACTCTTCAATTTTTTCTAAAATGGCTAATTCATTTCCTATTCACAAAAGAATCAATCCTTTTGAAATAGCTTCTCTACTTCAGAGAGAATTTACTTCAAGGAATATTAAAACTGAGTTTGAGTTTGGTGTTTTTAGCAATGGCCTCGCTACCAAAATTATTTCAAAAAATTATGAAGGTTCTCTCTCTGGTCCAAAATACTCTATTCCCATCTTTGTAGATGAGCAAGGTAGTAGCCTATATGACCTTGTAGTGACTTTTCCAAAAAAGGAAAAATATCTCATGTCTTCTATATTAGGTGTTGCTAGTCTATCATTTGTTTTAACTATTTTAATTATTCTTCTTTGTGCTATTTCTTTGTTTCAAATTTTAAAACAAAAAAAAATATCTGAAATAAAATCGGATTTTATTAATAATATGTCGCATGAATTTAAAACGCCAATTGCAACTATAAATTTGGCAATTGATGCTTTTGAAAGTCAACTAGGGAATAAGAATAGTAAGAAAAAGCTACAATATCTCAAAATAATGCGTGAAGAAAATAGAAGAATGCATGAACAGGTAGAGACGATCCTTACAATCTCCCAACTTGATAAAAGCAATACATTAATTGATAAAACTGGTATTGATATTCACAAAACAATCGAAGACGCTCTTGGTCATGTTGCATTGTTAATTCAAAATAAAAGCGTTGAAATAAAAACATCTTTTAAATCAAAAAAAACAAAAATTTTTGGAAATAAAACTCATTTAATTAATGTTTTTACAAACATCTTAGATAACGCTATCAAATACTCAAAAGGAAGTCCTAAAATTGATATAAAGACTTTAAATGACGACAAGAACGCGTATATTCAGATTGAAGACAAAGGAATAGGAATGAATGAGGATACTCTTAAAATGATTTTCGAAAAATTTTTCAGAGAACAAAATGGGGATGTTCATAATATAAAAGGGCACGGTCTGGGTTTAGCATATGTAAAAAAAATTATTTCTCTGCATAGTGGAAAGATATCTGTTGAGAGTGTTGAAGGAAAAGGCACGAAATTTAAAATACAATTTCCATTATTTACTTAATTATAACGAAATGAGTACGAATAAGAAAAATATTTTACTGGTTGAAGATGATCCTAATTTTGGAAGTATATTAAAAGAATATCTAAAAATTAATGGATACCAAGTTACTTTAGCTAAGAACGGAATTGAAGGCTTTGAAAAATTTAAGAAAGAAAAATTTTCATTGTGTCTTCTAGATGTAATGATGCCTTACAAGGATGGGTTTACACTTGCGAAGGAAATTAGAGAAATTGATGATTTAGTCCCATTAATATTCTTGACTGCCAAAACTCTTAAGGAAGACGTATTAAAGGGTTTTAAGTTGGGTGCTGACGATTACTTAACTAAACCTTTTGATTCAGAGGTTTTACTCGCAAAAATTAAATCGATCTTGGGAAGAAGAATGATTAAAGAAGTTGCTGATACAGTTGAAACAGAATTTAAAATTGGTGATTTTAGTCTTAATACAAAATTAAGATTATTGAATTATTTAGATCAAAAGCCAATAAAATTGTCTCCAAAAGAGAACCAGCTACTAAGACTTTTAGCAATCCATATTAATGATCTTCTTCCAAGAGACCAAGCTTTAAGTAAAATTTGGAGAGACGATAATTACTTTACATCGCGTTCAATGGATGTTTATATTGCAAAACTTAGAAAGTATCTAAAAAAAGATGAAAGAGTCGAAATTCTTAACATTCATGGTAAAGGATTTCGAATGGTGGTAAATATATAATTTAATTTCTAGGATGAAACTTATTTAGGGTTTTTGATAAATATTTAGTGTCTAAATGAGTGTAAACCTCTGTTGTAGTAATATTTTCATGTCCCATCATGATTTGTATTGATCTTAAATCAGCTCCATTTTCCAATAAATGAGTAGCAAATGAATGCCTAAAAGTGTGAGGACTAATATTTTTTTTTATGTTTGATTTTTTTTGAGCTTCTTTAACTATATTAAAAATCATAGCTCTTGTAAGTTTTCCCCCATTTCTATTCAAAAAAACTATATCACATGAGTTTTTGTTTATTTTTTTAAACAATCTAAAATTATGAATATAATTTTTTATTTTGTTTTCACATATTGAGCCTAAAGGAACTAACCTTTGCTTATTCCCCTTTCCTTGTATTAGGAGTAGTTTTTCATCATACTGAATGTCAGAAAGTTTCAGATTAATTAGCTCACTTACCCTCAATCCGCTTCCATACAGAGTTTCAATAATGGCAGAATTTCTTATTCCATGATCTTTCTTTGTTTCAGAACTGGTTATGAGTATATTTATTTCTTCGATTGATAATACATTTGGTAGTTTATATGCAATTTTCGGAGACTCAATTAATTCCATAGGAGATACTTTTTTGTGTCCTTCAAATACCAAATAGTTAAAAAAACTTTTTAAAGATGACAAAAGTCTTGCTTGCGATCTCGAATTTATATTTTTTGAAATTTTGTATATGAATTCTTGCATAAATTTTTTGTCACATTGTTTTAAGCTATGCTTTAGATGATATTTACTGATATGTCTTATTAATTT
>MDTA01160948.1_pt1 | contig 15189 bp, 19 predicted proteins | sample 811151 | NCBI WGS metagenome assembly MDTA01 (sample SAMN05326648, study PRJNA326480) | marine metagenome | isolation source: seawater | place: Indian Ocean: South | collected 2010 | reverse complement strand
CACAAACAACATGATTATGGCCCAGGTAATATATCAGTAGGAACTATGTTACAGACACCTGAGGAAGTAAAATTATCCTTAACAGGACTTTGGTTTAGGATGAATGACAAATTACAAAGGGTTAAAACATTATTGATGCATGGTAGAGAGTCAGCTGTAAAGGATGAACCTCTAGAAGATGCTTATCTTGATGTATCTAATTATGGTATTATGGCTACAATCGTTAAGAATGGTAAATGGGGTAAATGAAAAAAGTAAGTTATAGTCAATATAATCAATGGACTACTTGTCCACATAAATGGAAACTTAATTATGTGGACAATCTAAGGGATTATACAGATAGTATTCATACTTTGTTCGGTACATCTATGCATGAGGTTCTACAGACTTATCTAACCGTCATGTATAATGATACTATCAAAATGGCTGATGCTTTACCTCTGGATAAAATGTTATTACATAGGATGAAATACAATTACACTAAGACTATGGAGAGTAATGGTGGTGTCGAGTTCTGTAAACAAAACGACATGGAGGAATTTTACACTCATGGTCTTGCAATACTTGAGTGGTTCAAAAAGAAAAGAGCTAATTATTTCAGTAAAAAAAATTATGAGTTAGTAGGTATTGAGGTTCCGATTCAATACGATTTAGATAATAATATTAAATTTATTGGATACATGGATGTTGTAATCTATGATAACTTTAGAGATAGATATAAGATAATTGATATAAAAACCTCGACGATGGGTTGGAATAAATACATGAAGGCTGACAAAAGTAAAACAAATCAGTTATTACTATATAAAAGATTTTATGCTTTAGAAAAAAACATACCTGTCGATAAGATAGATGTTGAGTATTTTATCGTTAAAAGAAAGTTATATGAAAAAGTAGATTTTCCTCAGAGACGAATTCAAACCTTTAGTCCAGCTAGTGGTAAACCAAGTATTAATAAACTTATGAATACCTTTAACCAGTTCATAGATGAGTCTTTTATTAATGGAGAATATAATACAAATCATACTTATATAAAACAACCATCTAAAAAGAATTGTAGGTTCTGTGAATTTAATCAAACCGAACATTGTGATGCAGGAGTAAAATAATGATATCAACTATGTGTGTTAGGATGAAATTATCTGATTTTATTAATACAGATGATGAACAAAAGATTATGGATATAGTTAATCAAACCCATAAAGATTTCAGAGCAGTAATTTTATTACATCTATGGTATGAAAGTGATGAGATAAATCCCAATCATCTTAGAGATTTTCTATCAAGATGGGAAAACAAACTTTTCTTCAAAACAAGAGTAAGACATAATTCAAAATTAGAACCGAGTGAATTTATTTTTTACGAAATATGTCCAAAGGATTTAGATGTTTCGAAATATAGATTCAAATATTCTTACGACACGACACAAGATATTGTCAGGGGTTTGAAACAATTTTATGACTGTGTAAAGTTCATAACTCAGGATAAACCTATTAAGAAACAAAAAAGGAATGACTACGAAGATTAAAATTGGAATAGTTGGTAGTAGAACATACACCAATAAGAAAAAAGTTAAAGACCTTGTATTTGAAATCAAACAAAAATATGGAGCTGAAGTTGAAATCGTAAGTGGTGGACAAAAGTTGGGGGCAGATGGATATGCTAAAAAATATGCTTTAGAGTTTGACCTGGATTATGTTGAGTTCCCACCAGCACACTATACACATAATATGCACTGTAAACTACCAGCTAGTAACTATAGTAAACCGTATTACATAAGTAATTATATGAAAAGAAATAAACAAATAGCTGAGTATTCAAATATCATAGTTGCTTTTGTCGAAGATGGGTACGAATCAAGAGGAACTCAAGATACAATCAATCAAGCTAAAAAACTAAAAAAAATGGTTAAAATTCTAAATTAATATATATTTATATATGTATATATTAGGAGTTATAATGACAGATTACAAACTAACATCGGTAAAAATATTACAAGATTTATATAAAAAGTTCAAACATAAGGCATTGACAGACGAGTTTACCTTACAAAAACTTGTCAATCGTTCAATGGATTTATATTTGTATGACAATCAGTTTCAATCACAAATTCATGAATATAATAATTTAAAGGTAAGTGGGAGTAGGTTATGAGAAAATCCCTTTTGGATGCAAGTGAAAAACATTTTATTGCTCACATCGAAAAACACAGGGTCAATGTAGAGGTTTTATTAGAAAAAGGAGTTGGTGTTGCAGAACACCCGGACATTATGGATACTATTGAAAAAGAATTAGAAATAATAGCTGAGTATGATGACAAACTAAGTGTTCTAAGAAAATATTTCATGGATGAAAAAGGTAAAGAGGTTTTGAATGGCTAAGAAAAAAATATTTCTTTTATCTGATGATTTAAGAATGTCATCGGGTGTTGGAACGATGTCTAAAGAATTTGTTATGGGAACTATCCATCATTATGATTGGGTTCAATTAGGTGGAGCTATCAAACATCCTGAACATGGAAAAGTGGTTAAGATGGATGAAGCTGTAACTGCTCAGACTGGTGTGAAAGATGCTAGTTTGACAATATATCCTACTGATGGTTATGGGAATCAGGAACAAGTTAGAGAGATTATGAAACGTGAGCAGCCAGATGCTATACTTCATTACACAGACCCTAGATTTTGGGGTTGGTTGTATGAGATGGAACATGAGATAAGACAGAACATTCCAATCTTTTATTATAATATCTGGGATGATTGGCCAGCTCCTCACTACAATGAATTTTTTTATGAATCATGTGATTTGATAATGAACATTTCCAAACAAACAGTTTCAATTGTAAAAGATGTTTGGAAAAAACATCCACCGAAAGATTGGCAAGTCACATATCTACCACATGGCGTTAGTGATAAATTTTTCAAACCAATAACTCCATTTGATGAAGACCACAAATTAATGGTTGAAATGAAAAAACAACTATCAATAGACAATGATGTTGAATTTATTGTTTTCTATAATAATAGGAACATTCGTAGAAAAAATCCAGGTGATGTTGTCTTAGCTTTCAAGACATTCTGTGATATGTTATCTCCAGAGGAAGCCAGTAAATGTGCTCTACTGATGCATACACAACCGAAGGACAGCAATGGTACTGACTTACCAGTCGTAGCTAGTGTGCTCGCAGGTGATTACAAAGTTTACTTTAGTGATAAAAAGTTAGAACCAAATCAATTGAATTGTTTATATAACCTAGCAAGTGTTACAATAAATATGGCATCTAATGAGGGGTTTGGATTAGGAACTTGTGAGTCCCTGATGGCTGGAACACCAATTACAGTTAATGTCACCGGTGGTTTACAAGACCAAGTTGGATTTAAATTAAATGATAAATTTGTTACCTATGAGGATTATGATGAGATTAAATCGTTTCACGATGATAGGAAATGGAAGGACAACCCTGATTTAACGTGGGGAGATTGGTGTAAACCAGTTTGGCCATCCAATCGTTCATTAGCAGGTTCTTTACCAACACCTTATATTTTCGATGACCGTTGTCGATATGATGATGTTGCACTTGTGTTGAAAGAGTGGTACGATATGGGAGAGGAAAAGAGAAATGAATGTGGTATGAAGGGTCATGAATTTGTCAATAGTGACGAGTCTATGATGTCATCAACAGCAATGAGTAAAAATTTTATAGACCAAATGGATGTTGGTTTCGATAATTGGAAACCAAGAAAAAGATATACATTATTTAAGACTTAGGAGAAGAAATGCCAAGACCTAGAAAAACTAAAAAAAATATACCAGGAAATTTCAGAGGTAAAGAAGATATTTTTTGGACAAAAGTTATTAAGGGATTAGAAAAATTTTTGGAATCACCATTCAGATAATAAGAGGAAAAAATGAGTTATAGACCAGTTTGTTTAGTTACAGCACCCGTTGCTACAAGAAGTGGATATGGGGCACATAGTAGAGATATATGTCGCTCCTTGATTCAATTAGATAGGTATGATGTTCATATCTGGCCTGTTCGTTGGGGTAATACACCAATGAATGCATTAGATATAAATGACCCAAATGATAAAATGATAATCGATAGACTACTTGGTGAACCAACATTACCAAAACAACCCGACATTCATATTCACATTGTTATCCCTAATGAATTTCAACAAGTCGGTAAATACAATATCGGTATTACAGCTGGACTGGAGACAACTGTTTGTCATCCTGATTGGGTTCAAGGAGTAAACAGAATGGATTTGAACATAGTTCCTGCTACATTTGTTAAAAAGACACTTGATAACATTAGATTTGATGTTCAAGATGATAGAACAAATCAAATCACCGGAGAACTCAAATGTGAAAAACCCATAGAGGTATTATTTGAAGGGGCTGACACAAACATCTACCGACCAACTAAACATTTTTCAAAAGAATTAGTTTCTGAGATGAACAAGGTAGATGAACAATTTAATTTCCTATATGTTGGTCATTGGTTACAAGGTGGTCTAGGTCAAGATAGAAAAGATACTGGTATGTTGGTTAAGGTTTTTCTAGAGACTTTTAAAAATCTTAAAACAAAACCTGGTTTAATAATGAAAACAAGTGGAGCTGGGTTTTCAGTGCTAGATAGAGAAAGTATTCTTAATAAAATAAATGATGTTAAAAAAACCGTTCAAGGAGATTTACCAAATATATATTTGATGCATGGTGATTTTTTCGATGAGGAAATCAACGAACTGTACAATCACCCAAAAGTAAAGGTTCATATTTCTCTAACTCATGGTGAGGGTTTCGGTAGACCCTTACTAGAATCTACCTTAAGTGAGAAACCAGTAATAGCTCCTGATTGGAGTGGACATACAGATTTTCTAAAGAAACCCAATGCTATCTTGTTAGACGGTCAATTAGTTGATGTACCAAAGGAAGCATTTCCTGAACAGTTCTATGTTGAAGGGATGAAATGGTTTACAGTAAATTATCAAAAAGCTTCACTAACTATGAAAGAATTATATAAAAACTATAGGAAGTATACACTACCAGCAAAAAAACTTGCAATATTTAATAAAAGTAATTTTTCATTAAATGCAATGACAAAAAAATTAGGTACAATTTTGGATAAATATGTCCCAGAGTTTGCAGAGGAAGTAAAACTCGAGCTACCTAAATTGAAAAAGGTCGAGGGTACAAAACCTCCTGAAATAAAACTACCAAAACTACAAAAGGTTTAGATATGGAAAGAGTCATAACTTGTCCTGTTTGTTTTGACACGAATCAATGTTTCGAGGAAATACAAGAAACTTTCAGTTCCTACCTATGTTTCAAATGTGGATTCATGAGTGACTCCCGTTATATCGTTGGGGGTCTTGAATTAATTGAAAATCTTAAAAAATCTCCTAAGCTAGTTAGAGAAACAGCTTTCGAGGACAAATCTAGAAATATAGTTTGGTTCCCATCTGTAATAAACATGGGTAAACTAGGTATGATATATCCAGAAGGGTCATCAGATAAGTATGAATGGAAATATGCAAGAGTTGTAGACATACCTGAAAGTGATAGACATTTATATCAAAATCATACTCAAAGACTAGATGTTGAGAATGCTGAGACTTTCTCTCAATATAATTTCATGGGAGCTTGTGAGGCTATGGGGATAACTAGGGATTTAAATAATGCCTAAACAAATTTACACTTGGTCAAAAGTCACTGCAGGTGATATAATTTCTTTTCGATACAAAGGGAAAAAAGCTCAAACAGGAAAACTTACAACTTTATTAGTTATGAATCCTAAATTTCCAATTGTCAGAAAAGATAATACCAAAGGATTCCACCTTATTGGTTTAAAATTAGAGGAACGAGGAACCATCCCAACAATCAGAAATAAACCTAGATTAGTTGAACTATTAGAAAAATTAGGTGGTGTATCTGTTGTTGATGCAAATGACCAGATATACAGAGTTATATTTGAAAACACAGGAACTAGAGGTGTTCGAAAACAATTTTACACAAAGGTTAAAAATCTAATAGAACAATATGGAGTCTACAGAACTTACGATTATGAAGAAGCAAGAAAGTCACAAGTCTTCCTTGAACCCATAGTATTACCTAAAGATTTCAGAGAGGAACTTGGTGCAGATTAGTTATGGTATCACAGTTCATAATGAAGCTGATGAACTGAATAAGTTATTAGAAATATTAGTACACAAAACAGATAAAGAAGATGAGATAGTAATCTGTGTCGATGGTGATGATGATGCAGTAAGATTTGTATTAGATAGTTGGACTCAACAATATGCTCATACAAAAACTATGAAAGTTTATCAGAGAAAGTTAGAAAACGATTTTGCTGCACAAAAGAACTCAGTTATAGAGAATTCCAAAGGTGATTATATATTTCATATTGATGCAGATGAATATCCAAATACAATATTGTTAGAACAACTCAAAGATATATTGAAACTTAATCCGGGTGTGGATTTGATTTGGATACCTAGAGTAAATACAGTTGAGGGATTTACACAAGACGATGTCAACCGTTGGGGTTGGAAAATAACAGAACAAGGTTGGATTAATTATCCCGATTATCAGGCTAGAGTTTTTCGTCGAGATGAAAAGATAAGATGGATTAGACCGTTACATGAGTACATAACTGGTTGTAAAAAATATTCACACCTACCACCTCATGAGGAGTTGAGTTTATATCACCCAAAAACCAAAGAAAAACAAGAGGAACAAAATAAATTCTACATGGATAATTTTTCAAGAGACCTACTTTCAAGGACATCACAATGAATTTTGCTCTTATTATTGATAGTATAGGAACAAATGATATGAATTCATTTTATGTTAGAGATAATCAAGCTTATACCTTGAAAGACAACCAACCATATTCTCCATCACATATGCTCGGTAGTGTTGGTAGTAAATGTTTTATCAGTACATTTAATTATCCTTTCTTGTACGAGAACGGTTACTTTCTGAATTGGTCTGAATTTAAGTTTGATTTACCAGAATTAGAATTGGATATGATTTTTGTAGTTCGTGAGAGAAGTTTAGCAAGAACAGATGGATTTTGGGACAATTGGTGTGAGGTTGATAAACTAAGGAAAAAATACCCAAGGGCAAAAATAATAGGATTTCTGAAAGAGATTTGGGTCGGTGAACCGTATGATTTCAATCATGTAAAACATTTAGCACGTATAGATTTCTTAAAAGAATGTGACGGTGTGTTGATGAATAGACCAGAAGATAGAATAGGTGTATTCGAAAATCTTAGAGACAAAGTAAATAAACCATTTAATTTTGTAGCACAGCCACATAATATTGATTACTTCTATGAAAAGTATGGTGGAAATAAGTATCAGGCAATATGGGCTTATTTACCTCAACATCCACCGAGAAGAGCAAAGACATATGAATTTTCTGATTATATTTCAAAAAAATTCAAAATACCAGTAAGGTACAAACCTCTGGATAATGAACAAAATTTTCATAGTTTATCATTAGAGGAGTTTATCAAACAATGGTCTAGTTGTATGTATCATTTTAACCTAGACCCAATCGATTATTTTCCTGGGAAACAAGCTGTTCATACTGCAAGTGTTGGGACTATCAATATAGGCGGAGTAAATGATAATCACTTCTTACTTTATCCAGAGACTGCCACTTGTGATACTGAAATACTAGAGAAAAGATTTACTGAGTATTTCGAGGACGATAAAAAAAGAAATCAAGTCAGACAATATGCTTGGGATAAACTAAATGAGTTCTTTAGTTTTGATTCAGTAAGGGAACAAATAAAAAACATAAGGTATTAGTATGGAAAAAAGAATATTAGTAACCGGTGGTACAGGTATGGTCGGTAGGTATCTACAAGATATATTACCTGAAGCTACTTACATTGGTTCCAAAGACTGTGATTTAACTGATTATAATCAAGTTTTACAATTTTGGAATCATTTTGAACCGACCAACGTGATACATCTTGGAGCTAAGGTAGGGGGTATTTTAGAGAATTTAGAATCACCAGCTGACTTTTATGATATAAATACCGTCTTGAATCACAACGTACTAAAAGCATCAAGGGTTAATAATGTGAAAAGATTGACTGGGGTACTTAGCACGTGTATGTATCCCGATGTAGTGGATACCTACCCAATGACAGAGGAAAATGTTCACGACGGCCCACCTTCCTTTGCTAACTTCAGTTATGGATACACCAAAAGGTCATTGATGGTTGGTATTGATGCTTATAACAGACAACATAAGACTGAATGGAATTATCTAATACCTTGTAATTTATATGGAGAGTATGACCATTTTGAAGACTCGGAGAAATGTCATTTCATAACTGCTCTGATTAAAAAATTAATCGATGCTGAGAACTTAGGAAAAACTAATATTGAATTATTCGGTACTGGTAGTCCATTGAGACAATTTATGTACGCAGGTGATTTAGCTAGAGTCATTAAGATAATGATTGATAGGGATATCACGGAGAGTTTTAATGTTGCAACCCCGGAGGAAAATTCAATTCGAGGTATGGCGGAGATTACTTTTCAAGCATTAGATAAAATGTTCACAATAGATTTTAATCAAGATAAACCGGATGGTCAGTATCGAAAGACCGTCAGTTGTGAAAAGATGATGTCTTTGATTGGGGATTTTGAATTTACTAAATTGAAAGATGGTGTCGTTAAGGTTTATACGGAGGTGAAAAAACTTTATGGAAAATAAAATATTACCATGGCCCTTGATGAAAGATTGTATAACAAAAGAGGATAAGGACTCTTTAGTGGAGTTTATACAAACGAGTAATAGATATACCAATGGCCCAAAAGTTAAACAATTTGAAAAAGAATGGAGTGAGTGGTTGGGAGTTAAACACTCTCTTTTTGTATCATCTGGTAGCACTGCTAACTTCTTATTATTGTCTGCCATCAAACGAAGATATAATTTGAAAAAAGGAGATAAAGTTCTTGTTCCTGCAATGACTTGGGTGACTAACGTAGCTCCTATTATACAATTAGGGTTGAAACCAATTTTCTGTGATGTTGAACGAGACACCTTCAGTTTTGATTTAGAACATATGGCAAGATTACATCAAGAACATCATGATATTAGATTAGTATTTGTAACTCATCTTTTTGGTATACCAGCACAAATCAATGAATTCAAAAAGATTATACCTAATGCTTTTTATATCGAGGACTGTTGTGAGTCTCATGGGGCAAAAATATACGATAAAAAAGTCGGAACCTTATCTGAGGGTTCGACGTTCAGTTCTTATTTTGGACATCATATGACAACAGTTGAGGGTGGATTTGTAAGCACTGATGACACCGAACTTCATGAGTTGATGAGAGCAAAACGAAGTCACGGATTAGCTCGAGAGTGTTCAGATGAAGTGTATAAGAAATACATCAAACGATATCCAGATGTTGATAAAAGGTTTATGTTCATTACAGATGGATATAATTTTAGAAATAATGAGTTCGGAGCTGTACTAGGATTGTCTCAGTTACCTAGACTGGATGATATGATTAAAAGACGAAGAGAGGTATGTGATAAATTTGTATCGATTTTGAAAAAATATGATGATATATTCCACATCCCAAATTTCGATGGTAACAGTAGTTTTTGTCTACCTTTTATTGCCAAGGATGGGTATTTACGAAATGACCTACAAGAACATCTTGAGGCATGTGGTGTAGAGACAAGACCTCTTTGTAGTGGAAATTTATTAAGACAACCATTTCTATCGGAATATGAAGTGTTCAAAGAATTTCCAAAAGTGGATTACTTACATTACCACGGGTTTTTTATCGGTAACAATCATCTAGTGACAGATGAAGAAATAGAAAAATTAGGATTTATTTTAGATGACTATATCAGAGTATTATAAATATTATTTGACATTACATCAACATCCTAAATGTAAATTACTCCACTTTATCGGACAATTAGTCACGATAATATTTTTATTTTGGGTGATTAGTAACTGGTATTGGTATTTGTTACCAATTGTTCCGTTTGTAATTTATCCCTTTGCTTGGAGTGGTCATTACTTTTTTGAAAAAAATAAACCAGCAGCGTTTCATAATCCAGTTAAAGCAAAGATTTCGGATTGGATAATGTTTAAAGATATATTATTAGGGAGATTAAGAATATGGTGAAAAAGATTTTAGTGACAGGTGGAGCAGGATATATTGGGACATCGTTAGTCCCAAAACTTTTAAGGGCTGGACATGAGGTCACGGTCTTTGATAATTTAATGGTTGGTGGGAATCAAATTCTACCATTCTTCAGATATAATAATTTCAACTTTGTCAGAGGTGACATAAGAGATTTGAATGATTTGAAAGATGTTGTTAAGAATAAAGATATAGTTATTCATCTTGCTGCTCTAGTGGGATTTCCTGTATGTAGAATGAACCCTAGTTTGGCTGAAGAAATAAACGTTGATGGGACTATGAACTTACTGAAATGTTTGGAACCCAATCAGATTGTCTTCTATGGTTCTACTGGTAGTAATTATGGTTCGGTCAAGGAAATTTGCACTGAGGAGACTCCATTACATCCATTAAGTTTATACGGAGTAACTAAGACCAAAGCAGAAGAAATACTAATGGAACGAGAAAATACTATTGCTTACAGATTTGCTACAGCTTTTGGTGTATCACCAAGATTTAGGTTGGATTTATTGATAAATGATTTCTCCTACAAGTGTATAAAAGATGGATATCTGGTTGTCTATGAGAAAAACTATATGAGAACCTTCATTCATGTCTCTGATATAGCAGAGTGTTTTGTTTTCGGTATTAATAATATGGATAGGATGATAGGTAATGTATTCAATGTCGGTGATGATAGGATGAATCATAGTAAAGAGGAAATCTGTAACATGATTGGTAGTAAGACAGGTGCTTTTATTCACTACGAGGAGATTGGTGAAGATGCAGATAAAAGAAACTACGTTGTGAGTTATGATAAAATATCTAGTCTCGGATTCACAACCTCTATCAACGTTGAACAAGGTATTGATGAGGTTATTCAAGCACTTAAAGTAACAGATTTTCAAAACAAGTATACCAACGCAAGGTATTATTAATGAAAGATAAAATATCATTTATTGGACTAGGTAAACTAGGACTACCACTATCTGTTTTGTTCGGAAAAAACAAAACTAAAGTCATTGCTGTGGATACTGACAAAGAGTTGATTGATAAACTAGATGACTGTGAAATACCTTATGTTGAGAATAATTTAAAAGAGTATTTTGATGTAAGTAAAGATAATATTAGGTTTACTAATAGTTATCACAATCTAATAGACGAAACAGACACTAGTGTCATACTAGTAAACACTCAGATAGGAGATGGTTACTCTTCAATTGTAGTCGAAAATGTGATTGATTCTCTCTGTAATGAATTAAAAAAATCATCTAAAAAATATCATCTATTTATCCTCAGTAGCACCGTGATGCCTGGTGATATAAAAACTAAATTAATTCCAAAGATTGAAAAAATAACGAACAGAAAATTAAACGAAGGTTTTGGTTTTTCATATGTGCCTGATATTGTTAAGTTAGGTTCAGTTATAGAAGACTTTGAGAATCCCGATGTGGTGATAGTTGGGGGTAGTGATAAAAAAGCAACTGATATTACGAACAAACTATATGAAAAGATACCTAAGAATAATCCTCCGATATGCAACATGAGTCTTGAGGAGGCAGAAGTTTCAAAGGTCACTCTTAATGCATATCTTGTAAGTAAAATAAGTTTTGCAAACTTTCTATCCAATATATGTGATAGTTCAGAAAATTTGAATGTGGATAATATCACTAATGCTATTGGATACCATAAACCGATAGGACATAGTTTTTTGAAAGGTGGATTAGGTTTTGGTGGGACTTGTTTTCCTAGAGATACTAAGGCTTTTATTGATTTCACAAGAAAATTAGGACTTGGAGCAACACATATAATATCAACTGATAGTATAAATCATCAACAACACGAGAGACTATTCGAAAGGGTTGTGAATTATAATAAAAAATCTATTAGTATACTAGGTCTATCTTTTAAACCAAACACACCTGTCTTGACGGAATCACCGTCGATGAGGCTAGCTGAAAACTTAGTTAAGTTTGGCCGAGAAGTTAATTTGTACGACCCGCTTTGTATTGATGAAGTTAAAAAGATTTTTTCTAAGTTTCCCTATAATAGAATGAAAAATAAACCTAAGATAAATTACTACAATTCTTTCAAAGCTTGTTTCAGACAAGGTGAGGTGGTTGTTATTTGTCTACCCTATGACGAGTTTAAATCAATCAATGATTCGTTGAAAAGTCATGACGACCAGATAATTTTGGATTGTTGGAGAATTTTTGATTCGAATCATTTTAAAAAAATAAAATATGAACGATTAGGACAAAGGAGTCATCTTGTTTAGTTATACAGAATACAGAAATATAATTACATTAGTAAAAAACAGTTTACCTATTATGGACTTCTCAGAGGTCAATGAAGAAGTTAATACTTTTTGTGTATTGAGACACGACATTGAATTCTCGATAGATAGGGCTCTAACTATGGCTAGAATCGAACACGATGACTTAGGTGTACATTCTACCTACACGGTACAATTAAGAAACAATACATATAATGCTTTGTCACAGAAAAATATTGAGGCTATACAAGAAATAGAATCAATGGGACATTATATTGGACTACATCAAAATCCACCAATGATGGACGATGACGAGTTGGTGGATTACATACTGAAAGACATTGAAACATTAGAACATTATTATGGGTTTGAAGTTGATAGATTTGCTTTTCATAGATGTGGTAGTAACCCAGGTATACTAGAAAAATATGTCGAAGTACCGGATAAAATCAATTGTTATGCAAAAGATTTCTTTCATTATTTCAAAGGTGATACACCAGAGGACTTAAGAGTTCATTATCTTGCTGACTCCAACCACGATTGGAAATACGGACATCCGTTCAGTATAGACTATTGGGATATACCACAAAAAATGCAGTTGTTGACACATCCATATTCTTGGACAGATGAAGGGTATGATAATCTAGATAATTACACAGAGTTGATTAGAGAGAGAAATGAAGAGCTGGTTCACTCCATGAATACAGAGACTAAAACTTTTCCTAAAGAAATATTGAAAGGTGTGAGATGAAAAAGAACGTAGTATTTATGGCTTGTGTTGTAAATAAAGACAAGTCAAAAAAATATGGTGACTTTGATTATTTTGATTATTCAATCAAAACTTGGGAATATTGGTGTAAGTTAAATGACTGTATTTTTTTTCTATTTGACGAACCATATATGGAAGACATGGAGAAATATAGAATAAACTGGCAGAAGGAAGTTTTTGTGTTTGACATTTTGGAAAAAAACAATATCGATTATGACCAAATTCTAATATTAGATAGCACTTGTATGATAAAGTGGAACGCCCCTAATTTTTTTGAACTAACAGACCATCAGTTTACTGTCTCTAGAGACATGGACAACATGAGGTGGATACATAATAGTGTTGAGGGATACAAGGAATTTTTTGATGGTTTTGATTTTGATATAAAAAAATACTTTAATTCTGGTTTCGTAATATTCAATGATAAACACCGAGATTTTTTCGAGTCGTTTAAACAAATGTATTTAGAAAATGTAGATGAGTTATTAGAATTACACAAGAAAACCGGTACAGCAGAACAGACACCACTTAATTACTGGGCTCAAATCAAAGGTATGGATTTGAATTTTATTAATACCATGTTATATCGTTGTAGTCATCTCTACCGTAAAGAAATGCTATCATATAACTGGCAATTGAATGAAGATAACACACCTTTTTTTATTAAGTATCCTTATGTCTGGATGTTTAGTGGATTTGATAAATCCCAGAGAGAACCATTGATGAAAAAAACTTGGGATTTGGTAAATCACTTTTATACTTATAATGAAACAGATAGGTTATTAAATTTAGTGAATCATAAAGACACTTATAAGAATGCTACCTCTAGAAAGTTCAAGTTAGACTTAATTGAATTTTTCGAAGATGATAAATATAAAGAGATGTCGGTATTAGAATTAGGTGCGTGTCAAGGAGACACCACTCGTATTTTCTCAGAACTATTCAAGAAAGTTTATGCAGTAGACAGAGACCCGGAAAATATTCAAAAACTTAGACAAAAGTGTAGTGATGTAGACAACGTTGACATCTCAATAATGGACGTGACAAATGATAGTTGGGATTTTCCTCAGGTTGATGTTGTATTTGTTGATGCAAGTCATGACTACCCACAAGTTGCACTTGATATACAAAAATGTATTGACCTTTTTGATAAACCAATCATAATATTAGACGACTATGGAAATCCAAATAATAGAAATATAAGGGCGTCCATTGATGATAAAATCAGAGAGGGTAAAATTCGAGTTGATAAAAAAATCGGAGAGGACATCGGTTTCGTTACCAAAGCAGGTTGGAAAATGATTGATAGAGAAGGTGTAATTTGTAGAGCATGAAAATTGCTTATACAATGAATGGTCTAATTGGTGGTTTATCTGGTAAAAATTCAAGTGGTAGTAATAGTAATGACCAACTTATAGTTTTAAAATATGTAAGTCAAATATTACAAAAATATATTATGCCTTGGAATAATGTGGATTTTTTTATTTTTAGTTGGCATACAGATTTTATGGATGATTTCAACCGACACATATCACCAGTCAAATGTAAGTTATTACCTCAGATAGATTTCAAAATACCAGAACATTTAAAAGGTGGAAATATTAATAGAGTTATTGCTCACTATAGTAGGTGGTATGGTTTCAAAGAGGTTATGAATTTGGTATCAGAATATGAAAAAGAACACCATTTTGAATACGATTTAGTAGTAAATGCTAGGTTTGATATTTGTTGGAATAGACCGTTTCATTTTGAAAAATTGGATGTTGATAAGTTCCATATACCCATTCATCCAGATTTACCAACATACGGATGGCCTGATGGTGGAACACATACAGCTGTGGAGATATTAGACCATATATTTGCATCAAGGTCTGATTGGATGAAAGGTTACTCTAGTATGTTTGATTTTTTAGATGAATATACTTTACCAGGCCAATGTCCACAATGGAACACTATCTCGAATCATT
>MDTA01050872.1_pt1 | contig 15189 bp, 16 predicted proteins | sample 811151 | NCBI WGS metagenome assembly MDTA01 (sample SAMN05326648, study PRJNA326480) | marine metagenome | isolation source: seawater | place: Indian Ocean: South | collected 2010 | reverse complement strand
TACTTTTTATCTTTTTTTCAATATCCTCAGGCTTTGGAAACCAGTTGTTTTCTCTTGAAGTTTTAATCCAATGAACTTTGTTTTGAGCAATTACAGCTTGTGGCTCATACGACACCCAGCTTCCGGTAGGAAAAATAAACTCACCTTCAAAACCTAGCTGAAGTAAAAACATTAATTGTTTTGTTCCTGGGCCTATAATAATATCTTCTTGCCCAAAATCATTATTTGAATATTGATTAATATATTTTGCGATAGCTTCTCTAAGATTTTTCAAGCCAACGCTTGGTAGGTACTCTTTTTTATGTGCATTATTTTTTAAAGCTGAAACAATTTTGTCTGGAATAGAAAAAGGAGATCCGCCAAAACCGAAATTAAAAACTTTTTTTCCTTCCTCTCTAAGCTTTTTACATTTTTCGTTGATTGCCAAAGTTGCAGCAGGTTTTAACGATTTAATATGGCTCTTTGTATAATTTTGCATTACCGTTTAATTAAATTCTATTTAAAGTATAGCCTACTACAAAAAAAATTTATTAAAATAGAACGTTTGACAAAGCGATTCGGTCATGCTTTAATCATCTTTTGTTCTCTAACCTATTCTATATATAGTGCCTAAAAAAAAATATAACACAAATTCATGAATAACACTGAAAGTAAAATTACCGCCATATTGGGCCCAACAAATACTGGAAAAACATACATGGCCATTGAAAAAATGTTGGAATTTAACTCAGGTATATTTGGTTTGCCTTTAAGATTATTAGCCAGAGAGGTTTACGACAAATGTGCAATGAAGATTGGTTTTGAAAAAGTTGCTTTAATCACTGGAGAAGAAAAAATTATACCCAACACTGCTCAGTATTTTATTTGCACTGTAGAATCCATGCCAAAAGATAAAGTAGTTGATTTTGTAGCTGTCGATGAAATTCAAATGTGTGCTGACAGGGAAAGAGGTCATATTTTTACTGATAGATTATTAAATTTTAGAGGTGAAGTTCTTACTATGTTTTTAGGATCTCAAATAATGGAAAACATAATTTCTCAACTTGTAAAGAATGTTGAATTCTTAAAACAAGAACGTTTTTCAAAATTAACCTATAATGGTTCAAAAAAAATTTCGAGATTAAATAGAAAAAGTGCTTTGATAGCTTTTTCAATTGAGGAAGTTTATGCATTGGCAGAATTAGTAAGAAGACAAAAAGGAGGTTCGGCAGTTATTATGGGCTCTCTCAGTCCTAAAACCAGAAATTCCCAAGTAGAACTTTATCAATCTGGAGATGTCGATTATTTAGTTGCAACTGATGCTATTGGTATGGGATTAAATATGGACATTGAGCAAATAAGTTTTTCAAGTTTAAGAAAATTTGATGGAAAAAAAATTAGAAGATTAAGAATTACCGAAATTTCCCAAATTGCTGGTAGAGCCGGTAGATATAAAAATGATGGAAGCTTTGGAATAACGGGAGACTGTGAAAACTTAGAGCCAGATGAAATTGAGAGAATAGAAAAACATAAACTAGATGATGTAAGATTTTTATATTGGAGAAATTCAAATTTAGACTTCAAAAATCCGGAATATTTGATTAATTCTCTTGAAAAAAAATCTGGGGATAAAAATCTTCATCGAATTTCTGACTCAATAGATGAAAATATATTGAAGTATCTTATAAGAGATAAAAAAATTAAATTTTCTGAAGGTAATCTCGAGTTACTTTGGGAATGCTGTCAGATACCAGATTTTCAAAAAAAGGCTTTTAATCATATAGAAGTTGTGACAAAAGTTTTTAATTTTTTGAATTAAAAAAAGAATCGTATTCCAAATGATTACATGAAAAACCAGTTAAAGGGTTTAGATAAATACCATGGCAACATTGATACAATATCAAATAAAATTTCTAATGTACGGACATGGTCTTATGTTGCCAATAAAAAAAACTGGGTAGAAAATTCTGATTATTGGATAGAGGCAAGTAAAAATATAGAAGATTATTTATCTGAGAGATTGCACAATGAACTTACAAAAAGTTTTATAGATAAAAGAATAAGTGTTTTATCAAGAGGACTTAAGCAGGATATAAAGCTTGATACAACCATCGGAGAAAATGACGAAGTTATAATAAATAAACAGCTTATTGGTAAACTAAAGGGTCTAAAATTAAATTTAGAATTTACTACAGGAACACTCGACACAGATGTAAAATCTCTTAAAAAAGCCGCTAGACAAGGAATAGCTGATGAACTGATTAAAAGAGTAAGAGAAATTAACGATAAAAAAGAGCTTGAACTAAGAGATAATTTTAAAATTTATTGGAAAGATAATCCAATAGCTAAAATTAAAAAGGGTAAAAACTACTTATCGCCAGAAATAGAAATTATTTCTGACGAGGCTCTAGAAATTAATATAAAAGAAGATTTATTATCCTCAATGAATAATTGGATTGATAATTTGATATCTGAAGAATTATCTGACTTAACTAATTTAATCAAATTAAAAAATAAAAATCAATATCTCAGAGCTTTGGCTTTTCAACTGTATGAAGGCAATGGTGTTTTGAAAAGAAATGAGGTCAAAAATATCATTGATTCAATATCAAAAGAAAATAGAAAAGAATTTAGAAAATTAGGTATTAAAATTGGAAGATACCATATCTTTTTGCCAAAAATGTTAAAGCCTAAAGCTGTTAATCTAAGAATAACATTGTGGAAATTTTTTAATAATCTTACTACTCCTTATGCAATACCAAGATCTGGATTAAACTTTTTAGTAGATGATAAAAAATCATTTAATACTAGATTTCTGCTCTTATGTGGCTTTGAAAGATTTAAAGATTTTTACGTAAGAGTGGATATATTAGAAAAACTTTTTTTAAAAATTATAGAAAATACAAGGCAAGGAAAATTTCAAATAACTTCTGAAATGATGAATCTTTTAGGCTCCTCAAAGGAAAATTTTTATAAACTTCTTGAGTATATGAATTATAAAAGAGAGGGTAATAAAAATGATATATTTTTCTACAAAGGTGAGAGAAAAGAAAGAAAGAAAACAAAATTTATCGATAAAAAAAATAACCCTTTTCAAAAATTAATGAACTTAAATCTAAAATGATCTTAAATTTATTAAATAAAAAAAAAGAAAAAAACGCAGAAAATGCGACAAATATAAATTTGATAAAAATAGGTGCTTTGTTAATACATGCTGCAAAAGTTGATGAAAATTATTCTGAAAAAGAAAAAAAAAATAATTATAAATTTTTTAATTATGTGTTCAAAACTAAAAGAAATTTCTGGCAAAAATTCGGGGGGTATAGATGAAAAGCAAGCTTTATATTTATTACAGAAAGCTGAGGAAAATGAAAATAACTCAAATCAAATTTTGGAATACACGAAAGAAGTAAAAAAGATGGATACAAATATAAAAACACTAGTTTTAGAAACCCTTTGGAAAATTATTTTATCAGATGATAAATCTGATGTTTATGAAAGCACCTTAATGAGACGGATTTGTGGGTTGTTATATGTTTCAGATAAATTAAGTGGAGAAATAAAATCAAATATATTAAAAGGAAAAAAAATATGACATACATTGTAAAAGATGAATGTATAAAATGTAAGTTAATGGATTGTGTTGAAGTTTGTCCTGTTGACTGCTTTTACGAAGGAGAAAATATGCTTGTAATTCATCCTGATGAATGTATTGATTGCGGAGTTTGTGAACCTGAATGTCCAGTAGATGCAATAGTCTCAGATGCAGACTACCAAGAGAATGATAAAGAAAAATGGCTAAAGATAAATGATAAATATTCTAAGTTATGGCCCAATATAACGAAAAAAAAGGAACCGCCGAAAGATGCAGAAAAATATAAAAATATTAAAAATAAATTTGATAAGTATTTTTCTGAAAAAGGAGGAGAATAAATATGCCAAAGAAAAAAGGTAAAAAAAGAAAAAAAATTATTAAGAAGAAAGTTGAAATAAAAAGTCTTACAAAAAAAACGGTTGAGCCAAAAAAAACAAATATCGCAGAACAAAAGGTTTTAATTAAAAAAATAAAGAAACAACCTACAGAAAAAAAACAATATAATATAAATGATTATGTAGTTTACCCAAAGCATGGTGTAGGAAAAATTATTTCGGTAGATAAAGCAGTTATTGGAGAAATAAGTATTCACTACTATAGAATATTAATTGAAAGAGACAAACTTTCCTTAACTATACCAATAAATCAACAAAGTCACCTGAGACCCATATCTTCTATAAATCAAATTAATAAATGTGTATCAATTTTAAAAACTAAACCCAAAATAAAAAGAACTATGTGGAGTAGACGAGCCCAAGAATATGAACAAAAAATTAATTCAGGAAAAATTTATGAACTAGCTGAAGTTGTAAAAGATCTAAATAAAAATTCTAATACAATTGCAGATCAATCATATAGTGAAAGACAACTTTTTGAGCAAGCCTATGATAGATTGCAAAGTGAATTTGAAGTTGTTTTAAAAATCCCAGCAGATGATGCTAAAAAGAAAATGGATAAAGCACTTGGTAGAAATCAAAATTTAGAAATGGAACAATAAAAAACGCCCTTTCCGTGAGATCTAGAAAGGGCGCTTTAAGAAAAAAACTAATTATCTTCTTCTTCTTCTTCTTTTCTTTTTAGCCTTCTTTTTCTTTTTTTTACGTCTTTTAGCCATTATATCTCCCTGTTTAAAAACAAATCTTAATGATTCGTTTATTAATTAAACTTTATTTCTTTCTTTATTGATGTCAAACACTAATTAATTAGCAAAATTATAAAGTAAAATTTATTTTTTATTTAAAAGATAAAATTATAAAAAAATTTTAAAAAAGTAAGTAATATCAACACTTTTTTAAATAAAAAATTTATTTATTTTTAATAAAGTTTTTCTAATTCCTGTTGATATTTTTCAATTATTTTTTTTCTTTTTAACTTTAAAGTTGGTGTCATCAACCCATTTTCAATTGTAAATTCTTCTTCAATTAAAATAAATTTTTTAATTTTTTCAATAATTGTTAAATTTTTATTTAAATTTTGAATAATACTACTAATAATTGAAATATTTTTATCTTTAGGATCAACAACTAATAGAGCAACAAGATAATTTTTTTTATCACCGTAAACTAAACACTGTTTTATTTTTTCATGATTACAAACAAAATTTTCAACTTTGCTTGGTGAAATATTATCTCCTCCAAGATTTACAATGATATCTTTTTTTCTATCTGTTATTTTTAAATACCCATTTAAATCTATCTCTCCTATATCGCCAGTATGTAACCATCCATCTTTTATAATTTCTTTAGTTTCTTTTTCTTTGTTCCAATATCCAATCATAACATTTTCCCCTTTAACTAAAATCTCCCCATCTTTTGCTATCTTGACCTCATTAGTTCTGAATGGCGGGCCAACAGTCTCAACTTTTATAAGTCCTGGTATATTACAACTAACCACAGGTGAGGCTTCAGTAAGTCCGTAACCTTGCAAAGTGGGAAGACCTATGGCATTTAAAAATTCTCCTATATTTTTATCAAGAGGTCCTCCGCCAGAAATAAAAGCCTGAAGATTTCCCCCAAATTGTTTTTGAATTTTCCTTCTAACTAAACTTTGACAGATAAAATTTAATAATTTTTCTGATATTTTCAAAGCTTGGTTCCTTAGAGTTTTTTTTCCTAATCTTAAAGTATTATTGATTAAGATTTTTTTTAATCCTGTTTGCTTATTAAAATTCATATTTATTTTGTTGAAAAGATTTTGATAAAATCTTGGGACTGCAGTCATAATAGTCGGTCTGGCATCAGACATATTAGAAATAAGTTTTTCTAAACTTTCTGCATAAAAAACTCCAGCACCAGTTAATATTTGTATAAATTGAACTGCATGTTCATATGAATGAGAAAGAGGAAGCCATGTTAAAAATACTGGACTTTTTTTTTCGATCAAGGGTTTAAGTAACTCTAAAGCACTTTCGCAATTTGAAAGTATTCCTCCATGACTCAAAACTACTCCTTTAGGATTTCCCGAGGTACCTGATGTATAGATAATGCAGGCAGGATCATTTCTTTTTAGATTATAATTGATAATCTTTTCCTTTGTATCATCTTTTAAAATATCTTCAAAAGTTACGCTGTCAGCATCAATTTTTTCAAAAGAAAAAATTTTTTTTATATTTTTGCCAATATAATTTTTTATTTTCTTGTATTGCTCATTATTAGAAACAATAACAATCGTTGGGTCACAATCTTTAAAAATATATTCATAATCTTTTGATGAATATGTTGTAAAGATAGGAACTGAAATACCTCCTGCATTCATTATCGCGAGATCTGACATCAGCCAGTAAGGTCTATTTTCAGATAAAATTATACATCTATCCCCATGTTTGATTAGAGATTTAATTCTTGTTGAAATTTTAAATATTCTCTCTGAAACCTCTCTCCAATTATAGAAAGGTTTGCCAGGCTTTAGCCATTTCAAGAATGGTTTTTCATTATCTACTTCCTTTAATTTTTTGAAGTATAATTCAACAAGACTATTTATTTTTGAAATTTCCATTTTTTTGGTGGGCGAAGAGAGACTCGAACTCTCAAGGTATTGCTACCATTGGATTTTGAATCCAACGCGTCTACCAGTTCCACCATTCGCCCACACCCCTCATAATTAATGTTTGTACAAACATTATGTTTTGAATTAATTTAAGACGCAACAAAAAAAATGATAAAAAAAATATATGACAAATGTGTATCTTGGGCTGGACATAGATATGCTAAACCAATTTTAGCTTTCGAGTCATTTATTGAAAGCTCTTTCTTCCCTATACCTCCAGATGTAATGATAATTCCAATGGTTGTTGCAAAAAAAAATGAATTTATCCGTATAGCATTAATTGCAACTATTTTTTCTGTTTTGGGAGCACTTTTTGGTTATTTAATTGGTTACGTTTTTTTTAATGAGATAGGAGTAAAAATATTTGAGCTGTATGGCTATGAAGATCCTAATTTTCTAAAAGAAAAATTTTCCACAAAAGGTGGTTTTTTTTCTTGGTTAGGAATACTTGTTACAGCAGGTTTTACCCCATTACCTTTTAAACTTTTAACTATTTCAAGTGGCTTTATTCATTTTAATTTAATTTTTTTTGTAATTATATGTGTACTAACAAGAGGTTCTAGGTTTTTTATAGTAGCTTTTTTAACTTATAAGTTTGGCCAAAAGTTTGGTCCTTTTTTAGAAAAAGAGGGTGCTAAGTGGTCAATAATTATAACATTGTTTATTTTAATCATTGCTGGTGGAATTTATTTTTTATTAAATTAAAAAATGAATAAAAATACAAATATCACCTTGATAACAATTTTATCACTTTTAGTGCTTTCTATTTTTTCAGCTTATTTTATTGAGTATGCTTTAGGACATAAACCATGCAAACTTTGTCTATATCAACGTTATCCCTATTTTATCTCAGTTATTTTAATTTTAAATATTTTAATTATAAAAAAATATATAAAACTATCTTTGCTAATTATTGCTTTAGTATCTTTGCTTGGATCAATCATTGCTTTTTACCATTTTGGTATCGAGCAAGGTTTTTTTAACGAGTCTTTGGTTTGTGAGATTAAAAATTCAAACGCAAATTTATCAAAGGAGGATATTTTAAAACAGCTGAGCAAAAACATAATTAGCTGTAAAACTGTAACTTTTAGGGTTTTTGGTTTATCACTTGCATCAATAAATACCATTTTTTCGTTTGTACTATTCGTTATATTCTTAAGACTATTTAAAAATTATGAAATCAACAAATAAAAAAACTTTGGAAGAAATTATAAGAGTGGATCATGCCGGTGAGAGAGGTGCAATTAAAATATATGAAGGACAATTGCTTGCATTAAATACTTTTAAAAAAGATGAAAAATTGAAGAAACTAATCGAGGAAATGAAAGAACATGAAAAAGAACATTTTGAGTATTTCGATAAAGAAATACAAAAAAGAAATATAAAGCCAACAATCTTTCTGCCTCTATGGGATCTGCTTGGAGTTACGCTTGGTTTTGGAACAACTATGCTTGGTCATAAAGCTGCGATGCTTTGTACTGCCTCAGTCGAAGAAGTCATATGCGATCACTACAAAGATCAATTAGATAAGCTTGGCGAGGATGAAGGGGATTTAAAAAAATCTATAAAAAAATTCAGAGATGATGAAGATGACCATAAAAATATAGCTTATGATAAAGGAGCAACTAAAGGAGGATTGTATTTTTGGTTGGACAAAATAATACAAACATCTTCTAAAGTGGCTATTAAAGTTTCTGAAAAAATCTAATTAAGGTTCAAGTTCTATATCCCAATATAAATAGTCCATCCAGCTTTCGTGTAAAAAGTTTGGAGGGAAATTTCTTCCATTCTTGTGAAGATCATCAACTGTAGGAATAAAGGGTTTTCTTTTTAGTTTCAGCTCACACTTATTATATAGTTTGCCGCCTTTTTTCACATTACAAGTTGAGCAAGCTGTAACTACGTTTTCCCAATCAGTGATTCCACCTTTAGATTTAGGAAGAAGGTGGTCAAAAGTTAAATCTTTCTTTGCATCACAATATTGACAAGTAAACTTGTCTCTAAGAAAAACATTAAATCTTGTAAAGTTAGGATGATCAGAAGGTTTTACAAAACTCTTAAGTGCTATAACACTTGGTAAACTCATTTCGAAAGAAGGACTACGAACTTTTCTTTCATAAGTTGACACAATACTTACCCTGTTTAAAAAAACTGATTTAACGGCATCCTGCCAGCACCACAATGAAAGGGGATAGTAACTTAAAGGTCTGAAATCTGCGTTCAGGACCAAAGCCGGACACTTCTCTAGAGGAACTCTTTCTGATGATCCTATAATCATATGGGGTAAATGCTAACGTGATAGAAAAAAAATATCAAGTTATAATTTTGTTACAGCGACTTTATTATTTGTATAAGTTGTTTTTCAAAAATTCCAGACCTATACTAAGCCCCTCGTTTGGAATTCTATGCTCACATTTTTCAAAAATTTTAGTAGAAATATCATATTTATTTTCTTTGAAAAAGTATTTGGCTTCCAATAGTGAATTTACTGGCACTATTTGATCAATATCTCCATGCATCAAGTAAATTTCTGGTTTAGATTTAATATTTTTTCCTAAATGCTTTGGATTAAGAACTTTTCCAGAATATCCAATGACACATTTTATTCCTTCTTTTCTTTTAAGAGCTGTCTGAATTGAGATCATGCATCCCTGACTAAAACCAACTAAAGCAATTTTATTATTATTTATTTTGTTTTCTTTTATACACTCGTCGATAAGTGTATTAAGCTTTTTTTCCGCAATTAAAGATTTTGATAATATTTCCTCCTCAGTTTGATCTGTAAGATCGAACCATTGAAAGCCATCTGGATTTACTTTTCACACCTCTGGAGCATCTTGACAAATAAATAAGGTTTCGGGCAAAAAATTTTTCCAATAATTAGCTAAAACTGAAATATCTTTGCCATCTCCGCCATAACCATGACAAAGTATAACTATATTTTTTGGAGCTGAATTTGAGCTAGGATTTATTAGGGTTGTATTTAAAGAGTAAGTCACATAAATAGATTTAACATAGAAAATGAAGAAAAAAAATAGAGCAGTTTGGTCAAATAGACTTTCAGCAGGAAATTCCAAAAATTTCCAAAGGATAGGTTCATCAATTAATGTCGATAAAAGACTTTATAAAGAAGATATTTTTGCATCTATTGTTCATACAAAAATGCTTATAAAACAAAGGATTATTCCTAAAAAAAATGGATTAAAAATTATTAAAGGACTTAAAAAAATAGAAAAAGAAATTATTAAAAATAAATTTAAATTTAAGGAACAATTTGAAGATATTCATCAAAATATTGAAAAAAGATTATTTCAAATAATTGGGGAGTCTGCAGGTTATTTACACACAGCGAGGTCTAGAAATGATCAGGTTGTTACTGATTTTAAAATGTGGGTCAAAGACTCCTCTAAAGATATTGTGAAAAGCTTAAATGAGCTTGCTAAAGAAATACTAAAAAAAGCAGAAAAAAATATTAATACAGTTATGCCTGGTTTTACTCATCTTAAGAATGCACAGCCAATTTCTTTTGCTCACTATTTGCTTGCTTACGTTGAAATGCTAAATAGGGATAAAAAAAGATTTACCAACAATATTAACTTGATAGATGAATGTCCCCTTGGATCTGCTGCATTAGCTGGTACCTCTTTCAATATCGATAGAAAATTTACAGCAAAGAAGCTGGGTTTTAAAAAGCCAACAAATAATTCTATTGACTCAGTTTCAGACAGAGATTTTGCTATAGATTTCTTATCAGCAGCTGCGACTTGTGCAATGCATTTATCTAGATTGGCAGAGGATTTTATAATTTTTAATTCAGAAGCTTTTGGCTTTGTTGAGTTTTCAGATAAAGTCTTAACTGGTTCGTCAATAATGCCACAAAAAAAGAATCCTGATCCCGCAGAATTAATAAGAGGTAGAACGGCAATTAACTATGGAAATTTAAATTCAATGCTAACAATAATGAAAGGATTGCCAATATCTTATTATAAAGATTTACAGGATGATAAAGAATTAGTTTTTGATAGTTACGATACACTAAAGGATAGCTTGTTAATGGCTACTGAGTTGATAGAAAATTTGAATGCTAAAAAAAATAATATGAAGAATATGGCACTAAAAGGGTATACAACTGCAACCGATTTTGCAGATTTTATTACAAAGAAAAAAAAGTTGCCTTTTAGAGAGGGGTATTCCATTTCTTCAAAATTAGTTAATTATGCAGAAAGAAAAAAAATAAGATTAGATCAACTTTCTAAAAGCGAAATTAATAAATTTGTTAAAAAAGTTGAAATTAATGTGCCCAAAATATTTGATGTGGTGAATTCAATGAATTCAAAAACTTCATTTGGGGGTACAGCAACTAAAAATATTAAAAGAATGATAACAAAATACAAAAGTGAATTAAAATGAGAAAAATATTATTTATTTTTTTAGTTTTTATATTTATATCTGGCTGCGGAAAAAAATCTGCACCAGTATATAAATCCCAAAATCATACTAAAAATATTATTGTAAATTAGTAAAATTATGAGCTTAATTTATAAAGGTCAGAACCTATTTATAGACAATACTTCTATAAAAAGTATTGCTAAAAATAATATTACCCCATTTTATGCTTATTCCTATAAAAAAATTAGAAGTAATTTTGAAAGTTTTTCTAATTATTTTAAAAATGTTAGACCATTAATTTGTTTTTCTGTTAAGTCGAATTCAAATATAAATCTTATATCAGAATTGGGTAGATTAGGATCAGGAGCAGACGTGGTGTCTGAAGGAGAACTAATCAAAGCTCTTAGAGCTAAAATTAAACCAAATAAAATTGTTTTTTCTGGTGTTGGAAAAACTGAAAGCGAGCTTAAACTTGCGATAAAAAAGAGAGTTTTGCTAATTAATATTGAGTCTGAAAGTGAAGCAAGATTAATTAATAATTTATCAAAAAAATTAAATCGGGTCACTCCTATCGGGATTAGAATCAATCCTGGCATTGATGCAAATACTCATTCTAAAATTTCAACTGGAAGATTAGATAGTAAATTTGGATTACCTAGTTCAAATTTTTTAAGATTTTGTAAAGATAATAAAAATTATAGAAATATAAAAATTAAGGCAATTAGTGTGCATATTGGAAGTCAAATTACTTCTATAACACCATATAGAAAAACTTTAGATATATTGTACAAAATTATTAAATTAAGCAAAATTAAATTTGAATTTGTAGATTTAGGTGGTGGGTTTGGAATTCAATATAATAACAAAGATAAGAAAATTGATATAAGGAATTATTCTAATTTAGTTCAAAAATTTCAAAAAAAAATTAATTGTAAAATAATTTTTGAACCTGGAAGATTTATTATCGGGAATGCTGGTTCAATTATTTCAAGAGTTGTTTTTATAAAAAAAAATGGAAACAAACACTTCATCATTTTAGATGCGGGCATGAATGATTTTATGAGACCAGCATTATATAATGCAAAACACGAGATAATTCCCGTTTCAAAATCAAAAAAACGAATTGGTGGAAAAGTTGAATTTGTAGGTCCCATTTGTGAAAGTACTGATACTTTTTTAAAATATAAAAACTTTTCATTAATTGGTGAAGGTGATTTTGTAGCTATTACAAATGTTGGGGCTTATGGTTCAACACTCTCATCTAATTATAATACAAAACCATTAGCTTCAGAAATAATTGTTAAAAATGGAAAAGTTAAAACTATTAGAAAAAGACAAAAAATTTCTGAAATCATTTGATAAATGATATTTTTAAGATCATTCTTTTTTAATATTTTTTTATACGCAGGAATAGCAACTGCTTGTATTTTCTCATTACCGTTTTTGATTATGAAAGATAAGTATATGGTTTGTGCTGGAAGAATTCTTTCAAATTACGTCGTTTTTACTTTAAAAATTTTTTTAAATACTGGAGTGGAGTTTAAGGGAATTGAAAATCTTAAAAAACATGAAAAATATTTTGTTGCATCCGCTCATCAGTCAATGTTTGAAACATTTGCATTACAAACTGTTATTCCTGGTCCAATTTTTATTTTGAAAAAAGAATTAATGAAAATTCCTTTTTTTGGCTGGTGCTTAAAAAAAATTGGAGCAATTGATATAGTAAGAGAAACCGCAACTAAAGAAAATTTAAGTTTTTTCGATAAAATTCTAGAAAGGTCTGGTAATAGCAAAAGACCTTTGTTGATATTTCCACAGGGCACAAGGGTTCCATATAAAGAACGTCCTATATTTAAAAAAGGTGTCGGAAGAATATATGAAACAATAAAATTACCTTGTATACCAGTCGCTCTTAATACGGGTAAAGTTTGGCCAAAAAATAGTTTTAACAAATACCCTGGTAAAATTACTATATCTTTCCTTAGTCCCATTGAACCAGGTCTGGAGAAACAAAAATTTATAGAAAAACTTCAAACTGAAATTTATAAGGAAATTGACTCGATAGATTAATTATTTTCTACCAAATCCTGGTTTGTCAGTATCTTGGCCTGCTTGTATAATTGCTTCTCTGAATTCTTGAGATTTTTTAAAAATTTCCAAAAGTTTCTTACTATCTTTTTCTGTGATTGATTTCTTGAATTCGTCTAAGTTTTTACTAAACTTGTTAATTCCATCGATAACTAAATCGCTATTATCAATAAATATATCTTTCCACATAGTTGGGTTTGACGCTGCTATCCTTGTAAAGTCCCTTAAACCACCTGCGCTGTATCTGATGACATCATTCTTCATTTTTTCATCATCGCCCATTGCAGTTTTAACAATATTGTATGCGATTACATGAGGCAGATGACTCGTCAGAGACAATATTTTATCATGATTTTCTGCTGACATTATTTTTACTTTACTTCCTACTGACTCCCAAAAAAATGAAAGTCTCTTTACATCTGAGTCTTTTGCTTTAGTATCTGGTGTTAATATCGTCCATCTACCCTTAAATAAATCTGGTGAACCTGCTCTTGGCCCACTTTTTTCAGTACCTGCAACAGGGTGGCTGGGAATCCAAGAAATATTTTTTAAATTCATTTTTTTAATGATTGTATCTGCTCCTTTTTTTACTGAATTTGTGTCTGTTAAAATTGATCCTGATTTAAGATATTTTTTTATTGAATCTACAGCTGGCTCAAAACTACTTAGGGGAGTTGAAATCAAAACTAGATCGGCATTACTAACTGCTTCTTCTGAGCTAGAAACTATTTTGTCTGAAAGATTTTCTTTTCTTATAATTTCACTAACAGATTGATTGTTATCAAAAGTTATTACTTTTTTAACTGATCCATTTTTCTTTAAAGCTTTAAAGACTGAAGAGCCTATTAAACCACAACCAATAATCGATACTTGTTCAAACATTAAAAATTTTCCTTAGTGTTGAAATAAATTTTTTATTTTCATAGTTATTCCCTATTGTCACTCTTAGTGAATTTGGAATATCATAAACATTCATTTGTCTTACTAAAATTCCTGAATTTGCTAGCTTGTTAAACACTTGAGATGATGATTTATCAACAAAATCAAAATTTAATAGAAAAAAATTAACATTTGTCTTATTCGTAGCAATGCCGATTTCATTTATGAAATCAAATATTTTTTCAGACCAAAAGTTATTATGTCTTATAGCTTTCTGAAGCCAATTTGTATCTTGTACTGCTTGTGTTGCGGCAAACAAAGCCGGTCTACTAACATTAAATGGAGGTTTAATTTCGTACATCTTTTCAATTATAGCTTTTGAACCATAACCCCAGCCTATCCTTAATCCTGCTAATCCATATATTTTTGAAAACGTTCTTGTCACCAAAACATTTTTTGATTTGGAAAATAATTGAATTCCTGAGGCAAAATCAGAGTCATTAATAAACTCGCAGTATGCATCATCAACAACTAATAAAATATCACTCCTTAACTTTTTTCTTAATTTTAGCATTTCATATTTATCCAAATACGTTCCGGTTGGATTGTTCGGATTAGCTAAAAAAACAATTTTGGTTTTTCTATTAACGCAATCTAATATTGATTGAACAGAAGATTTAAAATTTTCTTCTTTGGCATATCTTACTTTTGCTCCACACATTCTGCTGTAAATTCTGTAGATTATAAAACTATATTGCGAAACAACAACTTCGTCTCCTTTGTTTAAAAAAAGCTTACAGGCTAATTCAAATATTTGATCAGAGCCTGAACCAAGAATAATTCTGTTTCTTTCTAAACGAAATTTTTTTGCTAAGATTTTTCTAAAAAAAGTTCCGTCCGAATCTGGGTATCTTACAAATCGTTTTCCGATAGAATTATAAGCTTTTACAGCCTTAGGGCTTGGTCCTAATGCGGATTCATTAGCAGATAATTTTATTGGACTTCTTATACTTTTAAATAAACTTAATCCGGCAACATATTTCTCTGCTATAATTTTTCTGGGTTTAGGTAATTTCATAATATTTCAGATGTCTTATATTAAAAGTGACTCCATTTGTATAATGGAAATGAATTTATTTGAATAAATTGACATGTTTGTGGCGATTTAGTATACATTCGCCTAGCGCTGATTTAACCGAATTGCGAGCGCTAAG
>MDTA01167291.1_pt1 | contig 15190 bp, 17 predicted proteins | sample 811151 | NCBI WGS metagenome assembly MDTA01 (sample SAMN05326648, study PRJNA326480) | marine metagenome | isolation source: seawater | place: Indian Ocean: South | collected 2010 | reverse complement strand
AGTTGGGTAACTTCTTGCGGAACAGCGCAACTTCTTCGAGAAGGATAAACATTCATCTTAAATGTATCAGAGTACATTTCAAACATTTCGATCTGGCCAGGGGTCAGTAATCTATCAGCATAATCAAGATAATTATTTTTATCAATTGTAAATAATATTTCATCAGCATTAAATGGATCGGGATATGAGTTAATGTTTGGGTTATATTCGTTTATAGGCTGAAGAATTGGCTGCCTATCTCCGATTATAATAGATTCTATATTAAAATCAGCATTAGCAGAGCTTATTAAAAAAAAGAAAAATAATGATAATAATTTTTGTATCATGAATAAATTATTCATATGATAAAGTGATTTTATTTTTTTAAATAATTTGAATTTTTTTACACTAATGTAATGATTATGAGTCTGTCAATAAAAATTCTAAAACAATTTTTTAAATCTTTTTTATAAAAGGAAACTACAAGTGCCGAATAATATAAAAGAATTTCTAACTTTTTCAGATAAATTAGCTGATATAGCTAGACATATAACCTTACATTACTTTAAAAAAAAAATTGAAATTATTAATAAAAGTAAAAATATTTTTGATCCAGTTACTGAAGCAGATTTAAAAGTCCAAAAAAAATTAAATCGTCTAATTTTAAGCAAGTATCCTGATCATTCAGTTTATGGGGAAGAAGAAAGTTTTATAAAAAAAGGAGATTATGAATGGTGTATTGATCCGATTGATGGCACTAAGTCTTTTATTCAAGGGGTACCTTTATGGGGAACACTTATTTCACTCTCAAAAAATAGAAAAATTATTTTAGGTATTGCAGACATACCCGCACTTGACGAAAGGTATATTGGATACTCAAAAGTTGCGTATAAAATCAAAAATAATAAAAAATCAATCTTGAAAGTAAGAAATAATAATAAGTTATCTGAATCAATTTTAAATACGACTTCACCTTATCTATTTGCCAATAAAAAGGATCAGCTTGCTTTTGAACGTCTAAATAAGAAATCAAAATCAGTAAGACTTGGTGGGGATTGTTATAGTTACTGTTTACTTGCTGATGGTCATGTTGACATTGTTGTTGAAAGTGGACTTAAACCTTGGGATATAAGAGCGCTAGAGCCAATAATAAAAAATGCTGGTGGAACAATTCACACATGGGAAGGTAACGAAATATTTGACGGTGGAAGAATAATCGCGTGCAATAATAAAAAATTATTCAACAGCTGCAAAAAAATATTAACCAAAAAAAAACCCAGCTTTAAATAACTGGGTTTTTTAAAAAGTTAATTAGAAGGCTTATGCAAGTGCGTCCATTACGGACTGTAACTTCATTGCAATCGACATATCGCCTGATACTTTTAATTTTCCTTGCATGAAAGCAGATGTACCATCGACTTCACCTGATCTCATTTGCTCAAATGTTTCAAGAGACATAGATAAAGTACAATCAGCATCCTTATCTTCATCAGAAACAGTATTTGGGTTTGATTTACCATCAAGAAAAATACATCCAGCACCTTCAAAATCGAATTTAACTGTTGCTCCAAGTCCAGTATCTTTACCTTCAATACCTTTTTGAAATTCAGCTAATAAACTAGCAACATCGGCCATATTTTATCTCCATTTGTTAAATTGAATGGCAAATAAAACAATTTACAATATATATGTCAATATAAATTCAGTACTGAAATATGAAAAAACCATTTTTTTGGGAAAAAGCAAAAAAAGATTTAATTAAAAAAGATAAAAAGCTTGGAAAAATAATAATTAATTATCCAAAAGATTTTCTTTTTTCGAAATCCGATCCATTTTATACACTTGCTAGATCAATTATTGGTCAACAAATTTCAGTTAAGGCCGCACAAGCAGTTTGGGACAGATTCGAAAATAAAGCAAAAAAAGTAAATCCTGAGAGAATTATGAAGATGCACTATATGAGTTTAAAATCTTGTGGACTTTCACGGCAAAAGATTTCATATCTAAAGTCGTTATCTAATGCGTTTATAAATAACGACATTAAACCTTACAATTGGTCAAATTATTCAGATGAAGAAATAATACAAGAACTTACAAAAATTAAAGGTATAGGTAAATGGACTGCAGAAATGTTTCTTATCTTTAATCTTTGTAGACCAGATATTTTTCCTGTAGATGACTTGGGATTAATAAAGGGAATTTGTAATTGCTACAACATGCAATACCCAATTTCAAAAGACCGTGCTATAAGAATGTCATTAAAATGGAAACCTTATAGATCAGTTGCGACATGGTATTTTTGGAGAAGTTTAGATCCAATACCTGTCGAGTATTAATATGAACAAATTAAATTTTTCTTACGCTTCTAAATTAGAGCACAATTTTGCTCAAAGGCTGATTATTAAGACAATTGAGAATATCACGGGTAAAAGAAAGTTGGAAAAGCTATACAAAGATTATTCAGAAAATGCTGGTGAACCAGTCTATTTTTGGAGAGATATTTTAAAACTCATGGATATAAAAGTTATAAATAAATCATCAGATCCATTAATTGTACCATCTAAGGGATCTTTAATTGTAATTGCTAACCATCCTTTTGGTATTATTGATGGTTTAATTTTATGTTCCTTAATTTCGGATCATAGAACTGATTTTAAAATTATGACACATGAAACGCTTACATTTTTACCACAACTATCAAAGTTCATTCTTCCAGTTGATTTTAGTAACAATAAAAAAGAAACAATAAAAAATAATATTGAAACTGCTAACAAGGCAAAGAAACATCTTAAAGATAATAAGGGTGTATTAATAATATTTCCATCTGGTAGTGTTGCTACCGCAAAAAATATTCTCTCAGATGCTGAAGACGATAAGTGGAAACTTTTTCCAGCAAAACTAATACACCAAACAAAATCAGATATATTGCCAATATATTTTGAAGGTAAAAATGGTTTATTATTTCATTTATTTGCATCTAAAATCAATAATCAGACACTGAAATACTCAACTTATATTCATGAGACGAAGAAAAAGATTGGTAAGAAAATTAATATTTATCCTGGAAAAGTAATTAAATATGATAAAATGGAATTTATTAAAGATCGTTCTGAACTCATGAATTACCTAAAAAAAATAACATATGCATTAAAAAATCAGTAATAATCTAATCATATTTTTTTAATTCTGCATCACAAATTAATCCTACCAAATCATCAAAATTTGTCCTAGGCCGCCATTTTAAAATCTTTTTTGCTTTATTTGATTTTCCGTGCTTATACTGAATATCGATTGGCCTAAAAAATTTTTTATCAATTTTAATAATTACTTTACCAGTTGACCGATCAATTCCCTTTTCATTTATCCCTTTTCCAGACCATTTTAAATCAATACCTATATATTTTGATGCTTTATTTATAAATGTTTTAACTGAGTTCGTCATACCAGAGGATATTACATAATCTTCTGGTGTTTTTTGCTGAAGCATTTTCCACATTGCTTCGACATAATCTTCTGCATATCCCCAGTCCCTTTGTGCATATATATTTCCCAATGTAAAATATTTCGATTTGTTATATTTTACTTTAATAAGTTCAGAAATAATTTTTTTTGAAACATATTCTTCACTTCGCAAAGGTGACTCATGATTAAAAAGAATGCCTGAACAGCAAAATAATCCATACGCTTCCCTATAAAGATTGATCATCCAATGCGCATTAAGTTTTGAGACAGCATAAGGACTGATTGGTTGAAAGCTAGTTTTTTCATCAAAAAATTTTGATTTTACATTACCAAACATTTCTGACGTCGACGCTTGGTAAAACTTAGTTTGTTTTGATAGTGTTTTTATTGCCTCAAGAATTCTTATTGTACCAAGCGCGTTAACGTTAGAAGTATGAATTGGATTAATAAAAGACTCGTTCACAGAGGATTGAGCGCCAAGATTATAAATCTCATTAAACTGTCCATTTTTGATTATTTGATCGACATTTTTATTATTTATCAAATTAAAATTAATGATTTTTAGTCTATTTAATAAGTTAAGCTCCTTTAATCTCCATAGACGTTTAGGATTAATATTTTTTGCCCCACCTATTACTTCATAATTTTTATTAATTAAAAACTTTGCTAAATAAGCACCATCTTGACCAGATATACCAGTTATCAATGCTCTTTTTCTTTTCATAATATTATTTATTTTGAGAATATTAAGTAATTAGAAATTATTGTAATATAAAATTGAAATTTTAAGTAGCAAATTTGTTTTGCAGATAAATTTTCATATATAAAGAATATTTAATGAAAATGATAAATAAAAATAGTTTTAAAGTAATATCGTTTTATAGATTTATTAAGGTAAAAAATAAATTTGTCTTAAAGAATAATCTTGAAAAATTATTAAAAAATAAAAATATCAAAGGTACGATATTGCTTTCAAATGAAGGGCTAAATGGATCTATTTCTGGGCGTGAAGAGGACTTAATAAATATTTTAAAATTTATAAAAACATTTTTAAAAATTCGCCAACTAACTTTAAATTCATTAGATACTGACAATCATCAATTTAATAGAATGAAAATTAGAATAAAGAAGGAAATAGTTTCTCTTGGACAGGGAAATTTCAATAATCTCCAAAAATCAAATATTTACATAGGTCCAAAGGAATGGACTAAGATACTTAAAGATAAAAAAATACATGTAATTGATGTAAGAAATGAGTACGAAATTTCTGTTGGAAAATTTAAAAATTCCATTAATCCACACACTAATAGTTTTAGAGAGTTTCCAAAAAGTTTAAAAAAAATTAAAGTATCAAAAGAAGACAAAATTGCAATGTACTGTACAGGCGGCATAAGGTGTGAAAAAGCTTCCACCTATTTAAAATCAAAAGGATATAGAAATATAATACAGTTAAAAGGGGGGATTTTAAATTACTTAAAATCTAACGATAAAAAAATAATTAACAAGAATTGGAAAGGAGAATGCTTTGTCTTTGATGAGAGAGTAACTATTAATAAAAAACTTAAAAAAGGGAAATATATTCAATGCTATGGTTGTAGAATGCCATTATCAAGAAAAGATACCTTATCAAAATATTATAGAAAAGGGGTTGCTTGTCCGAAATGCCACGATAAAAGAAATAAGAAGCAAATACTGAGATCTACAACTCGGCAAAAACAAATTGAACACGCTAAAAGGCAGGGTATTCCAAATCCATTTATTAAAACTTAGGGGTACTTAATAATTACTTTAAATAAGATTTTTGAAATAAATTGAAACTATTCACTTTCTTTTATTTAATATTTTATTTAAATGCTTTCCAAATTTTGGCCAGTCGTCTGAAGATATTATATAACCAATACAATTACTTGACCCACATTTGCAAATATGATCTTTGTAATCGTCTTTATCGAACTCATATCCGTAATCGTAAGTTAATTCATCTCCTTCTTTAATATTTTTTATTGATGAAATCCAAATTTTATTTTTTATTATTTCCACCTCACAGTTTGGATTGCAAGAATGATTTATATATCTTGCTTTGTTATATAAAGGGGACCCATCTATGTCATATCTCTTATTTAATTCAAAAATATAAACTGAACCCGTTTTTTTTGAGTCTAAATATTTTTTTATTCTAGACTCTGATCTTTTATCGCCCTCAGATTTTAAAATTTTTTCACCTATATACTCAATAATTCTCGTATTTTTTTTTAAGTTTCTAGTAGCGAAAACTCCTGTACCGTGAATGACTGATTTTTTTACCTTCCACATAATTACCTAATGAGTGTTAATTTTCTCTATTTTTTTTTTTATAAATTCAAGTAAACTTCCACCGTTAAATTTATACCCTGCAATTCCAAAGTTTTGCGCACAAATAATATCACTTTCTTTATCTCCTACTAAAAAACTATTACTTTTTGAAAAATTCCATTTTTTTTGTGCTAACTCTAACATGCCAACATTGGGTTTTCTTAAATGTTCTAAATATTTATATTTATCGCTATAAACTCCATCTTTATGATAGGGAGAATAATAAAAATCATCAATATAAGCATCAAAATGTTGAAGTTCGCTATTGATAAATTCATGTAAAATAAGAAGTTCTTTTTCAGTGTAATAACCTCTTGATATACCTGACTGGTTAGAAATCACTATTACATAAAAGTTTTCTTTATTTAGGTATTTAATTGCTTCCCTAGCTTCGTCTACCCATTCAAAATCTGAAATTTTATAAACGTAACCTTTATCAATATTTATTACTCCATCCCTATCAAGAAATGCAGCCGATTTTAACATAGTTTATTTTCTATTATTTCACACAATATTTGACCTATTGCTATGTGCATCTCTTGTATTCTATCAGTCCTATCTGCTGGAACGTTGATAAGAACATCACATATATTATTCATTTCATTACCATTTTTACCAGTTAAGCCAATCACTCTTATGTTCATTTCTTTAGCTTTCATAATAGCATTAATAACATTCCTGCTCGATCCACTTGTAGATATTGCAAAAAGTAAATCATTTCCTCTACCTATCGCCTCTACTTGTCTTTCAAAAATTTTATCGAAGGAATAATCGTTACTTATTGCGGTAATAGATGATGTATCTGTTGTTAGTGAAATTGCTGCCAATGGTTTTCTATCTTTTCTATATCTTCCAACCAACTCTGCGGCTAAATGTTGTGAGTCTCCAGCAGATCCACCGTTACCACAAAACATAATTTTTCCATTATTTTCTAAACATTCAATCATCATGTGTGCTGCATCAGAAATTACATCTACTTTATTTTTTGATAATTGAAGAAAATTATCTGAAATTTCTTTTAATGTTTTATTGATCATTTATATTTTTATTATTAAGTAATAGTTTAGTAGTACTATAGCCTTCTAAATAATTTATTAATTTTAATTCTCCACCATATTGTATTACTACATCACTGCCTGCAACTTTTTTACCTTTATAATCATTACCTTTAATTAGGAAATCTGGCCTAATCTCTGAAATTAACCTTATTGGAGTATCTTCGCTAAAAAGAATAATAGCATCAACTTCATTTAGTTTAGAGAGTTTTTCTATTCTTAAATTTTCGGGATCAGCAGGTCTTGAATCACCTTTTAGTTTTTTTACTGAGGAGTCTGAATTTAACCCGATTATCAAGTAGTCACATATTTTTTTTGACTCTTTTATTAAAGAAATATGTCCAGGATGTAATAAATCAAAACAACCATTCGCAAATCCTATCTTTAAATTTTTTTTCTTGAGAATTTGACTTTTCTCTAAAATTTTTTCTAAGTTAAGTTGTTTATTTACCATCACCTTTAAGCGGTAATTTCCTGAATATTGGTAACTGCAGTCCCAGATTTACTAACTACAATACCAGCTGCATAATTAGAAATCAAAGCTGACTCGATTGTATTTAAACCTATAGCTTTCATTAATGCCATAATTGCAATGATCGTATCACCTGCACCAGTTACATCATAAACTTTTTTTGCTACAGCACTAAAATTTTTTGACAATTTATCATTAATTAAAGTTAAACCTTTTTCAGATCTTGTCAGAAGAATTTCCTCAAAAAAACATTGATTTATCAAATTTGAGCAACAATGTATTATATCTCTCTCGGTTACGAGTTGTTTAAGAGAATAATTTTTTAGTTCATTTAAATTTGGTGTTATTAAATTAGCTCCTGCATAAACTTCTAAGTCATTCTTTTTTGGATCTACAAAAATAGTTTTTTTACTTTTTCTGGAAATTTTTATAATTTCCCTCAGGGTAATTCTATCTAACATCCCTTTATTATAGTCAGATAATATAATTATATCGCAGTCATTAATATTTTTTTTAATCACTTTTAAAATTTTTTGCCTGACGATTTTATTAATTTTAAAATTTTTGTTTTCTTTATCAATTCTCACCATGTGAGCAGAATTATTAATATATCTTGTTTTTATTGGAACATAAAAATTAGTATGAGTAATTGATGCGTTTTTTATTTTTTTTTCTTTAAAAAGAAGCCTATTTACTTGCTGGGAACCTCTATCTTTTCCAGATAAAGAAATTAATGTTACATTGGCTCCCATACTAACAATATTTCTTGCAACATTACCAACTCCACCTATTTCTAATTTTTCATCATCAACTAATAAAATCGGTATTGGGGCTTCTGGTGAAATTCTCTCAACATTTCCATATATGTATTGGTCTAAAATCATATCTCCTATGCACATTATTCTAGCTTTTTTTATTTTATTTAAATTTTTCTTTAAAAGTTTTCTTATTTTAGTTTTACTCATTATCTAGCCGTTTTGTTGAATATTTGATTAATTTAACTCTTGGTATGAAAATATAATTAAATTGCTTAATTAATTGGGGTTATTTTCACTTTGATATTTAAGGTAATTACTTTCAAAAATAGAAATTAGTGAACCTATAAATAGTCCCAATAAAATAAAGAAGATAATAATATAGAGATCTGAATCCTCTTTTACTACCCCATCATCAGTAAAAAAATTGTAAACTCTATAATTACTATTTGTATTTATAGGTGAATAATCAAAATACTGTTTTTGTTTTTCAATTTTAGCTTCTGCAATTTCTAATTCTACATTAGACTCAAGCCTAGTCTTTAATATGCTAAGTTTAGCTTTTGTCTCATAATTTGTGAAATATTTTTCATTATTAAGTCTTTTTGTTAGAGCTTTAACTTCCTCTTCTATTGCCAAATAACCTTTGTTGTAATAATTATCATTGAAATCTAATTCATCTTTTGAGTTAAATACTAGATTATTTTGATCATTTCTGATGTTATAGACCTCTTCAGTTTTTGGTGTTGAAATATTAAGATTTCTTGCTATTTGAGCTTGTTCTTCCAAAAATAAAATTTCGACAGCAAGCTTTTCAGACAAAATTTTCTTTTCCTCATTAAACTGTGCTAATAATTCTTCGTATTCAAGTTTATTTTCCAATTCTTCTTGCAAACTATTTGACTGCACTAATCTTGACTCAAATTCAATATGAGATTTCATGTTCATCATAATTTCATTTTTGATTTCGTTGTTTATTTTGAATAAAGTTGAAATCAATATCTCTTTAAATATTTCATAATCCTCAAAATTACCTGAAAATTTTATTTCAGCACTTGATGAGACTGTATTATTTTCTCCATCTATGGGATATATTTCAAAAGCTTTTATTATACTTTTAGGGTTTAAATGAGGGGCCTTTTCTCTTACAATTTCTGCTTCATTTAAAAGTATACTTTTTTCCTTAAACTTTTTAACTGCGGAAGAGTACCAAGTTTCATAATAAATTCCTACTGATTTTGATAATAAACTATTATTTTTAAAATAAAATGTTTGTTCAGGTGAGAGTTCAGAAACTAGTACACTGGATCTAAATTTTGTTGGATTATAAAATGAAAATAAAATACCGAGCACTAAAAATACAGTAGTAATTTTAAATATAAACTTCCATGATGATTTTAATACATCGTATATAGAGTAAATATTTATTTCACTATCCTGAAATTCAATTAAGTTTGTGCTCATAGTTTTATCGGTAAATTACATTATAAAATTTATTTGTCTATTTTAAATTCGGGTACCAACACCGCTAATTCTTTGATTATTTGATCAGGTGAGTCAATATTTATATTGTTTTCCAAATATGATAGTTTTTTTTCAACTTCATTCATATTTATTTTTCCTTCACTGAATTCATAAATCCGAGGATGATCAGTCTTATTTTTCTCATCATTAATTGTTAATTCCTCGTATAATTTTTCTCCTTTTTTTAAACCAATAAATTTTATTTTAATATCACCTTTTTTTGTGCTTTCATCATAAACAGATTTACCATTGAGGTGGATCATCTTTTTTACCAAATCTAAAATCTTGATTTGCTCACCCATATCTAAATAATAAACGTCACCATTTTTTTTCATCGCCGCGGCTTGTATTACAAGCTCTGCTGCCTCCTTTACGGTCATGAAATATCTAATAACGTTTGGATCGGTTACTGTTACTGGTCCCCCTGCTTCAATCTGCTTGCTAAATAAAGGAATAGCGGAGCCAGATGAACCTATTACATTGCCAAATCTAACAATTGCGAATCTTGTTTTTTTGTTAGAATTTTTTTGCTTTCTATCCAAACTGAGAATTACCAATTCAGCTATTCTTTTTGAAAATCCCATAATGCTCGTTGGTCTAACTGCCTTATCAGTTGATATTAAAACAAAGTTTTTAACATTATAGTTTATTGCAGCTCTTGCACAATTAAGTGTTCCAAGGATATTATTTCTAACTCCTTCAACAATATTGAATTCTAACATTGAAACATGTTTGTATGCAGCACTATGATAAATTGTATCAACGTTATGAGTTTTAAAAATATTTTTTAAGTTTTCATTATGTGTAACCGATTTTAAAATTGGAACAATTTGAGTTTTTAATTTTAAATTATACTTTATCAGATTAACTTCTTCTATGACTTTGTATAAAGCGTATTCCGAATGGTCTAGAAGCAAAATTTTATCTGGTTGAATTTTTATAACTTGCTTAGAAATCTCTGATCCTATTGATCCTCCAGCGCCAGTTATCATAACTATTTTATCCTTAATATTTTTATTAATAAGTTGTAAATCTGGCTTAATTACATCTCTATTTAAGAGTTCTTCGATGTTTATTGACTTAAAATCTTGTATATTAATATTATTTGCTAAGTCATTAAGTGCGGGGATTTCTTGAATTGTTATCGGATAATTTTGTAGTAAAGGTCTAATTATATTTTGATTGTCTTTTAATAAATTTGACTTTGAGATTAGTAATTTTGAAACACGATTATTATAAATTATTTTCTCTAAATCTTTAAGTTTATATACTTTTATATTATTAATATTTTGGCCAGAAAACTTTTTTGTGTCGTCGATGAAGCAAAAAATTTCAAATTCTGTCTCATTCTTTAATGAGTATGATAATTGTACTGATGAGTCGTTGACTCCTAAAATAACTATTTTAGTTTTTTTGCTATCCTTTTTAAAAATTGAACGGAAAGATGGACCATATATAACCCAATTTGCAAATCCTCTAGAAAAAATAATACAAAGTGTAAGAAAACAGATATTGATTAATATAATTGACCTTGGTATTCCCTCAATTCCAGAAAAATAAATTAAAATACCCAGTGTTAGGGTATAAAGTGAAGTAGATTTTAATATAGTCCATAAAAAATTAAAATTTATATATTTTAAGACTGATGAATATAATCCAAAAAAATAAAATATTGGAAACCCTACAATGACAGCTATTAAATAAATAAGTAAAATTTCATTTGAAGGAACATAAATAATACCTAATCTTGATGAGAATGATGCCTCTAAAGAAAAGATTATCGAGATTAAATCAATAATCAAAATAATTAATATTTTTATTCTTCTCGGAAAATTTGCTATAAATTTAAACATGATCTGTATAATTTTGAAAAATTCTATTTGTACCTGGAGGTGGAAAAGGTTCTAATTTTTTTTCCCTTTTACATATATCAATAACTTTTTTATCAACTTTAAGTTTTTTTAATTCGTGAATTACTAATTTTTGCGAAGTTTTTTTACTAATTATTGCAATAGTAGTAAAAAAAATTAATTTTATGTCTAAAATAAAGTTCTTTTTCTCAACATATATTAATCCTAACCTACTTTTCCACGGTCTGATAATTTGATTATATTTGACATCTGGTTGTGTGCTTCCTTGCAATATATTTGCCTCATCAGAAAATATAATAGAGGAAAAATCTGTTATTCCTGGTTGTACAAGTAATAATTTTTCTTCATCATTTGTATAAATTTCTACGTCTTTAATAATATTTGGTCTTGGCCCTACAAAACTCATTTGACCAGTGAAAACATTTATCACCTGTGTAATCTCATCTAATTTAAATTTTCTTACAAAACTTCCAATTTTTGTTATTCTGCTGTCGTCTGATTTAGTTGAACCAAAATTAATATTAATATCATTGACAGTCATTGAGCGTAATTTAATCATTTTAAATATTTTGTGATTTTTTCCCACTCTATCCGCAAGATAAAAAGGATTTCTGTTATCCTCCAAGAATATTAAAATCGCGAAAATAAATATTATAGGAAAAAAAATAACAATCACGATTATTGACAAAACTATATCAAATAGTCGTTTCATATATTATTTACTTTTTAAATCTTCTCTAATTAAATCAATTATGGTTTCAGAGTTAATTTTGTATTTATCCCTCAAGTATTTTTGAGAACCAACTATTGACGAATATTCATCATTTAATCCTATAGATTTAAAATAATTAGGATAAATATTTTCATTACATAAAAGCTCAGCTATCGCGCTACCTAGTCCCCCCCTAACATTATTTTCTTCAATAGAAATTATTCCTTTAGTATTTAATGCCGCATCAATGATTTCAGTTTTATTCAATGGTTTAATTGTATGTACACCTATTACTCTTATAGCAACATTGTCTTTCTTGAGTATTTCAGAAGCTTTTATTGCTTCTTCAAGTATACCGCCTATTGCAAAAATAGTATAATCGTTACCCTCTCGGTATCGGTTATATTTTGATAATTTAAAATCATACTTACTTTCAGCCTCTTCAATTGGATAGGATTTATCTAGCCTTAAATAGCTAACACTATTTTGATTAACTAGTAATTTTGTCAACTGTTCTGTTTCCCATGGAGTACAAGGTGCTGTTACTGTTATACCGGGTAAAGCTCTTAATATTGAAAGATCCTCAGTCGCATGATGAGACATTCCTAGTGCACCGTAACTAAACCCTCCTCCAGAACAAACTATTGTGATATTTGCATTGTGATAACATGCGTCATTTCTAATTTGTTCTAAACATCTTAATGTCGGGAAATTGCCTATAGAATAGGTGATTACTTTTTTTCCTTCAAGAGCTAGGCCAACTGCCAACCCTGTCATATTTTGTTCAGCAACGCCTACATTGAAATATTGATTTTTAAATTTTTCTTCAAATGATTCAAAAACTCCATAGCCAAGGTCTGCTGTTAAAAGTGTAACACTATCATCAATCTCAGCTATCGAAGTTAAAGCATTAAGAAAAGCATCTCTCATAACTTCTTCTCCAGTTCAAGAAGTGCATTATTAAACTCATCGCCTTGTGGGCTCCTATAATGCCATAAAATATTATTTTCCATAAAACTAACACCCTTTCCTTTTATTGTGTTAGCAATTATACAGAGTGGCTTAGCATGTGAATTTTTTGTCTCAAATGATCTAATCAATTCAAAAAAATTATGACCATCAATTTCTATTACATCCCATCCAAAAGCTTTCCATTTATCGCTTAATGGTTCTAATGTGATTGTATCCTCTGTTTTTTTTATACTCTGGTATTTATTTCTATCAATTACTACTGTTAGATTGTCTAACTTATTATGCGACGAGAAAAGTATTGCCTCCCAATTTGACCCCTCATCACACTCACCATCACTCATAATTGTATAAACTCTAAATTGAGACTTATTTATTTTTCCTGCAAGTGCTATTCCTGCTGCAACCGATAGTCCATGACCTAGTGAGCCTGTTGAAAATTCCACTCCCTTAATTCCAAGGTGAGAAACATGTCCTGACAGATCAGAGCCGTTCAAATAATGAGTTTTTAATTTCTCATGTGGGAAAAATCCAACCTCTGCTAAGGCTGCATATATACCCGCCCCTGCATGACCCTTGCTTAGAATAAGACGGTCCCTTTCTTTCCATTGAGGATTATCTTTATCAAAATTCAAAATATGTCCATATAAAACTGATAAAATATCGACCATTGAAAATACAGAAGCAACGTGTGAACTTTTTCCACTATGCACCATTTTAAGAACGTTTATTCTGATATTTCTTGATAACTTTTCTAAGTTATTAATAATATCATTTGTTTCTTGCATAAAATTCCTTAATATTTTTTGATATATATAAAATATCTTCTTCATTAATTGTTAAATTTAGAGGCAACAAAATACTTCGTCTCATAATCCTTTCCGTTTTAGGTAGGGTTTGTCTAAATCCAAGGTCTCTAAATTCATGTACAGCCTTTCCTCCCCACTGCAGTAATGTTCCAATTTTATTTTTTTTTAAATAATTATAAAGCTCATCTCTTTGATTGGCTTCGATTTCAAAATTTTGAAACACATCTCTTCTAAATTGATCTTTATCTGGATGAGGAGGTAAAAATATTTCTGGAATATCTTCTAAATATTTATTATATAATCTTGCAATATTTCTTCGCCTTGAGATTACATCGTCGTACTTTTTAAAAAAAAAATCAAGAAATGCTGCTTGTAAATTATCAAGTCTAGAATTGAATCCCCATATAGAAATATTTCCTAAGTTATCCCTACCATGATCTCTTAACAATCTAATCTTATTAGCAATTTCGTTGTCATTACTAAGTACAATTCCTCCATCACCAAAGCATCCAATTATTTTTGCAGGATAGAAACTAATACATCCACCAACTCCAAAAGTTCCCGCAAACTTGTTTTTATATTTTGCACCTAAAGCTTGAGCTGAGTCCTCATAGATATCTAAGTTATGGTCATTTGATATTTTTATGATTTCATCCATATTTGCTACTCTTCCATTCAGTTGTGTTGGGACAATAGCTTTTGTATTCTTTGTTATAGCTTTTTTAACAGACTCAATCTCTATTAAGTGATCAGTGCCTGCTTCTACTGGAACAGGTGTTGCACCAGTAAATTTTATCGCTGATGCAGTTGCAATCATTGTGTGTGAACAGAAGATTACCTCATCTCCTTCAGTTAATCCATTTGCATTAAATAGAAGCTGTAAGGCGTCTGTAGCGTTTCCAACTCCAATTGCATGTTTTGCTCCAGTATAATTTGCAATATTTTTTTCAAATTTTTCAAGATCTTCCTGTAAAATAAAGGCTCCTCTTGAAGCAACGTCCTGAAATATATTTATTAACTCATCTTTGTAAGGTTCAAATAATGATTGATAATCAAAAAATTTAATTTCACGCATAATATTTTATTTTTTTAATTCTTAAAACCAGCTTGAATGATAGAAGCTCGAGAAAATCTAAACCATAAAAAAATATATCATAATTATTTTACTCTTAAAAGAGTTAAGCAATATTTGAGATATTCGATACTTTACTTTATTAGTAAAAGTTCACT
>MDTA01186101.1_pt1 | contig 15191 bp, 14 predicted proteins | sample 811151 | NCBI WGS metagenome assembly MDTA01 (sample SAMN05326648, study PRJNA326480) | marine metagenome | isolation source: seawater | place: Indian Ocean: South | collected 2010 | reverse complement strand
TGTGAAAGCAGTCATTTTGGCGGGTGGACTAGGCACTCGCCTTAGCGAAGAGACTCATCTCAAGCCTAAGCCGATGGTGGAAGTCGGGGGGAAACCGATTCTGTGGCACATTCTCAAGATATACAGCTATCATGGAATTAATGAATTTATAGTGTGTTGTGGATATAAGGGTTATATGATCAAAGAATACTTTGCGAATTATTTTTTACATACAAGTGATGTAACCTTTCACATGGATGAGGATAATCGAATGGAAGTTCACCATCGAAAAAATGAGCCATGGAAAGTAACGCTTGTCGACACAGGTGATACAAGCCAAACGGGAGGAAGATTAGGGAATGTCCGTTCTTATCTGGATGAAAGTAGTTTTTGCTTTACCTATGGTGATGGTGTTGCCGACGTAGATATCGGCTCTTTAATTTCACACCATCGGCGAGAGGGATTGCAGGCAACGCTCACAGCAGTTCAGCCACCTGGCCGCTATGGAGCTCTACATTTAAATGGTGATGATGTACTCGAATTCCAGGAGAAGCCAGATGGAGATAACGCCTGGATTAATGGTGGTTTCTTTGTACTCGAACCCAGTGTAATCGATTTGATTGATCGAGATGAATGCAGCTGGGAAGGGGAGATTCTACCCCGACTGGCAGCACTGGGTGAGCTCAGTGCTTATCGACACCATGGTTTCTGGCAGCCAATGGATACTCTGCGAGATCGGAATCGATTGGAGGAGCTCTGGGTGACCGGTAAAGCCCCGTGGAAGCTTTGGTAGTGCTTACTCCGACTTTTTGGCGCGGCCGGCGTGTTCTAGTCACAGGCCACACTGGCTTTAAAGGAAGCTGGTTAGTTCTCTGGTTGTTGACTCTTGGTGCTGATGTTTGGGGCTATGCCCTAGCACCTGAACAGGGTAATTCACTTTTTGTTGATTTAGCTCTCGATCAGATCCCAGGCTACCCAAATTGGGGAAAATTAAACCACACTGAAGGTAACATTTGCGATCTAGCGGATCTGCGACGGTACGTTCAAATAGCGCAACCAGACTGTGTTGTACACCTTGCAGCTCAGCCTTTAGTGAGACGTAGCTATATCAATCCGCTAGAAACATGGTCTACGAATGTACAGGGATCGCTAAACCTTTTGGAATCTTTGAAGACACTGAAACATCAATGTGCGGTGGTGATGGTTACCACTGACAAAGTCTATGCCAACCGCGAATGGGATTTTGGTTATCGAGAGAACGACCGTCTAGGTGGTCACGACCCTTACAGCGCAAGCAAGGCTGCTGCGGAGTTAGCCATCGAAAGCTGGCGGGTCAGTTTTTGTGGTGAAGGTACCCATCAAACACCTAAGGTGAATATTGCTACAGCTCGAGCAGGCAATGTGATCGGAGGAGGAGACTGGTCAGAGGACAGGATTGTCCCAGATATGATGCGATGTCTTGCAGCCAATGAAACTATTTCAGTTCGCAACCCAAATGCAACTCGACCTTGGCAGCATGTCCTTGAGCCCTTAGGTGGTTACTTGGTGTTAGCAGAAAAGCTGTACGACACACATGGAGTGGGTAACCCCTTCGCCTCCTCTTTTAATTTCGGTCCTGCTTTAGATTCAAACCGCAGTGTAAGTGAACTTGTTGAGACCAGCTTGAAACACTGGCCGGGAAATTGGAATAATCAATCTGAAAACTCACACCTTCACGAGGCAGGGCGACTACATCTTCAGATTGATAAAGCAAAACATCAGCTCAATTGGCAGCCAAAATGGTCATTCCCTACAACTGTGAAACGTACTGTGGCTTGGTATCAAGCTGTCCACAAAGGGGCGAGTCCTCTCTCCTGTTGTTTGTCTGACTTAAAGGCATACGAAGGAGCATTTAATTAATGGCTACGAAGATCCGTAAAACACCAATTTTTAATGTATTGGAGCTTTACACTGAAATATTTGAAGATCATCGGGGGGCTTTTATGAATTTGTTCCGTGTTAATGAAAACGCATTCATGGAGTCCTGGGGTAATCAAGACATTGCCCAAGTCAACCTAAGCCGTACCAAGAGTCCTGGCATGGTCCGTGGTCTACATTTGCAGGGTGAACCCCATAGCGAGGCAAAGCTTGTGCGTTGTCTTAAGGGTTGTGTATGGGATGTAGTTGTAGATTTGCGCAAAGATTCAGTAACCTATGGAGACTGGCACGCTTTGGAGTTGAGTCCGAAGGAAGGTAATGCGATCCACATACCTCAGGGTTGTGCGCATGGATTTCAAGTACTGGAACCTGAAAGTGAGCTGTTGTATCTTCATTCTGGCAAATGGGTTCCGGAGTGTGAGAAGGGTGTTCGCTGGGATGATCCCACGTTGGCTATTGCGTGGCCCTTGCCAGTTAAAGGCCTAAGCGATCGTGACAGAAACTTGCCTTATCTAGCGGATTTATGAATTATCACTGCCGGCATTGTGAAGCTCCTCTAGTTCATGAGGTAATAGATCTCGGACATCAGCCTCCAAGTAATGCATATTTAGTCTCAGAGCAACTTGGATTACCTGAAGTCACTTATCCACTTAAAGTGTATGTGTGTACAAATTGTTGGCTTGTCCAACTACCCGCACATGCGAAAGCTGAGGAACTGTTTACTGATGATTACGCATACTTTTCAAGTACATCAAGTAGCTGGTGTTCTCATGCAGAGCAATTTGTACATAATGCAGTCAAAAAACTGGGTCTAAACAATCGGAGTAGAGTGGTGGAGCTCGCGTCTAATGATGGATATCTTTTGCAATATGTGGATCAATTAGGTATACCTTGCCTTGGGATTGAACCTACCAAGGCTACTGCTGAAGCGGCAAGAGCTAAGGGGATAGATACGATTGAAAGATTTTTTGGTACTAAAATGGCAGGAGAATTAGGAAAAGCCGATTTAATAGTAGCAAACAATGTGTTAGCACATGTTCCTGACATAAATGATTTTGTTGAAGGAATAGCTAGATTATTAAAACCTCAAGGGAGTGTATCCATTGAGTGCCCGCATTTATTACGTTTAATAGCTGGCAATCAATTTGATACTATTTATCATGAGCACTACAGTTATTTGAGCCTACGAGTAGTTCAGCGCATTGCAAATAAAGCTGGGCTAATGGTGGCAGATGTCGAAGAACTACCGACCCATGGAGGTAGTCTACGTATATGGTTGGCACATAAAGGCAACGCAAAGCCAACGATGGCTGTCGAAAAAATATTAGAATCTGAATATAAATTTGGGCTAGAAACGCTTCAGGCGTATATTGGTTTTCAACAAAGAGCTGAGAAGGCAAAGTATGAACTTTTGGATTATCTTATAAAGATGAAATCTCAAGGAAAATGTATAATGGGATATGGTGCTGCAGCCAAAGGCAATACTTTTCTCAATTATGCTGGAATCAAGACTGACCTTCTAAAGGCTGTAGCAGATAGAGCTCTAAGTAAACAGGGTAAATATCTACCTGGAAGCCATATTCCAGTAGTTAGTCCAGAAAAGATACATAGTGAAGAAGTAGAAGCACTTCTCGTCCTGCCCTGGAATCTTGTTGATGAGGTGGCTCAGCAAATTCCAAATATTGATCTTGTTACTGCCATTCCAGGTATCCGTCACTGGGATAAAGCTTAGCCATAATGGAACTGATGCATGCCTCTAAATCAATACAATTTAATTTAAACAGAATAGGCCTACTCTTGTGACTACGATTCATCTTCTTGGTAGTTCAGGCTTCATTGGACGCGCGATTCAACGTGCTACTGGGGACCTATCAGTACACTGTTGGAGTCACAAACAGTCAAATCGTGAAAATTATTTTGATCTATTTGATCCTTCAAGTTGGGAGAGTTTGCTTAACAAGAAACCCACAACAGTTATTTTATTAGCCTGGCCTGGTCTTCCAAATTATGAAGACAACATTCATGTAAGTCAAAATCTACCGGCATGCATTGAGCTTGTTGACAGGTTAATAGATGCAGGGATGCAACGACTTGTTGTGACTGGAACTTGCTATGAATATGGTATTCAGAACGGTCTTATGATGGAGGATAATCTTACTGATCCATTAAATTGTTATGCGATTGCCAAAGACGCCTTAAGGCGAACTATCGCAAATAAATGTACCTCGAACGGTGTAGATTGGTGTTGGACGAGAATTTTCTATGTATATGGTGAGGGTCAAAATCCAAGATCGTTGCTACCATCACTCTATAAAGCCATTGATTCTGGAGATGAATATTTTCCAATGGGATCGGGTGAACAAATACGAGATTTTGTTCATGTCAGTGAAGTGGCAGCCCAGTTGTTACGTTTAGCTTGTTCTAATAACGCAAAAGGGGTCTACAATATTGGCTCAGGCGAGCCACGCTCTATTCTCCAGTTTGTAGAAGAGGCCATTTCCAACTATGGAGGTACAATTAAACTTCAAAGAGGTGCATTGAACAACAGAGCAGATGAACCACTTGCATTTTGGGCAAGCATAAAAAAGATAAAAAACGTCTAGCCCTTTTTTTCACTTTGAACATGAGTACAGACCCAATCAAAGCACATTTCGAAGAGTCTCTAGTAAGAGCCGCTACACAAGCGTCTGATGAGACAATTAAACAAGCTTCAAAAGAATTTTTTGATCGGAGTCACCAGCTCCAGTATTCATACAACTTTACTTGGCTATCACGTCCTATAATTCAATATCCTCAAGATATAGTTGCTTTTCAGGAAGTTATATCCACTGTCCAGCCTGATCTGATTATTGAGACAGGTATAGCTCACGGCGGATCACTTATATTCTCTGCATCAATGATGTGTCTTTTAGATATAATGGAGGGAATAGATCCGCGAGCATCTAAACGGAAAGTTGTAGGAATTGATATTGATATACGCTCTCATAATCGCAACGCATTGGACAATCATCCACTGAGATATAAAATAGATTTAATTGAAGGTTCCTCAATTGATCAAAGTGTTATCAGTGAGGTTCATAGACTTGCAATAGATAAGGATCGTGTACTTGTATCATTAGACTCTAATCACACTCATGATCATGTAATTGCCGAACTGGAGGCATATGCAAATCTTGTAAGTATAGGCAGTTATTGCATTGTTTTTGACACGGTCATAGAAGATATGCCAAAAGATTCCTTCCCGGATCGTCCATGGGATGTTGGTGATAATCCTAAAACAGCAGTACATAAATGGCTTGAGCAAAACAAGAACTTTGAAATAGATACAGCGATTGATGATAAGTTGCTGATAAGTGTGGCTCCAAATGGGTACTTAAAACGTGTTGCCTAATTACCGCTACTTCTCTGAATAGCAAGTATTATAAAAAATATATTGTGATTAGACAATTGATGCCTACTTAATGTAAGCATTAAGTAGATTGGCAATATGCTATTGTATATTGATCTTCTACCCACCTTCTAATGACTCTGGGTAAGGTTTTAATCACAACTTACAGGATGTGAATATGCAATCAGTTGTTATCTGTGGGGCAGGTCAGCTTGGCAGAAGATATCTGGAGGGAATTATCAAGACAGAATTAGAGTTAAATATAGTTGTATATGACATAAAAGAGAAAGCTATTGCCGATACGAAGAGTTTCATAGAATCTCTTCCCAATTACAAAAGAAATCAGAATATAATTTATACATCAGACCTTAGCTTAATACCCTCAAACATAGATCTCTGTATAATTTCAACGACTGCCAACTCAAGACTAGAAATCCTTAGCTCCATAAAAGAAAGTTGTATAGTGAAAAATTGGATATTGGAAAAAGTTCTCGCACAAAGCTCATATCAAGTTGAGAGAATGATGAAAATAATCCCCCCCGGGGCAAATGCTTGGGTTAATACTCCAATGCGAATTATGGCATGGCAACAGAGTATTAAACAACAAGTCAAGAAATATATTGAAGGGCCAGTGTCGATAGCAGTCAACGGTAGTGATTGGGGTATGGCTTGTAATTCAATACACTATATTGACTTAATATCATGGCTCATAGAATCTGATATAGATAAGGTGAGTTGCACTGAGCTTTGTTCGTGGCACCAAAGCAAAAGACCGGGTTTTTACGATGTATACGGATCAATAGCTATCAGATATCAGAATTCTTCCACGCTTATTCTTAATAGTAAAAATGAAAAGGATAGTAAATATGTTAAAATTAAAGTTGAAACCTCAAGTGGAAATTGGACAATACATGAGACGGAAGGCAAAGCTGTTGGACCTAGTGGAGAAATAATTAATGGCAGGCTTGAATTTCAAAGTGAGATGACTCCTACGCTAGTAAAGGAAATACTTACTGAAGGAAAATGCATGCTTCCTTCGCTTAAAGAATCTGCTTTGCAGCATAAACTATTACTAGATGGTCTCTTAGATAGCTGGAACAAATTTAATTGCTCTGTTGATTCATTGGTACCAATTACATGAATAATACTCCTAATCTGTGGCTGGTTGGTTGCGGCACCATGGCGGTTGAATATGCAAAAGTTCTAGTCAAGCTGCGAAAGGAGTTTAAAGTCGTTGGTAGAGGAAAAGATTCAGCAGCCTCTTTTACTTGTACAACTAATATTCCAGTGACTACCGGAGGAGTCCTTAATGCCTTGGAAAGTGGTAAAGCTCCTAATACTGCAATTGTTGCAGTTCCAGTTGAAGAACTTGGAAACGTAACAACAACCTTACTTGACTATGGTGTCAAAAATATTTTGATTGAAAAACCTGGTTCTTTATATGTCGAAGAACTCGAAAAAATCAGAAGAGTAGAAAAAGATAAATGCGGGAAAATCTATATTGCATACAATCGTAGATTCTATGAATCAGTAAGATTCCTCAAAAAGATTTTATTAGAAGGGGAATCAATAACAAGTGTCAGATTTGAATTTACAGAATGGATTCATAGAATGGATTTAGAGAAGATCAACTTTGATGTACAACAAAACTGGATAACAGCAAATTCGTCTCATGTATTAGACACAGTTTTCTTTCTTGCAGGATATCCAAAGCAAGAAACGTGCTATTCCTATCAGTCATGTCCCCTTTCTTGGCATTCATCTGGGTCAATATTTTTTGGCTGTGGAAAAACAACCCAGAATATACCATTTACGTATCATTCTGATTGGAACTCTGCAGGTAGATGGGGCATTGAAGTGTTTACTAATGAAGGTAAGTATATTCTTTGTCCATTAGAAAAACTACAATTTCAAAAGAAAGGATCTATAGCCCTACAACCTGTCGAGATAGATGATGTATTAGATCAAGAATACAAACCAGGGTTGTACAGAATGGTTAACGAGTTTTTAAACGAAGAGAAGTCCTCGCATTGTTCACTAAATGATCAGATCAACAATCTTGGTTTCATAAAACGAATAGCAGGATATAAATAAATTTCTTATAAGGGGGAGGACTTATTTATCTAAATTAATTAGTCTTGGTGCATCAATCAAAACAGAATCACTCGGCAGAAAGATTTGCAAACTTATAGTCTTCAGCACTTCCAATATCAACCCAGGCTTCATGAAGGGGGAATACCTCTAGTGATAGCTTTGTCTGCAAACCTGTCCTAAATAGGTCAGTCATATCACAATAAGTGTCTTCTCTGAGTAGTGCCAAAAGTCTCTTCCCTAGAACATAAACCCCTGCATTGACCTGGTGACGATAAGTAGGCTTCTCTTCTAATTCAACCAACTTATTGTCCTCTGTCTTTACAACACCAAATGGATTTTGCCATTCTTGCAATCTTACCGTCATCAAACCATCTACCTGGCGTAGTTTAGCTGTATCAAGAAGTTCGGAGTAAGAAACATCAGTAACTATATCTGAGTTTGTAACAACAATTCCATTAGATATAATATCATTAGGGAGCAACTTTAATGCACCAGCAGTGCCCAAAGGGGTATCTTCTTCCAAGTAGTTAATGGAAACACCGAAGTCAGAACCATCTCCAAAGTAGTCAGTTATTAGATGTGAGAGATAATTGACCGAAATATAAAATGATCTGAATCCATCAATCTTAGCCTTATCGATAATCTTTTCAAGGATTGGTTTGCCATGAATTGGAAGCATAGGTTTAGGTATATTTTCAGTAAGCGGCATAAGCCTTCTGCCACGTCCACCAGCCATAATTACAAATGGCTCATCCCTAATCTCGGTTGAAAGTAATTGCTTAGCTACGTGAAGACCAGTGAGTAGACCGGACTTGTCGACAGTCGGCATATGAAGATAACCATTCAACAACATAAGTTGTGACACCTCGGCTTCGCCAAGGTCATCTGAAACAACCAGTGGACTTGAATTCATAACTAGTTCGACTGGGTCAGAAAGGCTAACACCTCTCAGCAATGATCTTCTTACATCACTATCAGTAACCATCCCAAGAAGAACATTATCTTTCGAGCATACTAAACACAATTTATAGCTCACAGACCCCATCAATTCGATAGCTGATTTAAGTGAGGCTTCTTCGTTAAGAACTACGCGATTCCAATCACGGACGCGTGTTTGAGTTGACATGCTAGGCAATGCTTGTCTATATAACGATTATACAGCAGCATCAATAAACATATTGGAATCAAAAAATCAATAAAGCATGGAATATTTAAATGAAAAAGCAAGTAGATGCATTTTAAGGGAACCAATATCAAATATTGATTTATAAAGGAAGTTTATATGCATTGTTATATATGATCTAAAGCAATTTAATTGAAAACTTACCATTGTGCTAAAGGTATTCCCTGCTCAAGAAGAAAGCGCCTTGCATTGGGTAGGCCATTCCCCATAAAGTTAAATAGATTGGCAGTTGCAGCGCCATCAACTTCTGGCATTTCTAGAGCTTCTTTAAGGTGGTATTGGTTACCTGCACCACCAGCCACGATAATAGGAACCTTTGCCAATTCACCCAAATCTTTTAGGGTGTCGAAAATATATCCTTGACCTGATCCATCGCGATCAATTGAGTTTAAGTAAATTTCACCAACTTTTAAGTCATAAATATGTTGTACATAATCATTGAATTGAGACTTGACTCGTTCAGAGCCTTGGTTGATAAATGGAACAGTTACGCCATTTTCAATTTTATAGTCTATAGAACCAATAATAGACTGACTTCCGTAAATAGAGACAAGCTCTCTTACTAGATCAGGATCAGTATCTATAGCACTATTAATTATAAGTTTTTCGGCCCCATTATTGATCAGTATAGCAGCATCTTCGATACTGTTAATGCCACCGCCCAACGCTAAAGGCATAAAGCACATTCCACTAACCTCAACCACTACCTCACAAAATCTAGACTTATCTTGAGAAGATCTAGAGACATCAATAATCACAAGCTCATCTATGCTTTTAGCAATTTCAGTAAACTTGTAATTATTTCGAAGCCAATCTAAATCTCCAACGCGTTGTAAGCGAAAATTTCTGCTCAAATAGAAGGCGTTATCTTGATATAGCAAGGTGAATATAAGTCGTTTTTTAGGCATTAGTTAGTTCCCAAGAAGTTTGAAAGTAATCGGAGACCATTTTGTTGGCTTTTCTCAGGATGAAACTGAGTACCCATTATATTCTCATGCTCAACTGAGGATACAAATGCTTCTCCATGCCAGCTAGTACCAGAAATAATTGATGCATCCATACATTGCATGCGATAGCTATGCGTAAAATAAAAATCAACCTCGCGATTAAATCCTTTAAATAGTTGAGTATCTAAATCAACACTTACAGTATCAAAGCCTACATGAGGAAGCTTCAGGCCTAACTGGTAACAATCGGAAGTGAACATGTCAATATCAGCGGGAATCAGACCCAAACCTTCGGTTTCACCGTCCTCACTACTGCGATTGCCTAATAGCTGCATACCAAGACAGATTCCGAGTAATGGTATTCCTGCGGATACGCGCGAGTAAATAGCATCATCTAAACCGCGTTGGGTTATGACACTCATGGCCCGTCTGAAAGAGCCTACGCCAGGTAAAACTAAGTGAGAATAATTAAGAAGCTTATTAGGGTCACGGGTTGTATCAGCATTCACACCGAGATAGGTAAAGGCATTCTTAACTGAAGTCAAGTTACCGCAATCATAATCGAGAATTCCTACATAAGAATTATTCATTATTTAATATCAAATAATGGAACCCATTGACCATTCTCCTTTGAAAAAAGTTCCTTATTTGCCCACTTATCGATTACTTGTTGGAACTCATCATGAGACATTTTATAGTAGTCAAGGTACTTCTCGAGATATTCACCTGGAAAACAATTATCGTAAAGCCTTACCAAATTTAGGGCCTGATCCCGTGTCATAGCTCCCCGGCGTATCTCAATACCAGCATCCTGGGTAGCCCGACCAAAACCAAACTTTAAATACATTAAATAAGTATGCAATGGATATAGAAGCTGATCATTCTGTGCAAAATTAGTAAAAGTACCACTGTTACTCATATCTTTCTCTTGGAGGCCGCAATTTTCCTTAGCTACTAAATAGTTTCTATAGGAGTCCCAAGGCTCGAAATAAGAGAGATGAGTAAGAAACAACTCTTTTCCTTCTAGCTCGGATTCGGATGGGAATTTCCAAAAATAAAGAGAGGCATCATCCACATTATTTAACATACTCATTACCTTTTCATGTCCTCCTTCAAGATATATTTTTTTCATATAGTCAATGCTAAACGAACTAATATTTTCTGTCTCAGATGATCCTCCATACTCCACTTCTCCGTCTTCACCATAAAAGATTAGGGGGATATTAAAATTAACAGCTGTTCTAATAACACTGGTGAGAATTGCAGTAAGCCATCCATAATATGGAAAGCCCTTTTCAATAAATCCGTAGCGATTATATAAGCGCATAATCTCAGAGTCAGGAGTAATATGTATATGACTAAAACCCGACTCGATAAAATTCTTGAGGTTGGTATTGCCTAGTGATAGATCAAGTGCCGGTCTAATAGTAACGGTAAGCGGGTTCATTCCATATTTATTTTTTAGCTGATAAGCGACATAGCTGCCATCCTTGCCACCACTAACAGGAACCAGACAATCAAAGCCACCCGAGGTTGAACGATACCTATCAAGAAGTTCTTTTAGCTCAGCTTCTCGCTCTGACCAATCTAAGGCTTTCTTACGTTCCATCCATTGACAAGCATTACACCAGCCTCGTTGATCAAATGTGATCCGTGGCCTGGTTGACATGTTGAGGCAGTTTGCACACCAAAAAGGACCACTCATTTAGCTATTACTTTTTTGAAAAACTAATCTTACTATAGGATTGGGCATTTGTGAACAAAGTAAGTATCTAAAATTAGACACTTAATTAATTACGAGTCATTCCTATCAATAGGAAAAGAATAATCATCCCTCGATAATAGAAACTCGAGTATCTGATGTGTAGGAGAAGCCTGACTGAAATTTATCTGACCAGTTCGCGAAATGTCCCCGGATTCAATTTTCTGTAATTCCTTAAGTATATTCATTTCACAGTTGTCGACATCTATTACATCCCCGAATCGTAATCGACCCTTTTGTCTATCACCTATATTTATAGAAGATATACCACATAATGGTGCTTCAATAATCCCACTAGAAGAATTACCAACAACAGCATCAAAAAGCATAAGTGCCTCTATATATAGTTTGTGACCTAATGATGGAATATACCAGCATCTATCATCATATATTTCTTTGAAGGCGAAAATAAGTTCTAAAATTTCTTGACCCCCCTCGTCAAAATTGGGTCGCGTAAACAAGATATGTCCCTTACATTTGCTAAGTGCAGCTAACATTGATATGAGACCTTGTTTTCCATTATCAGCTCTACATGTTTCAGGATGAAAGGTAATAAGGTAGTTTTTACTACCAAAACAAAAGCCGGTTTGGCTACTAAATGATTGTTTGTTGGCTAAGTCAGGAATTTTCAAGCTATCAATAACCATTGGTCCAATAGTGAATACGCTATCCTTATGTTTTCCCATTTGCATAATTTTTTTACTATATATACTCGCTGCAGTAAAATGCCAAGTACTGAGTTGTGTAATCGCATGACGCATATTATCGTCCAGAGATCCGATAGTGGTTTCACCTCCATGAATATGAAGAATAGGTATCTTGCATAGGTGTGAAGCAACGGCCGCAGCGAATGTTTCAAATCTATCGCCAAGTAGTATTAATATTGATGGACGAAGATCACGCAAAAACTTACCAACTCCCTCCAGTGTCTGTCCAAATAGTGCTTCAACCTTGTCGTTATTGGGATCAGCAATTGATAGCTTGACAGGATGGTAAAACTCAATACCATCTTCTTCTATTTCACTTACAGTAAAACCATATTGTTTGGCAAGATGAGAGCCACTTACTATAAGCATCAGCTCCAATTGTTCTTCTTTGGTAATAGACAGAGCTAAGTGTTTTAACAATCCATATTCTGCTCTGTTGCCGGTAAATATGGCCACTTTTCTCTTATTCACTTAGAGCGTCTCCTATTTTGTAATGCGAGTTAGATTTTTTACCAATCAAACGTTTATAGAGCATTGGACTTAATCCATCTCCGGGGCGTTGAGCAGAAATATTTTCTAAATCTAATATATCGCCTTTATGAATCTCTTTTTTTGCTCGGATACTGCGTCTTGAAATTAGTCTCGCTTCCATTTCAGATTTCTGGGGATATTTAATACCGTTACCCAACATAGATTCACATGATCTAATAGCAGTAACCATCTTTTTGAAATCTCCCGGCTCTAGGCTTGCTGCGTGATCAGGGCCTTCAAGAGATCTATTTATCGTCAGGTGTTTTTCTATCAATACAGCGCCAAGGGCAACTGCTGCAATAGGTGCGGTAATTCCAAAACTATGATCTGAATATCCGACTGAACAGCCTAAGGCTGTCTTGATTGTTTTAATTGACATGAGATTTAGCTCATCTTCGGGTGCAGGATAAGCACTTGTGCAGTGTAGAATTGTAATAGAATCTCTAGGAACGCCTTCTTCTAGAAAAATAGCAAGTCCCTGCTCTACCTCACCAAGAGTACACATTCCTGTTGATAAGAAAACAGGTAAATCGTATTCAACTGCTTTAGTTGCCATTTGCTCAAGTAATAATAGATTAGTAATTTCTCCTGATGGAACTTTTATCGCGGTAACGCCTAGATTAATCAATAAATCTAACTCTTGACTGCCAAAAGCGGTAGAAAGAAATGCAATATCCTTTAATTGGCAATATTTCGCTAGCTCTGCAAATTGATTCGCATTAAGCTCGAGACGCTTAAGCATCTCATACTGCGTACTATGCGCATCAAAGTTCTTTTGATAGGTGACTTTTGGCGCTTCTAAAGTTACTAAGTCAGAGGCACAAAAAGTTTGAAACTTAACTGCATCTGCGCCGGCTTCCGCAGCAGCATCTACTAGCTGCGTTGCTAGACCGAAGTCTCCATTGTGGTTGACACCAGCTTCAGCAATTATATAAGTGGCCATCCCATTACCCGTGTACCTGCACTGATGATTGATCCCTCAGGAATACTTAGTCCATTTCTTATCATGGCACCGCTACCAATAAAAGAATCAGACCCTATATTAACCCCACCATTAACTAGGACGCCAGTACTGATATGACAGTGATCATTAATTTTGGCATTATGCTCGATCAAGGCTCTTGAATTAATGGTGCAGTGAATTCCAACACTAGCTTCTGCATTGATAATCGCTCCATGACCTACAATTGTTCCAGCACCAAGTACTGAATGCTTGCTTACAACAGCATATGGTGAGATTATTACCGGTGAGTTAAAACCTAAATCATTGAGTTTAGATGCCAATCTCCTTCTATCTCTAGAACTTAAAATTTGACCTACCGTAAGAACAGCGTCAACAGACTCATTACGTAGATTTAATAGGTTTTCATCTGTTCCTATGACCTCATAACCCAAAATATTTGTTCCAACTTCGTGCGGCATTCCAATAAGACCATGGATTTTCCATTTTTTTTCAGACTCAATTATGTCTATCACAGAACGTGCATGGCCTCCACAGCCTACTAAGAGAAGGGGTTTCATACGCTTTATGCTTTTATTAGTTGAGGGCTACTAGGTATGTTTAGCAGCCTGCAGGCTTGGCTTTCAGCAACGGATAAAGACCCACGAGGATTAAATCTATACATTGGTTGCTCATGAAGTAGCTTCCAGACTGGCCTTAACATTAGGCCTATTGCATGGGCATTTTCAAGGACCTCTAAACGTTTTAAGTGTGCTTGCTCAGGTTGCTCATCAAGGAAGCGTAAGCAATTAAGCCAGAAATTACTTGTAGTGTTACTTGCTGGCCTAATCAACTCAATATCAGCAAATTTACTAAAAGAGTTACTGTAGGTTTCTGCTAAAAGCATTTTTGCTCTAAGCCTGCGGTCGATATCCTCTAACTGAGCGACACCGAGTGCAGCATTAATATTTGGCATTCTATCGTTCCATCCTATTTCATCATGTTCAAAATCCCATTGATGAGCTTTTTTGGCAGTAGTAGATAAATGACGTGCTCTTTCAGCAATGAGTTTATTGTTTGTAAGAAGGGCACCACCACCACCCGTGGTGATTAATTTATTTCCATTGAAGCTTAAAGCACCAACATCACCATATAAGCCACAATGAGTATTCTCATACCAGCTGCCAAGGGCTTCAGCCGCATCTTCAACTAAAGGCAAGCCCCATTGCTGTGAGAGTGCCTTAAGTTTCTTGATTTCCGCAGGATTCCCAAAGACATGTACAGGCATGACGGCTGCGATCCTTCGTCCTGTCTCTCTGTTTATTAAATTATTATCTACTCGACAACAAACTCTCTCCAATCGATCATTGAGAGCTGCAGGACACATACCTAATGTGCCTGACTCTATGTCAACAAAATGTGGGGTTGCCCCAAGGTGTTGAACCGCATTTGCTGTAGCTACAAAACTCAAAGGGGGTACAAGAACCTCATCGCCCGGCTTCACTCCAACAAGATGGAGCCCTAATCTCAAGGCAACCGTTCCATTTGTTACTGCTATGGCGTATTTTGCTCCAGTGGTATTGCAAAGAGCCTGTTCAAAACGAGATACCCACGCCCCGGCTGAACTTACCCAGCCAGTATCTAGACAATCCTTTACGTAGTCCCAAGCTCTAGTATCAGCAAAGGATGGTTCGTGAAGACCAATAGGTTCACGTATTGTGGATTGACCACAAGTATGCGTTA
>MDTA01030345.1_pt1 | contig 15191 bp, 14 predicted proteins | sample 811151 | NCBI WGS metagenome assembly MDTA01 (sample SAMN05326648, study PRJNA326480) | marine metagenome | isolation source: seawater | place: Indian Ocean: South | collected 2010 | reverse complement strand
CAACAAATGAACCTTATGCTATATCTAAAATAGCAGGAATTAAACTTTGTGAGAGTTATAATCGTCAATATGGCGAAAGTTCTGGTATAGATTATCGAAGCGTAATGCCTACCAACTTATATGGGTTTGGTGATAATTATCATGATGAGAATAGTCATGTTATACCTGCTTTGATAAGAAGGTTTCACGAAGCAAGGGTTAAAAATAAAAAAGAAGTTATTATATGGGGTTCCGGTGCTCCAAAAAGAGAGTTCCTATTTGTTGACGACATGGCTGAGGCTGTGATTTACATAATGAATCTCAAAAAAGAAACCTACACAAAACATACCAAACAAATGCAGGGACATATTAATGTGGGGTCCGGTATAGATATTTCAATTTATGAGTTAGCTCAACTAATATCAACAGTAATAGGCTATAAAGGAAAAATTTCTTTTGATAAAACTAAGCCTGATGGAGTTCAAAAAAAACTCATGGATAGTTCTTTAATCAACTCTTTGGGTTGGGAACCTATAGTGAAATTAGAGGATGGTCTCCAGCGAACTTATAATGACTTTTTAAAGAATTTAAATAATTTGCGCATTAATTGAAATATTTATAAACAAATTGATGAAAAAGAAATCTAAAGTTGCATTAATAACTGGTATAACCGGTCAAGACGGTTCCTACCTTGCTGAGTTTCTTTTAGAAAAAAATTATGAAGTTCATGGCATCAAACGTAGATCAAGCTCTTTTAATACTGAAAGGCTCGATCACATATATAAAGACCTGCATGAGGATAATAATAACTTATTCTTACACTACGGTGATTTAACTGACTCCAGTAATTTGATAAGACTAATTAAGGAAATTGAACCAGATGAGATTTATAATCTTGGAGCTCAGAGTCATGTTGCTGTAAGTTTTGAAAGTCCTGAATACACTGCCGATGTTGATGCTCTCGGCCCGCTAAGAGTTTTGGAAGCAATAAGAATTCTGGGACTTGAGTCTAAAACAAGACTTTACCAAGCTTCTACCTCTGAACTTTATGGAGAAGTTAAGGAGACACCACAAACGGAAAAAACACCTTTCAATCCAAGAAGTCCCTATGCCGTAGCGAAACTTTATGCATATTGGTTGGTAGTAAATTACAGGGAAGCATATGATATATATGCATGTAATGGAATTCTTTTTAATCATGAAAGTCCCAGAAGAGGGGAAACTTTTGTTACAAGAAAGATAACAAGGGGATTAGCTAACATAGCTCTAGGTTTAGAAAAATGTCTTTACATGGGAAATATGGATTCATTAAGAGATTGGGGTCATGCAAAAGATTATGTTGAAATGCAATGGTTGATGCTTCAACAACCAGAACCTGAAGATTTTGTTATTGCTACTGGCCAACAGTACAGTGTGCGCGACTTTATTAATTTATCAGCCAAAGAGATAGGTATTGAAATTGAATTTCTAGGCAAAGGCATAGACGAAATTGGAGTAGTCTCTTCTGTGTTGGATAAAGATCTAAAGGTTTCTGCTGGAGATGAGATTATAAAAATAGACAAGAGATATTTTAGGCCAAATGAGGTAGAAACTCTTTTAGGAGATTCTTCAAAAGCTAAGAAAAAGCTTAATTGGGTACCAAAAATATCCTTAGAAGAAATGTGCGCTGAAATGATTGAATCTGACCTTAGGGAAGCAAAAAAGCAAGTCCTTATTAGGTCTGAAGGGTTTGACGTCTCTTTGCCTACTGAATAACTAATCTATATTGCTTAAAAATCATAATTCCTGTGAACTTTTAAGGTATTCATCTCAGAATTAATTACCCTAATAAACTCATGATCCAAACTGATAACCTTCTTTCTAATACTTTGGAGTTATGGAGACACTTAGACTCAAAGCGTAAATTACAATTTAAGTTATTATTAATTTTGATGATTACGGCTTCGATCGCTGAGATGTTTACTATTACAGCTGTTCTTCCTTTCTTGGCAGTAATTTCATCGCCTGACTTAGCATTTAACAATCCATACATTAAACCTATAAATAATATCCTCAAACTGGATTCTCCAGAAGAGCTAAGGTTCTTCATAACAGTGGGTTTTATTTCTATAGCTCTTCTTGCTGGTTCTATAAGAGTTTTACTTCTTACAGTCTCTACAAAATTATTATTTGCTGCCGGTATAGATATTAGTACAGAGCTTTATAGAAGAACTCTTTTTCAACCTTATCCTGTACACGTGAATCGCAATAGCAGTTCAGTAATAAATGTGGTGTTTAATAAAAGCAGTGACGTTATCTTTGGCATGATGATGCCATTGATGACAATTATTAGCTCTAGTATTTTGTTAGTAGGGATTATTGCCGTTCTGATTGCTATTGATCCAATAGTTATGCTTATGACTTTTACTTGCTTTGCAATTTTATATTTTTTTATACTAAAAATTACTGCCCGCAAGGTAAAAAATAACAGCAAATTGATTGCTGATGAATCAACTAAAGCAATTCAATGTCTTCAAGAGGGTATAGGAGGTATTAGAGACGTTCTAATGTCAAACGCACAAACTCACTATCTTATTAACTATAAAGAAGCTATTTCAAATTTAAGAATTTCTCAAGGAAATAATTCAATAATAGGTGCAACTCCTAGATTTATTGTTGAAACACTTGGTATTGTTTTAATAGCTGGCTTGGCTTTGTACTTAACTGGTCGTGATAATGGAGTTGTTTCGGCCATTCCCGTTCTTGGTGCGCTTGCAATCGGAGCTCAAAGAGTTCTTCCTACTTTGCAACAATGTTATAGCTCGGTAACTGCCATTAAAGGAGTGGAATTTGCTCTGAAAGATGTCTTAGAGCTGCTGAGTCAAACTGCTATGCCTTCTTCTGACAGAAGTATTACTAGAAAACCTTTAGAGATGGGTACACTTCACTTGAAAAATGTTAATTTCAAGTATGCTCCAAACCTTCCTTATGTTCTTAAAGATATAAATTTAGAGATATCTAAAGGCGATAGAATAGGTATCGTTGGTACCACTGGCGGAGGTAAAAGTACTTTAGTTGATATAATTATGGGTTTATTGACCCCATCTAAGGGTGAGATTTTATTTGATGAGGAAGTCTTAAATAAAGACAATATATCGAGATGGCAAGCTTGTATTGCGCATGTTCCTCAAAATATTTATTTGACTGATGGGTCGATTGAACAAAACATTGGATTTGGTTTTGAGAAATCTGAAATTGACTCCAAGCGAGTTGTAGAGGCTGCAAAAATTGCCCAATTACATACAGTTATAGAAAAACTTCCTGATCAATACAATACCAGGGTTGGAGAGAATGGAGTTCTATTATCAGGAGGGCAAAGGCAGAGATTGGGAATAGCCAGGGCACTTTATAGAAAATCAAGTATCATAATATTCGATGAAGCGACTAGTGCCTTAGATGCTGATACAGAAACCAAAGTCATTAACTCTATAGAAACAATGTCTGAAACTAAAACGCTTTTGATGGTAGCTCATAGAGTTTCAACTTTAAGTAATTGCAATAAAATAATACAAATCGATAACGGCTTTTTAAAAAGTATTTCAGACCATCAAGAACTGACGAACCAATTAAATTAATTATTTAAATATCGACAGATCTAATTTTATGAAAATAGCTCTTGGAAGTGCACAATTTGGAATGCCATATGGTATTTCTAATCACATTGGTAAAGTCCCAGATAATCAAGTTTCTGAAATACTTGGTTTTGCCTCCAAAAGTAATATAAAAATCATAGATACAGCTATTACATATGGAAATAGCGAAGAATTATTAGGAAGATTTGATTTAAAGCACTTTAAAGTGGTTACAAAATTACCCAAAATTCCAGAGACAATAACAGATGTAAAAGCCTGGGCTGAAAGAGAGATCTATGAATCATTAAATAGGTTAAAAATTGAATCTTTGCACGGTTTACTGCTCCATGATCTTGATTCTCTCTTTGATAAAGATTCTCATCAATTAGTTACTACACTTGAGACCATGAAGACGTCAGGTTTAATAAATAAGCTAGGAGTCTCGATTTATAATCCTAATGACCTGAATAGGATTATTGATCTAATCAATTTAGATATAGTGCAAGCCCCTTTAAACTTGATAGATAGAAGATTACTAACAAGTAGATGGCTAGAAAAATTAAAACTCAAGGGAATTGAAGTCCATACCAGATCTTCTTTTCTTCAAGGGCTTCTGCTATTGCAGCCAAATACAATTCCTGAATCTTTTAAAAGATGGTCTCACATTTTTGAACCTTGGCATCAAGAACTGACTTCTAAAAATCTCAATCCAATTAGCGAATGTTTAAATTTTGTTTTAAATATTCCTGAGGTCGACCATGTAATTGTCGGAGTTGAAACTATTAAACAATTGGAGGGAATTGTAAAAATTTCACAAGATTCAAATCAACTCAATGATTGGGATTTTATGCAATGTGATGATGAAGAATTAATTAATCCTAGTAAGTGGGTTAATTCATAAATAACAAAACCTTAATTTTGTAAATATTCTGACAAACTTATCTTCAATATTTAGAGTGAATATATTAGGAATTATCCAGGCCAGAATGGGATCAACTCGTAGACCTAAAAAGGTTCTGGCAAAGATACAAGGAGTGCCGATACTTCAGCATTTATTAAATCGAATCAAGGGTAGTAGTGAAATTAACAAAATAGTTATTGCCACAACTGAGGAGCCTGATGATGATATTCTTGTTGAATGGTGCCTAGACAGAGGTTTAGACATTTTTAGGGGTTCGGCTGAAAATGTTCTCTCAAGATTTTATCAGTGCGCATCTTACTACAATGCAGATATTATCGTTCGAATAACTGCAGATGATCCGTTGAAAGACCCAGTTGTTATAGATTATGCCGTCAATAAATTAAAGAAAGATAAAAATTTAGATTACGTCTCTAATACTATCGATCCAAGTTATCCAGAAGGTATAGACGTAGAAGTATTTAGATTTAAGGCCCTTGAAATCGCTTTTAAAGAAGCTACCCAAAAGACTGAAATAGAACATGTAACACCGTATATATGGTCTCACCCAGAAATATTTGGCATAGAAAATTTCTATGCAGATGAAGATATGAGCAAGTTTAGATTAACTGTAGATTATGAAAAGGACATTACTGTTATATCAGCTATACTATCTCACTTCAAATCTGATCCTCTAGTGGGCTATAAAGATATAGTTAAATTTCTTAAAAATCATCCTGAGATAGCAGAAATTAACTCGAACATAATGCGAAATGAGGGCTACCATAAGTCATTAATTGAAGAAAAGATAAAATGAAAAATAGAATATTTGGAAATGAAAGAAAGTATGTTGAAGAAGTGCTTCGTAACGAATTTAGAACCTCTTCAGGGGCAGAAATGATGAAAAAGTTAGAAGCTGAATTTGCTGCTCAATTTAATTCAAAGTACGCTATCTCATTTATTAACGGTACTGCAACTATGCATGCAGCCTTGGAAGCAATGGGCATAGGTGATGGAGATGAAGTTATAGTACCGCCTTTAACAATGTCGGCAACTACCTTTGCTGTGCTGCAGACTGGTGCCACTCCTATTTTTGCGGATATTAATGAAAAAACTTTTCAAATTGATTCAGAATCAATAGCAACAAGATTAACTGAAAAAACAAAAGCGATTATCACAGTTGCTCTCTACGGACTAAGTCCTGATATGGATCCTATCTGCACTCTAGCTGAAAAAAATAATCTTTATATTATCGAAGATAATGCTGAATGTTTTCTTGGGTACTACAAAGGAAGAATTGCTGGCAAAAGTGGTCATTGTGCTAGTTTTAGTTTTCAGAGCTCTAAACATCTTAGCTCTGGAGAGGGAGGAATGATTATTACTGATGATCTTGATTTGGCAAATAAAATTAGAAGTGTTCAATCCTTGGGTTATGCAGGGGTGAGTGCCAATAAAAGTAAAATAACTAAAAAAGACATTCAGGATCCAGAATATAACAGACATATATCAATGGGATGGAATTATCGTATGCCAGAATTATGCTGCGCAGTTGCATTAGCCCAAGTGGAAAATATTCTTCCTCTTGTTAAGCGACGACAAGAAGTGGCTGCAATCTTTGAAAATGCTACAAAAGAATTTCATGATTGGTTTACACCTCAATATGTTCCCAAAGACTATGTGAACTCTTATTGGACTTGGGTTTGCAATTTAGATATATCAAAAGTTGGATGGCATGAATTCAGAGATGTATTTGAAAGCAATGGCGGTGACGGCGTATATGCGGCCTGGAAGTTAACTTATTTAGAACCAATGTTTGTTGACATGAATCTTCTTGGTAGGGAAAAATTTATTTCAACAGTGAATAAATCTTCTTATCAAAGAGGCTTATGCCCTGTAGCAGAAAAACTTCAACCAAGACTTTTACAGTTCAAGACGAATTACTGGAATTTAGATCTTGCTTATGAGCAAGCAGAAATTTTAGTTAAGACTCTCAAAGAACTTGAGTAGTCATTGAGAATATTCTAAAAGTTTGTTTGGAAAGATTATATTTTAAATTATTTCAGTTATCAGGAGATTGATTTTTGTCTAGAATTTGTGTCGTCGGTGGAACTGGATTGTTAGGCGCTTCATTGGTTCCAGAATTAAGGGTACAAGGTTATAAAGTAATGTGTCTAAGTAGACAGGTTAAGAACGACAACAACCTTATCGTAGACTATTTTAATAGCTCTTCTATGGAATTAGCATTAGATGAATTAAAACCAAGCCTCATTATTAATCTAGCTGCTTTAACGAATGTAGATGAATGCGAAAAAAATCCACAGAATGCCTACATGTCAAATGTAAAGATAGTTCAGAACTTAACAAGATGGATAAGAAAGACTCAAAAATGTCATCTTATTCATATCTCAACAGATCATGTATATGACGGTCTTGGTCCGCATATTGAAGCAAACATTAATATTGTGAATTACTATGCTTTTTCTAAATTGTCTGGTGAATTAGCAGCTTCAAGAGTGCCCAGTACAATTCTTAGAACAAATTTCTTTGGAAAAAGTAACTCTATAAATCGCTTGAGCTTTAGTGACTGGATATACAGGTCTTTGTTAGGTAAAGATAAGATAGAGGCTTTTTCAGATGTTTATTTCAGCCCTATATCTATAGAGAGTCTTATTTACTATATAAACTTAGTTCTACAAAAACCGATTAACGGAATCTTCAATTTAGGATCTAGGGAGGGTTTCTCGAAAGCAGATTTTATCCATACTTTTGCTGAAAAGCTTAACATTGGGACAGAAAATGTTTCTAATATTTCCTTCAAAGATAAAAAATTAAAAGCCCCAAGGCCTATGGATATGAGAATGGATTGTTCAAAATTTGAGTTAGCATATAATTGTGGACCAATGCCAACTTTAAAAGATCAAATAGATTTAATATCAGGAGACTACCTAAATGCAATCGAATAGTACATTAAATATTAACGGAAAAAATATTGGTCCTGGCCATAAAACCTATTTTATTGCAGATATAGCTGCCAATCATGACGGAGATTTATCTCGAGCCAAAGAACTTATTCACTTATGCGCTGAAGCTGGAGCAGATGCAGCTAAATTTCAACATTTTCAGGCAGAAACAATTGTTAGTGCTAGAGGTTTCAATGATATGGGGAACAAACAATCACATCAATCAAAGTGGAAGAAGTCTGTTATTGAGGTCTACAAGGAAGCAAGTGTAAATTTAAATTGGACAGAAGAATTAAAGGAAACATGCGAAAATGCAGGTATACCCTTCTTTACAACTCCTTATTCTCTAGAGCTTGTAGATGAATTAGATTCACATGTTCCGGCATATAAGATTGGTTCAGGCGACATAACCTGGCGTGATATGGTAGAAAAAGTTGCTTCTCAAAATAAACCATATTTTCTTGCATGTGGAGCATCAAACCTGAGTGAAGTAAAGGATGCCGTTGATTGGGCTTTAGCAATTAATAGTCAATTTGGGCTTATGCAATGCAATACTAACTACACAGCTGACTTGGAGAATTTTAAGTACATTCAGCTTAATGTTCTTAAGACTCTTAGAGAAATTTATCCTAATTTAGTTTTAGGTCTAAGTGATCATACTCCACAACATGCCACTGTCCTGGGCGCAGTCTCTCTAGGTGCTTCTATGATAGAAAAGCACTTTACTGACGACACAGGGAGGGAAGGCCCTGATCATGGATTTTCAATGGATCCAACTACATGGAAGGAAATGGTAGATCGCACAAGAGAGTTGGAGTTATCTCTGGGAGATGGTGAAAAAAAAGTAGAGTTTAATGAATTGGAAACAGTAGTTGTTCAGAGGCGAGCCATAAGAGCTAATAAAAAATTAACAGCTGGTGAAGCTATCAAAGAAGGTGATTTTATTCCTCTACGTCCCTGTCCTGAAGATGCCATTTCACCTGCACAAATGCAAAATATCATCGGTTCCATTTTGAAGAGAGATATTGAGCAAGGTGATTATTTAAGACAAGGCGAGCTCGATTGAAATTCTTATCCTACTTACATGTCTGAAAAGCCCTTAAGAGTTGCAATAATTATTCCAGCATTTAATGAAGAAAATACTATTAAGCAAGTTGTGGGTTCAATTTCCAGTTATGGAACTGTTATAGTGGTAAACGACGCTTCGAGTGATAACACATGCAGGGAAGCAAAAAAAATGGGTGCTATTGTAGTCACTCATTCTGAAAATAAAGGTTATGACGAGGCTTTAAATAGCGGGTTTAGAAAGGCCTCTGAACTAAATAAGGAGGCTGTTATTACTTTCGATGCCGACGGCCAACACAGCCACGAGTTACTTCCTATTTTTCTAAAACATCTAAACCAAGGGCAAGAATTAGTACTCGGAAAACGTCCAAGAAAACAACGTATATCAGAGTCATTGTTTGGTCTTTATACTAAGTTAAGATTTGGATGGAGCGATCCTTTATGTGGTATGAAAGGTTACAATATGAACTTGTTCTATAGGAGAGGTTATTTCGACTCTATAGATTCAATTGGAACAGAGTTGGCTTTCTTTGGACTGTCTCATCATTTTAAGTTTATTGAAGTTTCTATACCAGAGATTAAAAGGGCTGATTCTCCTAGATTTCATTCTTCTTTAAAGGCGAACTATAAAATTATTCTTTCTTTACTCAATCTAGCTAGAAAATATTAATTTACGAGAATTAAATTATTTTGAATGAGTAAATATAGAGTTAATTCAAATGAAGTGCCTTTAAAAGAGAAACGCCCCCTTAGATAATATGAAGATAGAAAAGAACTTTGATGATTCCTTGCATGTAGGCAAGAACATGCATGATATGGCTAAAGATTTGTGGCCTATTTGTCGAAGCATAACAGGAGAAGGAGTTAGAGAAACTCTTGAATACATAAAAGGACATATACCTGATTTAGAAATACATTCTATTCCAAGCGGTGAAAAAATATTTGATTGGACTGTTCCTGATGAATGGACTATCAGATCGGCATATATTGAGGATGTTGAAGGAAATAAGATAGTAGATATTATAGATAATAACCTTCATATTGTTGGTTATTCTGAGCCAATAGATAAATGGATGTCTTTGGATGAGTTAAATAAATATCTTCATTCATTGCCTAATCAGCCAAATGCAATTCCATATATAACCTCTTATTACGAACGAAGGTGGGGCTTTTGTATCACAGAAGACCAAAGAAGAAGTTTGAAGGAAGGAAAATATCATGCTGTTATAGACTCAGAAATAAAACCTGGTGTAATGAACTATGGGGAGATTCTTGTACCAGGTAAAACTAAGAAAGAGATATTTCTCTCTACTTATATTTGTCACCCTTCAATGGCAAATAATGAACTTTCTGGTCCAGTTGTGACAACGATGTTGACGAAGTGGATTAAGTCCTTACAAGATACTCATTATACTTATAGAATTATCTTTATACCTGAAACAATTGGTTCTATTGCCTACTTAAGTAAAAATATTGATTATCTCAAGGCTAATGTCGTAGCCGGATATAACGTCACATGTATTGGTGACGAAAATTGCTATTCCTACTTACCTTCTAGAGATGGCAATACACTATCAGATAGAGTTGCTTTATATGTCTTAAAGAAGATAGATCCAGAATTTAGGACTTACAGTTGGCTAGATAGAGGAAGTGATGAGAGACAATATTGTGCTCCAGGAATTGACCTTCCTATTGCTTCAATCATGCGCAGTAAATACCATGAGTACGATGAATATCATACTTCTTTAGATGATTTATCCTTTGTAACTCCCAAAGGGTTATTCGGAGGTTTTAGTGCCTTAAAAGAAGCTATAACGGTTATTGAAAATAATCTCACATACTCTTCTTGTATTTTGGGTGAACCTCAGCTTGGAAAAAGAGGACTCTATCCAAACCTCAGTACAAAAGATCATTCAGATAATGTAACTACTATGATGAATTTATTGTCTTACTGTGACGGAAACCATGATCTCTTAAGCATAGCTGAAAGCTTAAATGAAGATTTTCAATTAATTTTATCCATTATTGAAACTCTTTTGAAACATTCGATTATTGAAGAAAAAAAATATTAATCCCTTAGAGCTCTTCTCAAATTTATGAAAGGCTTCAAAACAAAATTAATAGTATTAGTTAGTCCAGACGGAGGTGGAAAAACAAGCGCCATACATGAGTTAAGGGCCCTTATTTCTGACAGATACCATATTCATGACAGACATATTCGTTTTAATAATATACCCAGGATCGGATACCTCCTTTACAAACTTAAAAATCCTCTAAAAGGGGATGCTCCTTTTATTCCTTCAACCTCGAATCTTGGAAAAGAAATCAAGAAACACACTTACGGAGAAGCAATTCCTTTATGGAAGATAGTAATTATTTTAAGTTATGAATTGCTTGATTATCTATTGGGTTATGTCTCTTTAATCACTAAAAGAGGTAATCATATATTCATATTCGATAGATATATTTACGACTACTATACGGAGAGAGATTGGAATAATACTCCTCGTTGGCTTATGCGATTGATCATTTCCATAATTCCAAGACCCTTATTAATTATTAATTTAAAGAATGACCCTGAAGTTATTCATAAACGAAAGCCCGAATTATCTGTATCTGATATAGCCTATACACAAGATAGAATAGCGTGCTTATTGCAAGGAGATCCAAATTTGATTGAATTATGTACCGTAATTCCTCCGAAAGAAATCGCTAAGTGCATAGAGAAACATATTGAATAGAGAACAGCATGTCTAGATCAATAGTAGCCATATTAGAAATACTAGATGAATATTGTTATGAGAAGGCCCTTTGTATTAATGCAGACGAAGAAATCGAAAGTGCATTAAAGGTTAGATGTAAATCTGTGATGTCCATTAATACTCAAAAAAGATCTACATTAACAAATTTCGTTGATGGTGATTTTGATCTGATAATTTCTTTTTCTGATAATAAATCTTTGATAAGTGAATTAAGTAATATTTGTAATGATAATTCCGAAATTCTCATAATTTCTCATAATTTACTTTCCTATAACCTTACTGGGCAAAAAATAAAAATCTTTGACAGAAGGTTGAGAGGTAGTTTTTTCTACCAATTAAATAAGTATTTTCGGAGTTTTTCTAAGCTGAATTACTATCCATTTCCTGATATATATAAACCAGAGATGATTCTAACTAAAAATGGCTTAAATAATTACTTTCGCTATTGGTCTTGGAAACAATTTTCCAAAAGTTTGCTTGAAAGGTTTTTTGAGTATCTACTTGTAAATATCTTTAGAAGTCCTATTTTTTCACCTCATATTATTGTAAAACTTAAACATGATAGTTCGCGAAGTTATTAGAAATCATCAGCATTCCTCCAAAATAGTTTTGTCCAAATGTATCTCTAATCAAGAAACATACTACGAAAAATCTTCTTATACTGCAGAAGGAATAAATGAGTTAAAAAGTGAAGTTGAAGGATATAAATGGTATTTGTCCAAAGCAAAATTGAATCACAAAATTAACGTTAATTGTGATATTGAAGGATATTGTAATATTAAGATACCCGGATTTGACGGAGATCCTTGCCCAGGAACACCAGATATCGCTAAGTGTTTTAATTATGCTACTAGAGCAATAGATCATTACCATACGATATGGGCTAACTGTAACATCGATGTTTTTCAGCCTATCCATGGTGATTTTTCTCTAGAAGGAAATATATTATTCAATCAATCAGATGTCTTTATAATCGATTGGGAACACTTCAGATTTAATACAGCCCCTCTAGGCTTCGATTTGCTTTATATGTTATTCGAACTTATAAAAATGTACTCCAAAAATAATCAACCAGCTGTTGAACATATATCCTTGGTGCAAGATTTGGTCTGTTATGCTGATTCCATAGGCTGTTTGAGTAGTTTTTATAAAAATAATTACTTCTTAACTTACCTTGCAGAGCAAGACAGAATAAATTATGTTTGGGGAGATCAATATCGCAAGCTACCTACAACTCAGTTTAGCGAATCTCAAATTAGACTTATTTCAAAATACTTTGATTAATGCAACCAAACCGCCAACTTTGAATAAGTTAAAAGGGTTTTTACAAAAACTTATAAGAATAAATAAGCGTCCGTACTATGGCTTTGTTCAAGGACATAAACACCTGTCTAATGAGCAAGTTAATAAACTTGCAAGTCTGGTGAGTGCTGATAGTTCTGAAAATAATGATGAATTTGAAAGAGAGTTCGCTAACTATTTAGGGTTAAAGAATGCTACAAGTTTTGCTTCAGGACGAATGGGGTTTTTCGCTTTATTAAAATCAATAGGAATTCAAAAAGGTGATGAAGTAATTTTGACAGGGTCGACTTGTGCTGTAATGGCTAATGCTGTTTTGAAGGTAGATGCTACTCCTTTATATGCTGATATCTCTAAAAAAACCTTTGGAACGTGTCCTGAATCAGTTAAAAATCTCATTACAAAGCGAACAAAAGTAATAGTGGCTCAACATTCATTCGGCATTCCATGTGAAATAGAGCAAATTGTTGATATAGCTAGTAGCAATGAAATCTTTTTACTAGAGGACTGTGCTTTATCTTTTGATTCTTATGTTAAAGGTAAGTTAGTTGGTACTTTCGGTGATGCATCTCTATTTTCTTTTGATCATACAAAACCTTTAAATGCAATGATCGGAGGAATTATATGTTCAAACTTGGATCTTGATCGTAAGCTAAAACTGATAAAGAATGAGTGTGAGGAGATTCCCTTAGCTAAAAGAAAATTATTATTTAAGAAATTTAAAAGTGAGAGAGCTCTTTGTAATCCATCTAAATACAGCAGATTACTATTTTTGGAATTGATTGATTCTAAGTTTAGAAAGATTTTTAAAATGCAAACCCCATTTTTAATTGAAGACTCTTCATCAAGAATAGACAAAATATCCTCCTATCCTTATCCAGCGAAAATGCCTGAATTTATATCATATTTAGCGCGTATTGAATTGGAAAGGTGGAAAGTCATAAAAATAGAAAGAGAAAAAATTGCTCAAAAATATATACAACTTCTTTCTGATTTGGGATTTAAATCCAAAATAGAAGAGATTTATTGCAAAGAAAATCAAAATATAATTCCATTAAGGTTTGTTTGGAGCTTTCAAGAGGATGCTAAATTTAGAAAAGGATTAGAAGATTTTTTGCATATTGAAAGAACTTGGTTTACCAGGCCTATAGTTGATACAAATGAAGATTTAAGCAATTTTAATTATATTCAAGGAAGTTGTCCTAATTCAGAATTACTTGGGAAAACCATAATTAATCTACCCACAGCTATTACACTTGATGAAGCAGAAGCGCTTATGAAAAGAATTAAAAATTTATAAATATTAATATTACTATGCAATCATTCGAAAACACCTACAAAAATAAAAATGTTTTAATTACTGGTCACACAGGCTTTAAAGGTTCTTGGTTATCCTTATGGCTGAGTAAATTAGGGGCTAATGTAATAGGTGTTTCAAACTTAATTCCATCGGACCCTTCTCATTTTAATGCAATTAACTTAAAAAATAATATTCTAGATTATAGATTAGATATACGTGATCAAGAAAAGATTAAAGACCTCATCATTGAACATCAACCAGAATTTGTTTTTCATCTTGCTGCTCAACCATTGGTAAAGTATTCCTATGACAATCCCATCGAGACTATAACAACCAATAGCATAGGTACCAGTAATATTTTAGATTCTCTTCTTAATATTAAGAACCAAGTTGTGGCTGTTATGATTACTAGTGATAAAGTTTACGACAACGTTGAATGGGTCTGGGGTTATAAAGAAACCGATCGAATAGGAGGAAAAGATCCATACAGCGCTTCTAAAGGTATGGCTGAACTTGCAATACGAACTTATGTAGAATCCTTTTTCAACACTCCTGATTCTCCTGTAAAAGTTGGTATAGCTAGAGCTGGCAATGTTATTGGAGGTGGAGATTGGGCTAGAGACAGAATTGTAGTAGATTGCATCAAGTCATGGTCTAAAGGGGAAGTTGTAGATATAAGAAATCCAAATGCCACGAGACCTTGGCAGCACGTTTTGGAGCCATTGAGTGGTTACTTATCTTTAGGTGATCACCTGCAGAAGAATGCTTCAATACATGGACAAGCCTACAATTTCGGCCCTCCTGCTAACCAAAATTATTCGGTAAAAGATCTTATTGAAGAGATGGGAAAAACTTGGGAGAACGTTAGATGGAATGATATTTCAGGAGATATTTCGCATGTCTACGAATCAGGGCTCCTAAAGTTAAACTGCGATAAAGCCTTATTTGATTTAAAATGGTTACCTTCTTTAAATTTTGAACAAACAGTTCGAATGACAGTAGATTGGTACAAAAGATTCTATGAAGCCGATAGAGAAGATATGTATGATTTATCTGCTAACCAAATTACCGACTTTCAAAAGATAGCAAAAAACAACGGTATAGAATGGGCGAAAAAGTAAATAATATAGAGCAAATTGAAGGTGTTATTTTAACTCCTGCCAAAATCATAGAGGTAAATGGTGGTGATGTTCTTCATGGTCTTAAAGGTAATGATCCTGGTTATTTCGGATTTGGTGAAGCTTATTTCTCAACTGTTCATCTTGGTGTAGTAAAAGCTTGGAAGAGGCATCGAGAAATGACATTAAATTTAGTTGT
>MDTA01184596.1_pt1 | contig 15193 bp, 14 predicted proteins | sample 811151 | NCBI WGS metagenome assembly MDTA01 (sample SAMN05326648, study PRJNA326480) | marine metagenome | isolation source: seawater | place: Indian Ocean: South | collected 2010 | reverse complement strand
TAAATTTTTAATCATAACTTTTGCTTTTTCAGCATTACCTAACAAAACTTTAATTACTTGTTGCACATCAACATTTTCATGATCTGAATGCCAACAATCAAAATCAGTAACCATAGCAACTGATGCATATCTTATTTCTGCTTCTCTTGCTAATTTTGCTTCAGGCATATTAGTCATACCAATCACATCTGCTTTCCATGATCTATATAAATTAGACTCTGCTAATGTAGAAAACTGTGGTCCTTCCATAACAACATAAGTTCCATTTCTTTGATAATCTATTTCTGATTTTTTTAATGCCTCTTCACAAGCACACATTAATCCAATTGATGTTGGATAGGCCAGTGATACATGAGCAACAATCTCATCATCAAAAAAAGTTTTGTTTCTTGAGAAAGTTCTGTCAATAAATTGATCTACAATTACAAATTTTCCAGGAGGTAAATTTTCTTTAAGTGAGCCCACAGCAGAAACAGAAACAATATCTGTTACGCCTAATTGCTTAAGCGCATCTATATTTGCCCTAAAATTTATATTCGTTGGAGAAATGAAATGTCCTCTGCCATGTCTAGGTAGAAAGTAAACTTCTTTACTATTGTATTTAGTTTTTAGAATCAAATCAGATGGTTTTCCCCAAGGAGTTTTTAAATCAAGTAATTCTCTATCTTTGAATTCCTCAACATCATATAGACCACTGCCACCAATAATTGCTAATTTATTTGTTGTCATAAGTAAAAATATATTTATTTATACTTTTATAATTAACTATTATGAACATAAAAGATTATATTAGATCAATTCCTGATTATCCTAAAAAAGGTATTTTATTTAGAGATATTACTACTCTAATTAAAAATGAAAATGCATTTGCAGAGACTATTAATAAAATTGTGATTCACTCTAAGGAGTTTAATATTGATAAAATAGCTGCGATTGAGTCTAGAGGATTTGTCTTTGCATCAGCTGTTTCATATATTTTAAAAAAACCTTTTATAATGCTTAGAAAAAAAAACAAATTACCAGCTGATGTGCACTCAGTTGATTTTGAATTAGAGTATGGAAAAGCTACTATCGAAGTACATAAAGATTCTATTAGAGAAAATGACTCAGTTTTAATTATAGATGATTTAATTGCAACTGGTGGAACTGCTGAAGCAGCAGCAAAACTTATTGAAATTTCAAAAGGCAATGTCGTAGCATTTATATTTGTAATAAACTTATTCGATTTAGGTGGAAGTGACGCTCTAAGTAAAAAAGGTTATAAAATTAAAAGTTTAATTGAATTTCCTGGACACTAATTTTTAATTTTAGGTCTATAGTAAGATTTTTTTCCCATTATAGCAGCAAGATAACCATGACATCTATTAAAATAAATTTTTTTTTTTAAATGGTTTTTAAATATTGAATAGAAAAAAAATTTTGTAATAGCTGAAAAAAAAGTTGGAAGACCGTCTATGATTGCAAAAATATAACCATAATGTTTTCTATTGAAATAAAACTTTGACCAAATCCAATGCCAATTTCTTGAAATTTCAATCTCATTTTCATATATTTTATTTACAGCTTTACCACCAAGATGATTAATTTTAGATTTAGGAACTATATAAATTTTTTGGTTTATTTGACATATTCTTTTACAAAGATCATCATTTTCAAGAAAAAGGAAAAAGTTTTCATCAAATAAATAAAAATTTTCAAAACTATTTAATCTTTTTAAATTCAATAACATAGCATAGCCATCTACACTTTTTACTTTAAATGGTTCATCAATAGATATTTGTTTTTTTTTGAATAGTTTATAGTTTGGATATTTTTTATTAGATGAAATAGGAGCAAGAATAGCAAAATCTTTAAGCAATTTTGATCCCTTTATTAACTCATTAATAGTATCACCTTCTAAAATTACATCTGGATTAAGAATTAATGCAAAATTTGTTTTTACATTTTTTATACCCAAATTATTTCCTGTGCCCATCCCAAGATTTTTGGAAGATAAAATGTATTTTATATTTTTATATTTTTGCTCAATTAAATTTTTTAAATTAAAATTATTTGAGTTATCCACTATGATAATATTTATTTCTTTATCTATAGAATTTATACAATCAAAAATTACTTCATCACTTTCAAAAGTGACTATTACGATGGTCAAATCATCTTTTTTGATATACATAAATTAAAAATATTAAACTATACTATTTGTTTCTACTAATATAAAAACAATTTATTGTGAAAAAAATAATCGTTACAGGTGGTCTTGGATTTATCGGTTCTAATTTAATTAAATTATTGCTCAATTTAAATTATAGAGTTTTAAATTTAGATAAAGTTAGCTATGCATCAAATTTTTATAACACCAAATCCTATGTTAACCATAAAAATTATACATTTGTTAAATGTGACCTATGCAATTATAAAAAATTAAACAAAATTATTTACAATTTTAAACCTGATGGGATTTTTAATTTAGCTGCCGAAAGTCATGTTGATAGATCTATTGATGGGCCAAGAGCTTTCATTGATAGCAATATTGTTGGAGTATTTAATTTACTTGAAGTATTTAAATTATTTATAAAAAAAAAAAATAATTGTAAATTATTACATATATCAACAGATGAGGTTTACGGTGATATTCTTAAGGGTAGATCAAGTGAAAAGTATCCATATTTACCAAGCTCTCCGTACGCAGCAAGCAAAGCTTCTTCAGATCATTTAGTATATTCTTATGTCAGAACCTTTGGTATTCCTGCAATAGTTACAAATTGTTCAAATAACTATGGCCCAAGACAACATCCAGAGAAGCTAATTCCAAAACTTATTTATAATATTATTAATAATAAGAACTTGCCTATTTATGGTAATGGAAAAAATTCTAGAGAATGGATTCATGTCGATGATCATTGTGAGGCTCTTTTAAGAATATTCAAAAAAGGAAAAATTGGAAATTTTTATAATATTGGGTCAAACAAAAACATGAATAATCTTGAAATTACAAAAAATCTTTTAAAGATATCTAAATCAAAATTAAAAAATAAAACTAAATCCAAAATAATATTTGTTAAAGATAGACCGGGCCATGATATTAGATATGCTTTAAACAGTAATAAAATTAAAAAAGAATTAAATTGGAAACCCAAAATAAAATTTATTGATGGTATAAATAAAACTTTTAATTGGTATTTATCTAATTTTGATTATTATAAAAATATATCCAAGAAAGATATTGTCAAAAGATTAGGTATGAGAAAATGATAAAAAAAGGCATAGTATTGTCTGGTGGCAAAGGAACTAGAATGAGCCCTTTAACTAAAGCAGTTAATAAACAGCTGCTACCAATATACGACAAACCTTTAATTTTTTACCCTCTTTCCATTTTAATGTTAGCTAAAATAAGAGATATACTAATTATAGTTAACAAGGGTCAACTAGATCAATATAAAAAAATTATTCCTGATGGTAAAAATTTAGGAATTAAAATAACTTATAAAGAACAAAATTCTCCAAAAGGTTTGCCTGATGCATTTATTTTAGGTGAAAAATTCATTGGAAATGAAAATGTAGCAATGATCTTGGGAGACAATTTTTTTTATGGACAAAATTTATCAACAACACTTTTAAATTCATCTAAATTAAAAAAAGGTGCAAAAGTATTACTTCATAAAGTAAACAAGCCTGAGCTATTTGGTGTTGCAAAGATAAATAATCAAAAAAAAATAATTTCCATAAAAGAAAAACCAAAAAAATATCTGTCTGACTTAGCAATCACAGGTCTATACTTTTTTGATAACAAAGTTATAAACTATTCAAAAAAACTAAAACCTTCTAAAAGAGGAGAGATAGAAATAGTTGATCTACTCAATATTTATAAAAATAAAAAAAGTTTATTTGCTGAATTTCTTGGTAGAGGTGGTGCATGGCTAGATACTGGCTCAATGGATGATTATTATAAAACTTCTGCATTTGTATCAGCCATAGAAAATAGACAAGGTCTTAAAATTGCATGTTTAGAAGAAATAGCTTTTAACAATAAGTGGATAAAAAAAAAGCATATAAAGAATTCTATTAATTTTTATGGTAATTGTGAATATTCAAATTATTTATCAAAGTTAATTTAAATGAAAATTTATAAAACAAAATTTAAAGATCTTTTAGTTTTTAAGTCTCAAAACTTTAATGATAAAAGAGGTTTTTTAAGAGAAGTTACGTATGAAAAATACTTGAATAAAAAGTTGATTTTCACAATTGTATCTAAATCAAAAAAAAACGTTTTAAGAGGCTTGCATATGCAAACAAAAAAGATGCAAGGTAAGTATGTATCAGTACTTAAAGGTAGAGTGTTAGATGTGGTTGTTGATATGAGAAGAAATTCAAAAACTTTTGGAAAGCATTACAAAACAATACTTAGTGAAAAAAATGCAAAATCAATTTATATTCCTCCAGGTTTTTCACATGGATTTTTGGCATTAGAAAAAGAAAGTATTGTTCTTTATAGTTGTACAAATTATAGAAATGCAAAGAGCGAAACAACATTAAAATGGAACGATAGTGATCTAAAAATTAAATGGCCAATTAAAAACCCAATATTGTCAGAAAAAGATTCGAACGGAATATCATTTAAAGATTTTAAATTTTAAAGTGAGGAAATTAGAAATTTTTTGTATCTGCCTTAACAACGAACTTCTGGATATTGTAAATAGATTTAATTATATACCAGTTGGATTGGGTGAAGGCAATTTCTCAAATCAGTGGATTAGAGATAATACAAAAAAAAATATCAGTCATAAAAATAAATATTATGGAGAACATTCATTTCATTACTGGTTTTGGAAAAATAAACTTAATTTTGAAAAAGAAGATAAATGGATTGGGTTTTGTGGATATCGAAGATTATGGAGTAACGGTAATAAAATAGAGACAAATAAAGATGATATTGAAAATATTATATTAAGAAATCCTCCCGAAATTTGGAATAACTATGATGTAATACTTGGTGATAAAATTAAACTTCATCATATAAGTTGGATTAAAGTGATAAAATACGGTAAGAAGGCTCTTTTAAGAAACCCTCGGGCGATTTTTCAAAAAGGTAGAAATATAAGATTTCATTTTGATATGTTTCATGGAAATGGCATCTTAGATAAAGCAATTAATCTTTTAGAGGAAAATGATAGAGAGGACTTTAGAGAATTTACGAGAAATAACACATCTTACAATCAGGGTAACATGTTCATTTGTAAATCAAAAAAGTTAATGAACGATTATTATAATACAGTATTTCCCTGGCTCCAGCGATGCGAGGAATTTCTTGGCTTTGATTTGAAAGGTTATGGAAATGTAAGAATTTATGGATTTTTAACAGAAAGATTTCTTCCATTTTGGTTTAATAAATATGCAAATACGTTAGAATGGCCAATTATATTTTATGATCTAAACAAATTAAAATAGATATTTTTTATAAAAATTTTCTTTCTATCTTTTCACGTAAAATATGATCTTGTTCAATTTGTTTAAAATAAAATGAGTAGTCTTTTATCTTAATTTTATTAATTAATTCTAAAAAATAATTTTTAAAGCAATTATCTTTTGAAATTTTAACTATTTTTTTACTTTTTTTGTTACATATTATCAATTTTAATTCTTGATCATCAGGTGGTGAAAAAACTCTGTTAACTAATATTTCTTTATTTTTACAATAAAAAATTATCTGATTCTTATATTCCCCACCAAACTTAAAAATACCTTTATAAGACTGATTATTATATTTTATATTTACATCTAACGAAATTGGCAGTTTATTTGAATTTTTTTTGATTTTAATTTTTGAAGATAGGATTTTTTTATTAAAAAAAATTCTGTTTATTGAAGATGCATATGGGCCCATATCCATTAAAACACCTCCTTTAAATTTCTTTGACATAAGCAAAGATTTTTTTTTTGGTAAAGGAATTACAAATTCAGCTTTGATCTTTTCTAGAGTATTTTTTTTTAAAATTTTTTTAATTTTAGTAATTTGTTTATGGTAATTATAAAAAATAGATTCTGAAATTAATTTATTTTTTTTTTTAGCTAAATTAATAAGACTTTTTGTTTCAGAAATTTTATAACAAATTGGCTTATCTACAATTACGTGATAACCATTTAAAATTGCTTTTTTTGCCCAATAATAATGTAAAGAGTTTGGTAGCGATATATAAACAATATTTGCATCTGATGTTTTTAATGCCTTATTGTAATCTGAAAATTGTTTATAAGCACCATTAATTTTTTTTAAAAAGGTTTTTGAAGCAACTGAAAACGGAATTTTATTTTTTAAAAAAACATTTATTAATCTTTTTCTTGCTATATTTGAATAACCAATTAACAAAAGAGAATTATTTTTCATTTATATAAGATTATTTAGATTTATTGATGCAAACAATAACCTGGATTCAATATCTAGTCTTTTTTTTGATATCATATCAACAACCTGATTATATGAAAGCCATATATAGTTGTGGGGTAATTGTTTTATTTCACTAAAGTCTAGATTTAAAATACGATAATTAATTTGACATTGATAAAATCTACCCCCTTCATCAGATAAAATATTTTGATAAATAATTTTTTTTTTAAATCTTTTGTTGAAAAAAAAATGTTCTAAGTAATTTAATTTTTTACTTTTCAAAAATGAGATATCTGATGAATTAACTGTACAACCAAAAACACTTTTTTTTAGACCGGGTTTTAATAAATATCTAAATAGATAATGGTCGGTTTCATTAATCTTTGTTTTTATCAACCCTGCAAAAGCCATTTTTTTTCCTTTAATAATTGGTTGTTGCCAATTTTTTACCTCTCTTTTATTTGCAACTACACTTATTCCTATTATTGAAAAATATTTTGAAGTTTTATGTTTAATGATTTTTTTAGATATATTCCAATCCTTAAGTTTGGACAGATTGATTAATTTTGATTTTATAAAATATTTTTTATCAAGTTTTTTGAGCCATTTTTTTACTTTTACAAAATTATTCAATGGTGTGTCTTTATTTTTTTTTTTTAAATAAGTAGATAAAATTGATAATGTATCCATATTAATGATATTTTTTTTGTTTAATAGAGCTGTTATTTCTTTTTTTCCAAACCAATAATGATTTGGTGTTTTTTTTATAATCTTATTTGTTTGAATTAGTATATTTGAATTAAATTTTCTAAAATACCTAAAACCCTGTTCTGACTGATTATAGTTTTTTTTATTTTTGATTTTTAAAAAAAATTTAATATATGGAACCTGTGAACCACCATGAACTCTACTATAATTACTTTTTGTTGCTTGAACGGTTGGTGCTAACTGAAGTTTATTAATATTTCCAGGTTCGACTTTAGCCTGCAAAAGATATTTATTATTTTTTTTATTTTTTATAATTCCTAGAATTCCTATTTCGTTTTGTATTATTATTGGTTGATCCCAATTTTTTTTATAAAAGTTTGATTTTATTTTTAATCCAGTAATCTTAAAAAATTTTCTTGTTTTGTGTCTAATTGTTGAATTATGATAATCCCACTGACTAATTGCATCTAGATTAATTAATTTAACAGATAATTTATGTTTTTGCTTTTGAATTTTGAGCCATTCGCTAATTTTTTGGCTTATCATTTATTTTGAGATTATTCTTGGATAAGGTACATGTGTTATAAACTTCCCCCCTCTTTTAATAAATTTTTTTTCTTTTTTTAAAATTTCTTTTTTAAAATTCCAGGCTCCTAAAAAGGCATAATCAACTGTATCGTTCATTCCCACATCGGGAGAAATTATAGGTATATGTTTTCCTGGAGTAAATTTACCCTGTTTATTTATTGTAGTATCAGTTACATATTGGATATATTTTTTTCCAATATTACAATAATTAAATACTGTAGAGGATTTGTAAGTGGCCCCATAGCTAATTATTTTTTTATTTTTTTTCTTTATTTTTTTTAATATTTTTAGAAGTTTATATTTTGAAGATATAACTCTTTTTGAGAATTTTTCATAAGTTTTGAATTTATTCAAATTAGCTTTTTTTTCTTCATTAATTATTTTTATTAGATTTTTAGTTTTTTTATATTTTGCGTTATTTTTACAAATATAATATCTCATTGATCCACCATGAGTATCTATTTTTTCTGTATCAAATAATCTTAAATTTGAATTTTTAACAACATTAGATATTGCTATTGCTGAAAAAACATAGACATGCTCATCATAAAATTGATCATAAGAATTATTCTTCACAACCGATAGTAAAGAAGGGTCTTCGATTACAAGTACTCCGTTAGCACTCAAGCTTAAATTAATTGCATCAAAAGTTTGAGCTAAATCTGGTATATGTGAAATCGTATTTGCAGAAAAAATGATGTCAGCTTTTTTTGAATTTAAAAATATTTTTTTTGCTAAAGAAATCGTCCAAAAATTTGGATAAGTTTTGTATTTTTGTTTTGTCAAGTCTGCCAAATTTTTACAAGGTTCTACTGCAATAATTTTTCTTTTATTAAAATTTCTGATAAATACACCATCATTACTTCCAATTTCCATCACAATTTTGGGATCAAATCTATTATCAAGTTTTTTCGCAATTTTTGAAAACGCATTTCTCATTGTAATTGACTCAGATGCCCTGTGAGCATATTTATCAGTGTATTGTAGCTTGGGATTAACAGGTTTAGCTACAGAAACCAAATAACTGTCAGTATCAAATGCAACCCTTAAATTATAAAAAAATTCCTTAGATAAATTTTTTTTTGTATTTGATGACAAAAATGAGTTTGCTAAAGGTTGTTTTCCTAGATTTAAAAAATTTTTCTTCATTAAATTTAAATAATATATAATAATACTTTTTTTAAAATATAAATATATTATCTTGAACAAAAAAAAAATTATTATAACAGGAGGCGAAGGTAGATTCGCAAGTGTATTAAAAAAATTAAAATTAAACTCAAATTTTTTATTTCCTAATAAAAAACAACTAAATATTTTAGATACAAAATCAATCAAAAATTTTATAAAAAAAAATAATGCAAAATATCTAATTCATAATGCGGCTTTATCTAGACCAATGAATATACATGATACTGACATTTCAAGAAGTATTGATATTAATATAATAGGAACCTCTAATATTGTAAAAGTGTGCAGTGAACTTAATATAAAGTTAATTTATTTTTCTACTGGATACGTTTACGAAGGAACAAAAGGCAATTACAAAGAAAAAGACCCTGTTAAACCTTTTAATAATTATGCTTGGTCTAAAATGGGAGGAGAGTGTGCTGTCCAAATGTATAAAAATTCATTAATTTTAAGAATTACTATGTGTGAAAAGCCTTTTATTCACGAATACGCTTTTAAGGATGTAAAGACTAATTTTATTTTTCATGATGAGGTTGCGAGAATTTTACCAAAAATTTTAAATATGAAAGGTATTCTAAATGTAGGTGGAGAAATTCAATCTGTTTACTCTTTTGCTAAAAAATCAAATAAAAATGTAAAAAAAATTTCTGCTAACAAAAGTTTTCCACCGAATCCATCAATGAATATCTCTAAGCTTAAAAAAAAGTTAAGTACAAAAAATTAATTTATTTATTAAAAAAATTTTGGTAGCGGGAAGTGGGATCGAACCACTGACCTCGGGCTTATGAGTCCCGCGCTCTAACCAACTGAGCTACCCCGCCGGATTTAATTCATGGTTTATACTACTTTTACAAAATGTTTCAATTAAATTAGATTTTTTAAATCAAAAAATATAATTAATTTTTTTACATAAACTTAATAAAGTTTTTTTTTCATTAATTTCTGAATACTTAATTTTAATATTTTTCCGTTGTTTATTTGTTTCTTTAATCCAATTATTTCTATAATTTTTTATTTCATTAATTATTATATTGCCAAAACTTTGGATACTGCCATATTCCACTTTATTAAATATGGGTTTTTTCCAATATTCCTTGCCTCCTCCTCCATCGTAACCAATTACTTTGTTACCACATAAAGCAGCTTCAATTGGGGGTAAACCAAGGCCTTCTAGATGTGAAAATGATAGAAATATTTTTGACTGAAGGTATTTATTATAAAGTTTTTTTTCAGATACTCCGTCAATATTTTCTATTTTCCAACTTGGGGGAAGCTTATTCCTTAAATAAAAAAGTAACAATAAATAATGTGCTGGCAACTTTCTGATCATGCATGTGATAAGATTTAATTTTTTTTTTGATTTTAACTTAATATTTCCAACTGAAAGATCAATTTTATGAATTTTATTTTTAATTTTTGGAAAAAGATCTTTAATAAATTTTAAACTATTTTGTGAACTTGTAATAATATAATTAGCATTCTCATAACAAGATTTTATTTTTTTATAATCACTAGTAGTATTCATATGATACAAACCTTGAACAAAAATTGCATACTTTATTTTTTTTTTTTTAAATTCTAAATCATTTGCAAAATGAGCAAAAATTTCTGGTAAAATTATAAAATCGTTTTTTGGATTAAAATTGATATCTTTTTTTATACTTATGTTTTTGTTAAACCAATTTTGGTCTGGTTTAAAGTTTTTACTAACTCTAATTTTTTTTCCATTCCAGCCACTAAACTCATCATTAAAAAAATTTGTTCTTTTAGAGATTGAAATCTTTAATTTGTAAGTTAAACTTTTTTTTATGTGTAAAATTTGACTTGAAAAATTATTGCCTAAAGAATTAATTATATTTGAATGATTGTATATTACTTTGCCTCCACCAGATGCTCCTTTTAATTCGGGTAAAATATAAATAATGTTTATATTTTTCATTGGTGGTTTTTGTTATTTTTAAATTTATAAATAAATAATTGAAGAGATTGTAAATACTATTAAAATAATTAATAGACTAATTTTTATTTTTCGAAAAATATTTTTTTTATTCTCTATTCTAACTCTATTCAGAAGAATGTTTATATTTGTCGTTTTTATTTTATCTTGTGAATTATCTTTTTCTATATAATTAAGACTATATGGATTTGTATAATCATCTTTTTTTTTCATGCCTGATTAAATCAGTAATTATTAAAAAAAACAAACTAATTTAATTTGTTAGATGTTTTTATAATCGTTTATTTTTAGAGGTTTAAATAATCTATCTAAAGGATACTTTTTTTTTTCAATTTCAAGAAAAAATTCATTATTATTGATATGCTGATTAGAAAAATTATTTTTAATGTAACCAAATGCAAGATTCTTTTTATAATTAAATGAATAATTACCCGAAGTAGTTCTGCCTATTATTTTATCTCCACAAAAAATTGGCTCATCATGTAGCAGCAAAGGGTTACCTGGTGCACTATCTTTTAGTGTAAATATAGAAAATTTTTTATTAGGTTTTAAATTCTTTATATTATTTAAAGCGTCTCTTCCGATAAAATTTACATCTTTTTTATAACTTATAGCAAATTCTAATCCTGCTTCGTATTGATTTTCTTCAGGTGATATATCATGTCCCCAGTGTAAAAATCCACTTTCCATTCTCATAGTGTCTAATGCGTGCATTCCACAATTTGAAAGATTAAAATTTTTGCCTTCTTCAATAATTTTATTATATATATTTTTTGCCTCTGAAGTTTTTACATAAAGTTCATACCCTAATTCACCAACATAAGATAATCTTTGTATCCAAATTTTTATATCATCAATATTTATTATTTTTGAGTTCGCAAATTTAAAATTTTCATTACTAAAATCATCATTACTTAATTTTTGCATCAATAGTCTGCTCTTTGGCCCGAATAAGCCAAAAACACAATAATCATCTGTAACATCTTTAAGTTTTACTCCTTTGGATAGATGTTTTCTAATATGAAACTTGTCTCTCTCCCTGGTTGCAGCCGAACTAATTATTCTAAAATAATTTTTATCAATACAAACAACTGTTAAATCAGTTTCAATTCCACCATCTGAGTTTAACATTTGTGTATATGTGCACTTTCCAACTTGGTGCTTTATATTTGCGCTACAAATTCTTTGTAATTCGTCATGAGCTTTTTCAGAGTATATTTCAAATTTGGAAAAGGGTGTTAAATCAAACAAACCCACATTTTTGACAGTATTGAATGTTTCGTATTCAACTGATGGATACCAATTTTGATAATTGTAGCTATATTTGTAGTCAGGTTTTTCACCATCTAAAGCAAACCACATTGGCCTTTCATATCCTGCTGACACTCCAAAGCATGCACCAAAATCTTTTAATAAATCATGGTAAGGTAAGGTTTTAACATTTCTTGAAGTTTTGTGTTGTTTATATGGCCAATGCATGCCATATAAATCACCTAGAGACTCTGTAATTCTTTCTTTAATAAATCCTAATCCTGAATGAAATTTTTGAAATCTTTTTATGTCATAATTAAAAATATCTTCATTGATATGACCTGTCATTAACCACTCAGCAGTTACCTTTCCTACACCTCCTCCACTTCCAATTCCAATACTGTTCAATCCGCAACTTACAAATAAATTGCTAATTTCTGGAACTTCGCCCAATAAAGAATTTGTATCTGGTGTAAATGATTCAGGGCCTGCAAAAAACTTTCTTATTCCTACTTTTTCAAGTATAGGAAATCTTTTCATTGATTTTTCTAAATAAGGTTCGAAATGTTCAAAGTTTTCAGGAAATTCTCCGAAAGAAAAATCTTCTGGAACTTTATTTATTTTATTGAAAGCTGGAATTGATTTTCCCTCAAAAATTCCGATTAATAATTTACCTGCATCCTCTTTGAAATAAACACTGCTATCAAAATCTCTAATAACAGGAAGTTTTGTTGATAGGTTTTCTATGGGCTCTGTAATAACATAAAAATGTTCTGCAGGATAAAGTGGAATACTAACTCCAATTTTTTCCCCTATTTGTCTAGACCACATTCCTGTTGCCAGAACTACATACTCACATTCTATTTCAATGCCATTTACTTTTACTCCTTTAATTCTTCCATTTTTGGTTAAAATGTTTTCAACAGGTGAGTTTTCAAATATTTTTGCACCCCCTTTTCTTGCTGCTTTAGCTAGCATATGAGTAACACCACTTGGGTCAGCAGCACCATCTCCTGGCATTAAAACTCCACCTTTTAAATCATCGGTATACATCATGGGGTATTTTCTTTTGATCTCATCTTTATTTAAAAGTTCAAGATCAACATCATATAATTGTGCTGTTGTAGCTTGTCTTTTAAGCTCTTGCCATCTAGCATCTGTTTGTGCAATAGAAAGTGCTCCATTAATTCTCAAACCAGCAGAGTGATCAATTTCTTTTTCCAAATGTTTATAAAGATCTAATGTATATTTTCTTATTTTTGTAACTGCTGCGGTAGGTCCTAATTGACTTACTAATCCAGCAGCATGCCAAGTAGTTCCTGAGGTTAATTGATCTCTTTCAAATAAGACGACATCTTTCCAACCATATTTGGTTAAATGATAGGCTACTGAGCACCCTATTACACCGCCGCCAACAATTACAACTTTTGTATTTTTAGGAATTTCTTTATTCACTTGGATGTTATAATAAAGAAATAATTAAAATGAAATCTAAAATATTTATATCAGGATCATCTGGTTTTATCGGCTTTCATACAGCTAAAAAATTTCTAGATGGAGGTTTTAAAGTTTATGGATTTGATTCAATGAATAATTACTATGATATTAATTTAAAAAAAAGTCGACTTAAGATATTAAAAAAATATAAAAATTTTATTTTCACAAGAGGATCTTTAGAAAATGAAAAAAAATTATTCGACTGTATATTTAAATTTAAACCACAAATAATAATTCATCTAGCTGCTCAAGCTGGTGTTAGATATAGTATTAAGAATCCTAATACTTACTTAAACTCTAATATATTAGGGACCTTTAATATTTTGAAAGCAGCTAGTAAAATTAAAATAAAACATTTAATAATTGGTTCTAGTTCCTCTGTTTACGGTGCTAATAAAAAATTTCCTTTTAAAGAAATTGATAAAACTGATCACCAAGTGAGTTTTTATGCTGCTACTAAAAAATCTACTGAAAGTTTGGCTCACTCGTATTCAGCCTTGTGGAAATTACCTGTGACAATGCTAAGATTTTTTACTGTGTATGGTCCTTATGGTAGACCAGACATGGCATATTTTAAATTTACAAAAAAAATTTTAGCAAATCAAAAAATTGATATTTATAATAAAGGTAAAATGTACAGAGATTATACTTATATTGATGATATTGTGGATGGAATTTATAAATTAACAAATAAATTTCCTTCGTTAAATATAAAAAATAAATATAAAAATGACAGTTTGTCTCCTGTGGCTCCTTTTAGAATTTTAAATATAGGAAATACAAAAAAAATATATCTTTTAGATTTTATTAATTTTCTTGAAAAAATTCTTAATAAAAAAATAAGACGTAACTATTTACCTATGCAAAAAGGAGATGTCCATTCAACATTATCGGATAGCTCACTTTTAAAAAGAATTACAGGATACAATCCAAAAACTAATTATAAAACTGGTATTAGAAAATTTATTGATTGGTACTTAAATTTTTATAATTAAATAATTGAAGAAGGTTCTACAAATTCATGTCCAAAAGCATCTGCAACTGCCTTGTAGGTTACATGGCCTTTATGAACATTCAAGCCTGCTAAAAAATTTTTGTCTTCACTTAATGCTTTTTGATAACCTTTGTTTGCAAGTTTAACTAAAAAAGGTAACGTGGCATTGTTGAGTGCTAAAGTAGATGTTCTAGGTACACCTCCTGGCATATTTGCCACACAATAATGAACTACATCGTCAACGATATAAGTTGGATCACCGTGTGTTGTAGGTTTGCTAGTTTCAACACAACCACCTTGATCTATAGCAACATCAACAATCACAGATCCTCTTTTCATAGTCTTAATCATTTCTTTAGTTATTAATTTTGGTGCTTCTGCACCTGGAATTAATACTCCACCAACTAAAAGATCTGCCTCGGAAACTAATTTATCTAAATCTGTTTTGTCACTTTGTTCTGGAATAATTTTATCTCCAAACATTTCGACAAGTTGTTTTAATCTTGCTTCAGACTTATCAACTATATGGACTCTTGCTTGCATTCCTGTTGCAATTACTGCAGCATTTTCTCCAACAACTCCTCCACCCAATATAACTACTGTTCCACCTGTTACACCTGGTGCACCC
>MDTA01166071.1_pt1 | contig 15195 bp, 14 predicted proteins | sample 811151 | NCBI WGS metagenome assembly MDTA01 (sample SAMN05326648, study PRJNA326480) | marine metagenome | isolation source: seawater | place: Indian Ocean: South | collected 2010 | reverse complement strand
GGCCGCTGCAACCTCCAGAAGAGGCTGCAGCGTTCCAACCTCACCCTGCCCCCAGACCAGGGAGACCATCGCAGTGGGGGGCGCAAGCAACTCGTCGAGCAACTCAAGACGGATCCTGCCGTGATGATCCACCGGCCACTCCTGCAGATCCCACCCCTGACTGGTCAGCTGGTGGGCAGCACCGCTGACGGCGGGATGCTCGACCGCCGAGATCACAAGACGACCCGGTGGTCGCGATGCCGCCAGCCCATGAATGGCCAGATGCACAGACTCTGTTGCACCGGACGTGAACACCACATCGCTCGGAGTGCAGCACAGGCTGTTGGCGATCTCGGTCCGGGATCGCTCCAGGGCCTCAGCCGCCTGTACGCCGAAGCTGTGCAGACTGGATGGATTCGCCCATGCCCGTTGCTGCGTCTCGAGCATCCGCTCCAGTGACTTCGGTCGAAGGGGTGCCGTGGCGCAGGCGTCGAGATAGATCGCGCCCTGATCAGGACTGGCCATCGCGTTGGATCCGCGACAGTGTGCGCTGCTCCAGGGATTCCGCCGCGATGTTGATCATCGAGTCCAGGGAGGTGGAGTTCAGAAACTCCTGAACCTTCGCCTGGGCCTCCGCTTCCGTGAGTGAATCCGCCTGCTCTGGGCTCACGCCGTCATCGCGCGAAGCGATCGCGACCGGAGCCGGTACGGAGTCAGCGGCGACAGGATCCTCGGCGGAATCGACATCCGCCGGCACCAGCTCAGGGTTGAGCACTCCGTCAAACACCGCATCGGCCGGACCGGTCATGAACACGGACCCCTCCGGTTCAGGCCAACTGATCTGCAGCGGCCCCCCGGGCAGAACAACCGTGGCGTTCCGATCACTGAGGCCCAGCAGAACTGCCGCCACAAGGGTGGCGCAGGCCCCTGTCCCGCAGGCGAGTGTTGGGCCGGCACCTCTTTCCCAGACTCGGATCTCGAGGTGCGAAGGGCTATGGACCTTGAGGAAATGCACGTTGGTTTTTGCCGGAAACGCCTCATGGACTTCCAGAGCTGATCCCCAGTTCTCAAAGGGGATGGCATCGAGACTGTCAACAGGGACGATCGCGTGGGGATTGCCCATGCCGACGGCGGCGATCTCCAGCTCCACGTCGTCGATCGCCAGCACACCGGCCGCAAGCCCTGATCCAGTGACGGAGAACGCTGTCGGCACATCGATGGGATCGAGGAACGGCGGGCCCATGTCGACACGGATCTGGCCGTCGGACTGAAGTTCCGGAACGATCAGACCAGCGGGTGTCTCAATCGGCCAGCGCCGACCCGGTCCATCGCCGTCGCTGTCGGCAAGGAACCGCGCAAGACAGCGAATGCCGTTGCCGCACATTTCGGCTTCCGACCCGTCAGCGTTGAAGATGCGCATGCGCAGCTCGCCCTCAGCCTCGGGGGGCAGTGCCAGGATCAGACCATCGCCGCCGATGCCGAAACGCCGGTCACAGATCCGTTGCACCCAGGATCGTTCGGGTGAGTGAATCGCAGCAGATAACTGGCCAGTTCGACCATCCATCAGGATGAAGTCATTGCCGAGTCCTTGATATTTGCTGAACGTCAACATTCTGGATTGATCCAGTGATGCCAACAGTTTACAGGGTTCTGCCGCCGAGACAGGTCAGCGGATCTTGTTCAATCCAATCACCATGGACATCGACTGAAGGGGTGGAAGCTGATCGTTTTATGGCAGCAACCCATCACCACAAGTCGACCATCATCCGTCGCGAATCACACCAGTTGAACGCCGCATCTGCAGGACGCCGGAAACAGGCATTCACTGAAATGAGTGTCAAACAAATTCTTCAAGGTGTCTCGACTTCAAGCCGCAACATGCTTGTTTTGTTACAAGCTTAACGCACATATAGAACCATCACAAACCGGTAACCTGTCTTCTGCAGCGGCTTGCAGCGCACATGGAAAGCCAGATCCGGGCACTGTTTGATGGTGTCAGAGCAAACAAAATAGAAGGTTTGCTTGTTGATTGTGCAGACTGGGGAATCAACATCAGAATGTCTCTGGATGACAATCTTGTTGAAGTTGATCTGATTAAAAACTGGGATGGATTTGAGGTGATCATTCTCGAAGAAGACAATCGTCAGACGGTGCAGATTGATGAGCTTCAGGAGCTTCTGCAGGTCATGCAGCTGGCCTGATCAGCAGAAGTATCTGATCAACCGCGCACGATCTGTTCATCGGGATCGATGCAAGCCTGGCCAAAGACATCTCAGCCGAGGGCCAGCTGATCGATGCCATGAGCGCGCACCCAGAAATATCCCAGGAAGGCAACGACATTCAAACCGATGACAAAAATCCAGAGTCGCAGTGGTTGTTGCTTGTCCATCACAATCACCAACTCTCGTTGAGTGTCAGCTTAACGGTCGAGGCTGCGAAAACGAACACCCACAGGCAAGGCCTGCTGATCAGTCAGACCAATGGAAGAGTGCAGATCCGATGTCAACACGTCATCCTGAGGTCCAGAATCCGCTGTAAAACCAGTCATCAATGAACCGATCAAGCTGTGCCTGTGTTTCACAGCCGGACTCCTCAATCAATCCCTCATCCGAGTCGTTTTTCCTGATCTCATAAAAATCATCAGGTGTGAAATCCCCCTCATCCATGTCATCAACCATCGAGGCCCACTGATTGGTCAAGGCGACAAGCAACTGCTCTCGTAAATCAGGGGTGAGCTTCATGGACATGCAACTGCTTGGTTTGTGAGGTTCAGAGCGGGACAACCGCTTCTGAATCATGGTCAGCGCACCGCTTGCTCTGACATCAGCTCGCTTCATTGACGCTCCCAGCTCTCTTTGCTGAACTGCTGTCTGTTGCGTCTGCGTTTCCGACGGCCCCATGGATCCAACCGGATTTGACCCAAGCCTGCCGGGGATCAGGCTGTTGCAAACCTGGATTCGGGAGCAGCGTGTGCTCGGGCTGGAACTGATGGACGGGCGGAGACTGGATGGCCGACTCGTTTGGCAGGATCCGCACTACTTCGCTTTGCACAGGGATGACAGCGTCGATCCGGTGCTGATCAATCGCCAGACGGTGCTCACGGTGCGTCCATTGGTCTGACCAATCCCGTTCGTTCATCAGTCCATGGCCGGCAGCTGTGTCACGATCGCTCGAGGTGTTATCCCCACGTGACGGCCCCACAGTCCTCTCCCACTCCCGAGATCGCATCGGGGCCGTCCGATCGCTACGAGCCAGCTGCTCTCGAGGAGAGATGGCAGCGGTCATGGACCAACCAGGGGCTCTACGCAACGAAGAACCCGGGACCTGGACAGAAGGCGTTTTACGCACTGTCCATGTTCCCCTACCCCTCAGGCAGCCTGCACATGGGGCATGTGCGGAACTACGTGATCACGGATGTGATCGCAAGGACCCAGCGCATGCGTGGCGATGCGGTGCTCCATCCGATGGGCTGGGATGCGTTCGGTCTGCCGGCGGAGAACGCAGCGATTGAGCGCGACGTGGATCCGGGAGTCTGGACCGACCGCAACATCGAACAGATGCGCGATCAGCTTGGTCGACTGGGTCTCTCCATCGATTGGGCGAGGGAACAGGCCACCTGTCATGAGGACTATTACCGCTGGACGCAGTGGCTCTTTCTTGAGCTGCATGCCTCCGGCCTTGCCTACCAGAAGGAGGCAACGGTCAACTGGGATCCCGTTGATCAGACGGTGCTCGCCAACGAGCAGGTTGATTCCGAGGGACGATCCTGGCGCTCGGGTGCGCTGGTCGAACAGAAAAATCTCAAGCAGTGGTTCTTAAAAATCACCGACTATGCCGATGCACTGCTCGATGACCTCGACCTCCTGAAGGGATGGCCTGAGCGGGTGCGCACCATGCAGGCCAACTGGATTGGACGCTCGATCGGTGCTGAGATCGATTTCCAGGTGGCAGGCGATGACAGCGCCACCATCACCGTGTTCACCACACGCGCAGACACCCTCTACGGGGTGAGTTACCTCGTGCTCGCGCCTGAACATCCACTGGTCGATGCGCTCACCACGGCCGAGCAGCGTGAAACGGTCGAGGCCTTCCGTGATCTCGTCTCTGGTCTGTCAAGCGAAGAACGGACCGCGGAGGACAGGCCCAAGCGTGGTGTCCCCATCGGTGCTGAAGCGGTGAATCCCGCGAACGGTGACATGGTGCCGATCTGGATCGCTGACTATGTCCTGGCCGGCTACGGCACCGGCGCTGTGATGGGCGTTCCTGCCCATGACGAGCGCGACTTCCGTTTTGCCCGAACCTATGAATTGCCTGTGCAACGGGTGATCCTGCTCGAGGGCGCGGATGAGCATCTCAACGATGGTGAGGCCTGGACGGGGCCGGGAACGCTGATCAACAGCGGTGCCTTTGATGGTCTGGCCAACGATGAAGCCAGGCAGCGCATCACCGACCACGGAGCCAGCCAGGGCTGGGCACGCGCCAAACGTCAGTACCGACTCAGGGACTGGTTGATCTCGCGTCAGCGCTACTGGGGCTGCCCGATTCCGATCATTCACTGCTCCGATTGCGGAGCGCAGCCGGTGCCGGAGGACCAGCTGCCGGTTGCGCTGCCGAAGAACGTGAACCTTCAGGGCAAAGGTGGCTCGCCGCTGGCGAATCTTGAGGAGTGGGTGACTGTTCCCTGCCCCAAATGTGGCAAGCCCGCACGCAGGGAGACAGACACGATGGACACGTTCATGTGCTCGTCGTGGTATTTCCTTCGCTTCGCAGACCCCCACAATGCTGATCGGCCCTTTGATGCCGAGGCCGTGCAGCGCTGGCTGCCGGTGCAGCAGTACGTGGGGGGGATCGAGCACGCGATTCTTCATCTGCTCTACTCACGTTTCTTCACCAAGGCCCTGAAGGACCGCGGATTGCTGTCGATCACCGAACCGTTCGAGCGTCTGCTCACCCAGGGCATGGTGCAGGGAGTCACCTACAGAAATCCCCGCACCGGTCGTTATGTCGCTCCGGCTCAGGTGGCCGATGAGGGACACCCTGTTGATCCTGACGATGGAGGGGATCTCGAAGTGCTGTTCGAGAAGATGTCGAAGTCAAAGCACAACGGCGTCGACCCCGCTGAGGTGATTGACCGCTACGGCGCTGACACAGCGCGCATGTTCATCCTGTTCAAGGCACCTCCCGAAAAGGATCTGGAATGGGATGACGCTGATGTGGAGGGTCAGTTCCGTTTCCTTCAACGTCTCTGGAGGCTGGTGGACAGCATCAGAAGCAACGGGGGGCAGCAGTTGCTGGGAAGCGAAGCGCCGGCCCTGCCCGCCGACCTGTCCGAAACCGACGCGAACGTCCGTCGGGCGGTGCATCTTGCCATTGAGGCTGTCGGCGATGACCTCAGCGGTGACTTCCAGTTCAACACCGCGATTTCGGAGCTGATGAAGCTCTCCAACACGCTGTCTGGCGAATTGCTCTCCTGTTCACCGCCGGTTCAGCACGAAGCGCTGTCATCGCTGATTCGCTTACTCGCTCCCTTCGCCCCTCACCTGGCTGAGGAATTCTGGGCCCAGCTCGGGGGCATGGGCAGTGTCCATGATCAACCCTGGCCGCTGCATGATCCAGAGGCTCTGGTCCAGGAGAGCATCGAACTGGTGATTCAGGTCAGGGGAAAGGTGCGCGGCAGCATTCGAGTGCCAACCGACTGCAGCAAGGACGAGCTGGAGAAACTGGCACTTGCCAGTGATGTGGCCAAACGCTGGCTGGAGGACAAACCTCCCAGGCGGGTCATTGTTGTGCCTGGGAAGCTGGTGAATCTGGTGCCTTCCTGAGCGTTCAACAGCTTTTGCTGAACCGCAGGGTGGCGGGTTTGTTCCAGTTGCCCTGCGCCTGATATCCACGGTTGTTCCCTGTCAGATGACGCAGAATCCAGAAGACCGGTTCGACTGACCCCTCGCCGATTGCCTGGTGAATCTCGACAACCGATCGTGAAACACCATCGCTGAGAACCGCCTCAACCTGACCCTGCATCTTGAGAATCGCCGCAGCAGCCTTCTTGCCAGCTTCAACACCGGGCTGATGGTAGGCATTGATGTTGACGAGTTCGCCATAGAAGCCAACGGCTCGCTCGAACAGGGCGATCAGTGCACCAAGTCGACGGGCATCGAAGTCACGCATGCTGATGCTCAGGCTCTGACGACCGCCCTCGGTCAGAGCAGAGCGTGTTCCCTGAACGAATCCATCGAGGAAATCGCCCGGACGCTCACCCTTGATCTCGGGAATGTCCTCGACATCACGGAGCACTTCGATGAAGGTCACGAAGAAGTTGTCGACTCCGTCACGCAGCTGTTGAACATACGCATGTTGATCGGTTGATCCCTTGTTGCCGTAAACAGCAATGCCCTGATGGGCCACCTCTCCGTTGCGATCAAGACGTTTACCGAGAGACTCCATCACCAGCTGCTGCAGATAGCGACTGAAGACCTCCAGGCGGTCCCGGTAGGGGAGCACGACCATGTCTCGCTTTCCCTTGCCTTCACCGGCGGTGTACCAGGCCGCAGCCATCAGGGCAGCGGGATTGCGTCGCACATCGTTTTCCCTTGTGGCTTCATCCATCTGCGATGCACCGGCGAGAAAGCCGCGGATGTCGCTGCCGATCAGAGCCCCGGGAACGAGGCCGACGGCACTGGTGATGCTGGTGCGACCGCCAACCCAATCAAACATGTCGAACCGCTTGAGCCATTGCTCGGCGACAGCCTGTTTGTCGAGTTTGCTGTCGGCCATCGTGATGGCCACGGCTTGAGCAGGCCAGTTTCCTCCGACCGCTTCAACACGGTGGCGTGCCTGCTCCATGCCGAGATGAGGTTCAGGTGTTCCACCGGATTTGCTGACCGTGATCACCAGCGTGGTGCGCAGAGCATCACCAAGTTGGGAGAGAACCCGACTCATCCCGTTGGGATCCACATTGTCGAAGAAGTGGAAGGGCAGGCCGGCGCCGCTGTCCTGCAGGGCACGGATCATCAGCAACGGCCCCAGACCACTGCCACCAATCCCGATCCAGAGCACATCCGTGAAGGGTTGTCCCGTGGGCGACTTGATCGAGCCCTTGATCACCGCCTGCCCGAACTGCTCGATCCCGTCGATTTCGGCTGCGATGTGCTGTGCGACCGCCGGATCAGGTGCCAGCTGAGGATGCCTCAACCAGTAGTGACCGACCTGGCGGTTTTCATCGGCATTGGCAATGGCGCCATGTTCAAGGGCCTTCATGGCCTCGAACGCCTTCTGCAAACGCGGTGACAGATCGTCAAGCTGACTGCTGTTCAAGTGCATGCGGCTGATGTCAAGCCACATCCCGAGATCATCGTGGTACCAGAGCAGATCACAAAAGCGCTGCCATTGAATCTGGGCATCCGTGGCACTGAAATCCGGGAAACTCATCGCGATGAGCCAACTCACTTCGCCGAAGGTATCCACGATCCAGCGGAATGCCCATGAACTGAGACACCCCGGCTAATCTCCGTCCATGATTTCTGACAGGTTCCTTGGTTGCTTGGCATTGCTCCCGAGAGCGATGAAGGGTCTTGCCGCTGTTGCAATCACAGCCCTGGCTTCAACATTTGCGGTTCAAACGCTGCTCAGCACCGTCAAACCTGTCGGCTCCGAACCGGAACAGGTCGCCGCTCTGCAGCAGGATGCCCAGCCCGATCCAACCGATTTCACCGCCGAGGAGCTGGCGCTTCTGCAGCGCCGCTTCGGTGTGCACGGCCCACAGACGCCCCTGGCTCAGTTGTTCACCCGAGGTGTTGATCAACTGCAGCCACTGCGCTCCAACACCCTGTCTCGACTGGCCAGGCTCAAGCCGGTGATCCAGAGAGAGGCCGAACGGCACCGGATCAACCCGATGCTGATCACAGCCATCCTCTTCGATGAGATCCAGCACTCCAAACCCGGTGAGGACCTGCCCTTCGTCGTGCACTCGGGCCTGGTTGACACCCATGGCCCTGCACAGCTGGGCATCAGTGAACTGGTTCACCAGGGACGGCTGCCGGCCAACCCTTCAGCTGCACAGATCGCCAGTGCACGTGATCTGCTGATGGATCCCGAGGCCAACGTTGAATTGCTGGCAGCGAAACTCTCCCGCCTCAAACGGGAGCTTGGTCTGGATCAGGGATCCGTTCTGATCGCCAGCCGTTCCTATGTGGATGCCAAAGCGATCGCAACACTGGCCTATCTCCACAACGGCAAGCTTGATTATCCGGCACGCGTGCTTCGCTACATGCAGGATCGGGCTCTGCATGGGTTGATCTACTCGACCATCCGCCCCGCGATGGCGCCGTTGATCTGACCACTGCTGTCTGCACTTAGGAGCCACAGACCCGACCAAGAGCCGCGAGTCGATCCCGGAGCGCCGACCACTGGAAACTGCGGGGATCTGCGCGCGCTCCCCCCAGATCGACATGGCGATGGGTGGTGATCGCGGTGGCATCGAATGCGAAGCGTTCCATCCAGCCATCGAGCACGAGCGCCAGGGCGTCGTACTGAGCCAGGGTGTAGCCGCTGTGACTGCCCTGATTGCCATGGCCGTCGCCGGGTGTCTCCAGGCTGAGATGCAGAGCGAAATTGTTCACTGACCCCTGGAACTCGGCATTGGTGACCGCCCACTCACCGGCGAAGGCGGAGTAGCCGGCTCCATAGGCGCGTTTCAGAGGATCCACCACATCCACAATGGAGCCATCGAGCCCAATGAGCGTGTGGTAGCTGACCTGATCCTCATCCCGGGGATGAGGCGTCAGAAAGGTGTTGACCGCGGAGCTCAGGGAATACACCGTCTCATGCAGAACGACGACCCTCGGATCGGGATTGAGGGGCTCTCCCCAGGGATTGCGGCGGTAGCGGTCGCCGTAGTTGGTTGGGTCGGCTGGGATGGATTGACGCAGCTGAGAGAGTTTGCCGCGCTTCGACAGCAGGCGTCTGCGCAGACTGGGATCGGTCTGCGAGCACTGCTGAGACAGAGGTGATGACCACGACAGAGCCCTCGGGACCGCCGGTGACGTGCCGGTGATGGCTCTCGACCTGTCGGCATCACTGCTCACCTCATCGAGTAGATCAAGCAATGACGGCTCACGAGCCTGTTGATTGGTTGATTTTTCAGCGGTGAAACCAACAAGTGACATCACCAACACCAGGGTCGAGGTGCTCGCCAACACGATTCCGGATCCAGGCGTGTGAATCAGGCCAAGGGCCTTCCTCAACAGTCGCTTCAGAGGATCTGGAACCATTGATCACGGAGCAAGCGAGCCTCCCTGGGGGCACCAGGATCCCAGGCCAGTCGATGGCGATCAACGCAGGCCTGGTTCAGGGATAGCTCCGTGCTGGCAATCTGGCCACGGCGGCTGTACATCACCGGACAAACGTCAGGACCTTGAAGCAGATCCATGCTGCGTTTCTTGGTGCGGCAGCGCCAGTGCCTGAGGGAGACAAGCTCATCGCCGCAGACGAGTCCCGCTCCTTCGGCGGCACCACCCGCCACGGTGCGATCGATCCAGACAGTGCCGTCAGCTTCACGAAGCGTCCAACCGGCATCTGGATGGGCTGATCTGACCGGCTCCAGTTCAAGACCCAGCTGCTTGACGCATGCTTCGATCGGCAGCGCAGCACAGTGATCAAGCCATCCAGGCAGTTGCTCTGCCAGGTCAGGCGTGGTCTCTGCGATCGCTTCCATCAGATCGTGCCGTGCGTAGCCGCGACCATGGCGTCCCTGGCGGTGCCAGAGCAGACGCAGCGTTGCGGCCAACGAGCCACCCGCCTGACGCAGACCCACATCGAGGCAGAACGCCAGTGCCGTCCCCAGCTTGTAGTAGCTGATCTGGCTGCGGGCATTGGCAGCGGTCTGTTTGTAGAGACGCACCCAGGCTTCCCGGGAACTGTCGGCCAGGGACTGGATGTTCGTGCCGGGATTGACAAGAACATGGGACAGATCCGCGGCCAGATCCTCCAGCAGATCCATCCGACTGGACAAACCGGAAAGAAGAGGCAGAGCCAGGTCGAAATAACTGGTGATCCCCTCGGCGAACCAGAGGCCTTCGCTGACGACGGGTCGGTCGTAGCGATACGGAACGTATTCGCTCGGCCGAAGTCGACGAACATTCCACTGATGGAGATATTCGTGTCCGATCAACTGCAGGAGACTGCGCGTTCCACCTGGCTCCAGCAGACGAGTCCACGGAAACTGCATCACCGAGGAGTTGTCGTGCTCAAGCCCGCCATACCCCTGATCCAGCAGTTGCAACACCAGCTGATAAGGCTGTCGGGAAGGGGGATCAGACCCCATCAGATCACAGACCGACGAACAGATCGATGCGATCTGCCCTGGCAGATCGCGCGACCATCCCGACGGAGGGGAGCCGATCAGCACCAGTTCATGGGGCCTGTCGCGCACGGTCAGCGTCTCGATCTGCAGATCCCCGGCATGCACCGGCGCATCCACAAGGTGGTCGAAATCCTCAGCGAGGAACGCACCATTCTCACGGGGGAGAGGACAGGCAATCGACCAGGCGTCGGGGATGGAGACCGTCAGCAGATGACGATTCCAGCGCTGCCCGTCCACCAGCATCACCATCGCTGACAGACAGAGTGATGCGAAGCTTGGATCCAGGTGATTGGTGCGCACCGTCAGCTGCCGCGCTTCGAGGGCGTAGCGCAGGGTGACCGGCTCAGAGACGCGGCAGTGCTGCTCCCAGGTCGCTGGGGATCGGCGACGGGGCGTCAGCGCCTCTCCAGCCTGTTCAACACTGAGGCTGTGCAGGTGCTGGGACGGGTCACGAACGGTGTAGGAGCCTGGAGTCCAGACAGGCATCGTCCAGGTCTGATGCGGGTGAGATGGCATCCATCGCATCTCGACCCAGACGGTCTGTGAGGCGGGCGAGGTCAGCTTGAAGGCAACGTGAACATCGGCCATCACGCGCCGGCACTCACCATCTCAGCATCAAAGGTTTCGGCCTCTCTCAGGGCCTGGGAGAGGGCGTAACGACGCAGCACGCGACGCAGGGCGGATTCGGTGCGGCCTGATCCGTCTGGGGCTGCCAGATCGACCACCAGATCGAAGTGGCACTCCCCGTCTCGTTGCACCCAGCCCAGCTGGAGACCGGATGGGTGATGGGCTGAAAGATCAACGGACCGGGATCGATCGAATGAGGTGACGCGGCCTCCGCGCGACACACGGAAGCCTTCAGACCCAAGCGCGATCTCGAGGAGCTCAAGATCGGTCACCAGTGTGGGCAGGATGGAGAGATGGGACATGGAAAAGGAATGCCCTCGCAAGCTGACCCTAGCCAGTTGGACGGCGAGCGTTTCCCCACGTTGTCAGTTCCCGCAATTGATCACTGGCCCCGCTTTGACCCTCCGTTGCGCCTCGGAGTGATGGCATCGGGTGCCGGCACGAATTTCGAGGCACTCCACAACGCCGTGATCTGCGGTGATCTGGATGCGGAACTGCTGCTACTGGTCGTCAACCAGGCGGAGTGTGGAGCCATGCGGCGCGCCCGGCGTCTCGGTGTCCCCTGCGTCCTGAAAGACCATCGTCATTTCGAAAGCAGGGAGGCACTGGATCAGGACCTTGTCCGCACCTTCGTGACTGCCGGTGTGGAAGCGGTGGTGATGGCGGGCTGGATGCGCATCGTCACTGCGGTGCTGATCGAGGCGTTTCCCGGGAAATTGATCAACATCCACCCCTCACTTCTGCCTGCTTTCAAAGGAATGGATGCGGTGGGGCAATCCATCAGCCAGGGCGTGACGATTGCCGGATGCACCGTCCACGAGGTGTGGAAGGACGTCGACGCGGGGCCGATTCTGGCGCAGGCCGCTGTTCCCGTTCTTCCGGATGATGATCGCGAGCGGCTGGCTCGTCGCATTCAGCGCGAGGAACATCGGCTTCTGCCCTGGGCGACGGCCCTCGCAGGCCAGCGGTGGCGTTCAGCAACAGCGGTTCAGGGATAGAAGGGCGCGAGCGGGAGCCCTTCACAGCTCGACAAACCGGCCATGAGGTTGAGGCACTGCACGCCCTGCCCAGCCTGTCCCTTCATCAGATTGTCAACGGCGCTCATCAGCACGAGCCTGCCCGTGCGACCGTCAACCTGAACCGAGAGCAGAGCCTGGTTGGTGTGCTTGGCCCACTTGGTTGCCGGGTAGGTGCCGACCGGCAGGACCCGAACACAGGGATGGTGGCGGTAAACCGCCTCGAGAACGGTGGTGCAGTCTTCCGCCGTGAGCCCCGGATCGCGCAGACGGGCGTAGACCGTGGACAACAGACCACGAACCATGGGCACCAGGTGCGGTGTGAATTGAAGCTGAATCGGGCATCCCGCCACACTGCTGGCCAGCTGTTCGATCTCAGAGGTGTGGCGATGGCCGACAACGCCATACGGCGAGATGGATTCCGAGGCTTCAGCCAGAAGCAGGTGTTCCTTGGCCGCCCTGCCGCCGCCTGAGGTACCGGTCTTGGCATCGATGATCAACCCCTCGGTTTCGATCAGTCCCTGCTTGAGAAAGGGCAGTAACGGCAGCAGGCTGGTGGTGGGAAAACAGCCAGGTGCCGCAACAAGCCTCGCCTCGGCAATCTCGGCACCATGCCATTCAGGCAGCCCATACACCGCCTCCCGGCAGAGATCAGCATCCGATCGCTGATGCGTTCTGGCCTCATGCACATACACCGACGCCCATTGATCCAGGCTGCGGTAGCGGTAATCAGCCGAGAGATCCACCACCCTCACCCCTCTGTCGAGCAGCGATGGAACCAGCTGACTGGCCAGGCCGTTGGGAAGGCTCAACACCGCAAAATCCGCTGCCGTGGCGATGCGATCAGGATCCGGGCTCTCAACAACGAGGTCATCATCAAGTGGAAGGAACGGGCAGATCTCGCGCCAGGGGCGACCTGCAGAGCGCTCACCGCCCAGGAAGGTGATGTCGAAGCCCGAGTGTGAACTCAGAAGACGAAGGGTCTGCAGACCTCCGTATCCGGAGGCGCCCACCACGGCAACCCGTTGATTCCCCATTCCAGCGTTGTCACACGGGCCGATCGTACCGACGTCAATAATGGAGAGAGCTTTCAGGACACCAGGACCACTGCACGAATCCGTTGCTCAGACAGAGGTGGCTTCTCCCATGTTCGATTCCATTCCTGATGCGCTTGCCGCAATCCGTAATGGAGAGTGTGTTGTTGTTGTGGACGATGAACGACGTGAAAACGAAGGCGATCTGATCTGCGCAGCGCAGTTCGCGACACCTGAGCAGATCAATTTCATGGCCACCGAGGCCCGCGGTCTGATCTGTCTCGCGATGGAAGGAGCACGCCTCGATGCGCTGGATCTTCCCCTGATGGTTGATCGCAACACCGATGCCAATCAGACAGCCTTCACCGTCAGCATCGATGCAGGGCCTGAAAACGGTGTCACGACAGGGATCTCAGCGGATGACCGCTCACGCACGATTCAGGTCGCAATCCAGCCTGGCGCCAAACCGTCGGATCTCAGGCGCCCCGGTCACATCTTCCCCTTGCGGGCAAGACCTGGCGGAGTGCTCAAGCGGGCGGGTCACACCGAAGCCGCTGTGGACCTCGCCCAGATGTCGGGGTTGTACCCATCCGGTGTGATCTGTGAGATCCAGAATCCCGACGGCTCCATGGCCCGGCTTCAGGAGCTGCAGATCTACGCCCGTGAACGCGGTCTGAAGCTGATCAGCATTGAGGACCTGATCCGCTACCGGCTCGAGAACGAACGCTTCGTCGTGCGCTCCGCCCAGTGTTCCCTGCCGACGGAGTTCGGCTCCTTTCTGGCGATCGGGTACTGCAACGAACTTGACGGCAGTGAACACGTCGCTCTGGTGAAGGGCGATCCAAACAACCTGAGCGAACCGGTGCTGGTGCGCATGCACTCGGAATGCCTGACCGGTGATGCCTTCGGATCACTTCGCTGCGACTGTCGGTCCCAGCTTCACACCGCCCTGAAGCACATCGAGGCGGAAGGGGAGGGCGTGGTCGTGTATCTGCGTCAGGAGGGTCGAGGCATCGGTCTGATCAACAAGTTCAAGGCCTACAGCCTGCAGGAGGGTGGTCTTGACACTGTCGAAGCCAACGAAAAACTCGGTTTCGCTCCTGATCTCCGCAACTATGGCGTGGGTGCACAGATCCTCACTGATCTCGGCATTCATCGCCTGAACCTGCTCACCAACAATCCCAGAAAAATCGCTGGGCTCGGTGGTTACGGACTCGAGGTGGTCAGCCGGGTGCCGATGAAGCCGGCCCTGGGTGACTTCAATGCCGACTATCTGGCCACCAAACGGGAGAAGCTCGGGCATCTGCTTGATGCGGATCAGCATCGTTCGCACTGGGTGCTCTGCCTCGACAGTGCCTCAACGGATGACGGTGTGCTGTCCGATCTGATGCACCGCGTGGAAAGGCTGAGCGAGGAACGCGGTGTTCAACTGAAGGCCGAACATGGTCCTCGACTGCTGGCGTTGTGGGAACGGCCGCGCTTCGTCTGGTCACTGCAGGGGCAGGAACCCAATCTTGACGCGGTCAGGGCGATGCTCAGCACCATGGCTGAGTGGCCTGAAACATCGCGACTGGGCCTGCTCCATGCCGTCAACCCCGATCAGGTTGCCCATCCACCTCAGACCCTGGAACGCGATGAACTGACGCTGAAGACACTCGCGACCCAGAAGGACGCATCAGACTGGCTTCCCGCTGGAAACCAGCCTGCGTTGATTCACTGGTCCTGAACCGTGACCTTCTGAATCCGCGTACCGTTCTTGATCGCCAGCACGACATCCATATCGCCGGTCAGGCCGAACACGGTGTGCACGCCATCGAGATGCGGCTGTGCTTCGTGAACGATGAAGAACTGGCTGCCGCCGGTGTTACGCCCCGCATGGGCCATCGAGAGCGCACCGGGCACGTGCTTCCTGCTGTTGATCTCACAGTCGATCATGTACCCCGGACCTCCGGTGCCGGGCATGCCGCGGGACCCCTCGCGGCTGTTGGGACATCCACCCTGCGCCATGAAACCGTCAATGACCCGGTGAAAGGACAACCCGTCGTAGAACCCTTCCCGCGCCAGCTTCACGAAATTGGCCACGGTGTTGGGAGCGTCCTGATCGAACATCTCCAGCTTGATGTCGCCGGCGTCCGTGGACATGAGAACGGTCGTCAAGGCGTCAACCCCAAAACACCAT
>MDTA01066198.1_pt1 | contig 15199 bp, 14 predicted proteins | sample 811151 | NCBI WGS metagenome assembly MDTA01 (sample SAMN05326648, study PRJNA326480) | marine metagenome | isolation source: seawater | place: Indian Ocean: South | collected 2010 | reverse complement strand
TTTCCCTGATCCTTTCATTGAATCAATACTATTTTTTATTAGATTTTCTATTGTCCAACTATATAGCTGTGAATTTAATAGTGTAATAATTTTTTCTTTTGGTTTTATAAATTCAAAGTGAATTGAATTAGAGGATCTACTTTTCATATACTCTATAGTAGACTCAGTTTCTGAGATAATATCTTTTTTTTCAAGAGTTGGTACTGAGCCAATATTACTAAATCTTTCGGTTATAATGTTTAGCCTCTTAATGTCTTTCTGAATTTCATCAATATAGCTCTTATCAATATTTTTTTGTTTTAAAATTTCAATCCAACCCATAATTGAAGATAGAGGTGTAGCTATTTGGTGAGCAGTTTCTTTAGCCATTCCTGACCATAGTTTATTTAAAGCTGCTGTTCTAGAACTTCTGTAAAAGAAATAAACCACAGATCCAAAAAGAACAACAATTAGTAAAAGTGCCAATGGGTAATATTTTAGTTTATTTATAACGGTTGAATTACCATAGTAAAGCGTTGATAATAACTCATTATCATACTTAATTTCAATTGGTTTATTTTCTCTAGAGAATTTTTTAATTAATCCATCAACTAATAAGGAGTCCAAAGGATTAAAATCTTGGATATTATTGTGCTCTATACTTCCATCATTGTTTACTTTAATCATTGGTGTTGAAGTGTTTTGCCTTAAGATATCTAATGTTAATGGTGATATCTTATCTTCATTTGAATTAATTAGTTCAATTTGAGCTTTAGACCAAATTTCCATTTTTATTCTTTCCTCACTTTTAAAATTTTGAAAGAAAATGTATGTATTCCAAAGAATCAATGAAATAATAATAAAGGAGCCCAAAATTATAGACCATCTAATAAGATTAGTTTTATCCCCCATTATATATAAATTAAGAATCCTAAATATAGTGAGATAAATCAAAATAAAGTATGGATTAATTTGCAAATAATTACTAATCTTTACTTTAGATTATTAAATTTGTCAATTCATATATTAATTAGAAAATAAAATAGATGGAAGTTCAGGGTAAAATTAAATTAGTGGGGGACATACAAGAGATAACGGATAGTTTTAGTAAAAGAGAATTAGTAATTGTAACACAAGAACAATATCCTCAAACATTATGTGTAGAATTTGTGCAGGATAAAATGAGTTTACTAGACGATTTTCAAGAAGGACAAGAAGTCAAAATAGGAATTAATCTTAGGGGAAGAGAATGGAAAAATCCAGAAGGAAAAATTAAGTATTTTACCTCTCTTCAGGGTTGGAGAATTGAGAATCTTCAAAATGAAGTTCCGAATAATGATCAACCTGGACTAGATTCATTAAGCCCATTTGAACCGGCTGATGATGTAAATAAAGAGGATCTTGATGATCTTCCTTTTTAGATCTGTTTGTATAAGTAACAGATATTTTTCAGACTTAATTTTAGACATAAATGTTAAATGAAGGTGATTTATTGTTATTTGATGATAGGGAGAATTTTTTAAAGACTTTAAAAAAGAAACTCCCATCAAAAAAATATAATAAAATTTTAGATAGGGTAAATTATAATAATGAATTATTGTTTTTACAATCTAAACTTGTTGATCTTCAAAATTATATTAAGAATGAAAAGTTAAGAGTTTGTATAATCTTTGAGGGAAGAGATGCTGCTGGAAAAGGAGGAGCAATCAAACGTTTTGCTCAACATCTTAATCCAAGAAATTCAAGAATTGTTGCTCTACCTGAACCAACTTTAGAAGAGAAAGGTCAATGGTATTTTAGAAGATATATAAGGATGATGCCTAACCCTGGTGAAATTGTTTTTTTTGATAGAAGCTGGTATAATAGAGCAGTTGTTGAGCCTGTTATGGGATTCTGTTCCTCTAGTGAATATAACTCATTTATGTCACAGGTAAATGAATTTGAAAAAATGCTGATAGAGGATGAAGTTCATATAATAAAATTTTGGTTTTCAATTTCAAAGTCAGAACAAAAAAGACGTTTTATAAAAAGGATTACAAACCCCTTAAAATCTTGGAAATTTAGCAATGTAGATTTGGAAAGTCAGAATAAATGGGACTTATATACAAAGTACAAGAAAAAAATGTTTAATAAAACTAGCACAGCTTATTCCCCGTGGATAAATATTAAAAGTAATAGTAAATTGAGGGCAAGAATTGAATCCATAAAGTATGTTTTATCAAGATTTGAAATATCTAAAAGTAATATTAAAGTCGACGATACAATTATAAGCTCTATATAAAAAATGAAAGGAAATCTATCACGTAAGGATATAAAAATATTGAATTCTAATAAGGCATTAGTTAACTTAATTAGTCGACCTAATACTTCTATTTCTAAAACAATTAAATATGTAAAGTATGAATTGGAATTAAAGAGGTTACAAGCTGAAATGATTAAATTGCAGAATTGGGTATATGAAAATAGAAAAAAAGTTGTGATAATTTTTGAGGGTAGAGATGCCGCAGGAAAAGGTGGTGCAATAAGAAGAGCAGTTGAACATCTTAATCCTAGGAGATTGAAGGTAATAGCCCTTCCAAGACCAAATAAGTCACAAACTTCCCAATGGTATTTTCAAAGATATATAGAAAAGTTACCCAAGGATGGTAATATGGTATTTTTTGATAGAAGTTGGTATAATAGAGCAGTTGTTGAGCCAGTTAATAAATTTTGCACTGAAGATGAATACAAAATATTTATGTCTCAGGTAAATGAATTTGAAAAAATGTTAGTTGATTCAGATTTCTATTTATTGAAATTTTACTTTTCTATAAATAAAAATATTCAAGATAAAAGGTTTAATGAAATCAAAAATAGCCCTATAAAAAGATGGAAATATACTTCGGTTGATAAAAAAGCCCAAAGATTGTGGGAAGAATATACTTATTATAAAGATATCATGTTTGACAAAACTAATACAGAATTTTGTCCTTGGTATGTTATTGAAGCTAATAAAAAAATATTTGCAAGAACTAAAGCCATTCAATTAATTCTAGACAATATTCCTTATGATAAGAATTACAAAATATTAAAGAAAAATATAAAGTTTTAGCCTAAAACATTCTCTATAAAATCTTCAACTTTATAAGCATCTTTAACTGAATGTTCCCCAATTTCAGTTCTTTTTAACATTGAAAGGTATCCTCCAGAATTTAACCTTTCTCCAAAGTCATTAGCGATTGACCTTATATATGTTCCTTTGCTACATAATATTTCAAAATGAATATTTGGGATTTCAATAGCTATAATATTAAACTCTAAAATTTGAATTTTCCTAGATTTAATTTCAACTTTTTCTCCAGCTCTAGCATATTTGTAAAGCCTTTTTCCATCCTTTTTTATGGCAGAGTATATAGGAGGTTTTTGATTATTAGATCCAATAAAACTATTTGCTTGTTTTAATATCATTTCATCATTAATATGATTTATTGGATATGTTTTGTCAATTTCTGTTTCACAATCATATGATGGAGTTGTTGCCCCTAATGTAATAGTCCCAGTATATTTTTTGTTTAAAATACTGAGTGTATCTATTTTCTTTGTCATTTTACCTGTGCACAAAATTAGAAGACCTGTAGCAAGAGGATCTAATGTGCCGGCATGGCCTACTTTTATTTTATTTATTGAGAATTTTTTTTTAATTGCATATCTAATTTTGTTCACCACATCAAATGATGACCATCCTTCATCCTTATTTATTAATATTATTTCTCCTGAGATTAAATCGTTTATATCCATTAATAAGAAGAAATTATTATTGATAATACTCCAACAATTATACAATATCCACTAAAGATAATTAAGCTATTGTTTTTAACAATCTTTAGCATTAGCTTACATGCAAATAATCCGGTTATAAATGCACTTAAAAAACCAAATATGTATATCGAATAATCTATATTATTGAATATTACATTACTACTAAACAAATCTTTAATTATTTTACCAAAAATTAATGGAATTACCATTAGAAATGAAAATTTTGCTGTCTCATTTTTCTTATTACCTAAAAGTAATGAAGTACATATTGTTGCCCCTGATCTAGAAATTCCAGGTATCATTGCAAATGCCTGTGATATGCCAATTATCAATGAATGTAAGTATGAAATATCTCTTTTAGTTTCCTTACTCATTTTGGTAAGCAATAAAAGTATTCCTGTAATTATTAGCATTGAGCCAACTAATGAAATATTTCCGGTGAAAAATAACTCAATTTCTTTTTCAAAAAACAAACCAATAAGTACTGCTGGAATCATCGAGACAACTATTTTAAGTAAGTATTTATGATTTGAATTGAATGAATTTGAAATCGTCCCCTTCAATAGCTCCATTATATCTTCTTTAAAAATAATAATTGTGCTAAGTGCTGTTGCAAAATGTAATATTATTGTAAATAATAAATTTTCAGTAGCTAATAAATCAGCATTAAGGACTTCTCTTCCAATTTCTAGATGACCACTAGATGAAACTGGAAGAAATTCGGTTAACCCTTGGATGATACCTAAAATAATAGCATCTACTATATCCATTATTGTTTTTTATCAGAATTTAAAATTGCATAGACTTGTATGGCTAATCCTATGATTACAAGTAGTGGTGCTACCTTTATTCTTCTAAAATTATAGATTTCATAATTAAAAATATTTGGATCAGTGCTTCCTCCGCCAGACATCATGACATAACCAATTATTATGAAAATTATTCCAATACAGCTGATTAAATAGTTCTTCTTTGCAAATAATAATTCTTTGTTAAAGGGTTTTTTATTTTTCATATTAGAAATTAAATTTTTCAGTATTAAGATTTAATATATTTTGTGTAGCAAAGTAAGTGCTAACTCCACTAATAATTACTCCTAAAACTATAATAAAAACAAATAATATAGCTAATAACATTGTGTTTATCATTTCAAGCAATAATATGTTTTGGTTAAGATAAAAAATAAGGCCTCCCAAAGCTAGTGATGAAATAATTGAACTTATTATACTTAGTTGTATATTTTTCATGATAAATGGAAGTCTAATAAAATGTTTAGTTGCACCAACCATTTGCATTGTTTTAATTGTATGTCTATTTGAGAAAATAGAAAGCCTTATTGAACTATTAATAATTAAGAAGGATATTAATGTAAAGACTATGGATATTGGAAGAATCCAATATGTAATTTTATTAAGATTTTTATTCATAACTGAAATTAGATCTCTATCATAAATAACTTCATCAACAAATTTATTTTCTAATATTTTATTTGAAATACTATCCAAAACTCTATTATTAATATATTCTGATTTTAAATTTATATCAATTGAATTAACTAATGGATTATATCCAATATCATCAATAAAATCTTCCCCATATTCTTCCTTCATAAATATAGCAGCTTCGTCTTTAGAAATAAATGTGATATTCTTTATATAGTCAGACATTGTTAAACTATTCTTTAATTGATTGATTTCAACATTTTTTATATCTTCTTTCAGATATATTGAAACAGTCAATTTTTCCTTAAAAGAATTTCCTACAGATTTAATACTAATAGCAGAGAGGCCTAAGACACCAAACAGGAATAATACTATTGAAATTATTATAATAACTGAGATATATGATGAAAATAATCTTTTTTTCTGGAATTCTTCAAACTGTTGATCCATGCCTTAGAATTTGTAAAGTAAAAATAATGAACAAAATCAAATATTTAAAAAGATTTTCTTAATAAGAAAATGTAAATTTGTTTAATATCAATTGAAGAAACTGAATGAAATATAATTTCAGATCAATAGAAAAGAAATGGCAAAAGTATTGGGCAGACAACAATACTTATCAAACAGGAATTGATTTAGATAGAAAAAAATATTATGTTATGGACATGTTCCCTTATCCAAGTGGAGAGGGCTTACATGTGGGACATCCTTTAGGATATATAGCTTCAGATATATACTCTAGGTATAAAAAATTAAAAGGATATAACGTTCTTCACCCTCAGGGATATGACAGCTTTGGATTACCAGCAGAACAGTATGCAATTCAAACCGGGCAACATCCAAAAAAGACTACAGATAAAAACATAAATACATATAGAAATCAATTAGATAAAATAGGGTTTTCATTTGATTGGTCTAGAGAAATTAAAACTAGTGATCCAGAATATTATAAATGGACACAATGGATATTTATTCAATTATTTGATTCATATTATTGTAAAATTGATGATGCAGCATCTCCTATATCGGAGTTGATAGAAGAATTTGAACGTAATGGCAATGCTAATGTAAAATCCGCATGTGATGATGATACTCCTGCTTTTAATGCACAAGAATGGAATGCTTGTAATGAAAAAGAGAAACAAGATATTTTATTGAAGTATCGTTTAGCCTATTTAGCAGAATCAGAAGTTAATTGGTGTCCGGAATTAGGGACTGTTTTGGCTAATGATGAAATTGTAAACGGAGTTTCTGAAAGAGGTGGTCACAAAATTGAAAAAAGATTAATGCTTCAATGGAATATGAGGATTAGTGCTTATGCAGATAGACTATTAAATGATTTAGAAAATATTGATTGGTCAAATTCAATTAAAGAGACACAAAGAAATTGGATTGGCAAATCAATAGGAGTTTCAATGAAATTTAATGTAATTGATCATGATGAAAATATTGAGGTTTTTACTACTAGGCCAGATACAATATTCGGAGTTAGCTTTATGACTTTAGCTCCTGAACATCAGCTGGTATTAAAAATTTGTACTGATGATCAAAGAAAGGAAGTAGAGGAATATATAGAATTAGCATGCAATAGAAGTGAGAAAGATCGCCTTTCTGAAGTAAAGAAAATTACTGGAGTTTTTACAGGGGCATATGCTGAACATCCTATTTCAAAAGATAAACTTCCTATATGGGTTGGTGATTATGTATTAGCAACCTATGGAACAGGAGCAGTAATGTCAGTACCCTGTGGTGATCAAAGAGATTATGATTTTGCAAAGTTTTTTGGAATTGAAATTCCAAATATTTTTAAAAACAAAAACATCTCAAATGAAGCTTTTACAGATAAAGAAGGGTTTGAATTACAAAACAGCTTATTTTTAGATGGCCTTTCTTTTGATGATGCTACTGAATCTATAGTTTCTAGGTTAGAAAACGATAAAATTGGTATTAAAAAAATTAATTATAGACTAAGGGATGCAGTTTTTTCTAGACAAAGATATTGGGGAGAACCTTTCCCTATTTACTATGTAAATGGGATCCCTAAAGTGATTGATAAAAAGTATTTGCCAATAACACTTCCAGATGTTAAAAAATATCTTCCAACTGATGCTGGAGATCCACCATTAGGTAGGGCAGAAAATTGGGCTTGGGATGAGAAGCAAAATATGATAGTTGCTACAGATAAAATAGACAATAAGACAGTTTTCCCAATGGAGTTGAATACAATGCCTGGTTGGGCTGGAAGCTCTTGGTATTTTTTAAGATATATTGATCCTAAGAATCCAAATGAAATTTGTTCCAAAGAATCATTGGAATATTGGTCTAATGTTGATCTATATATTGGAGGCAGTGAACATGCAACAGGTCATCTTTTATATTCTAGATTTTGGACTAAATTTTTGTTTGATAGAAAAATAATTCCATTTGATGAACCCTTTAAAAAATTAATTAATCAAGGAATGATTTTGGGTACAAGTGCAATTATATATAGAATTTCAGGAACAAATAAATATATTTCAAAGGACTTGTTAAAAAATGAGAATATTGAACAAATACATATTGATGTAAGCTTGGTTAATTTTTCAGATGAGCTAGATATTAATAGATTAAAAAAATGGCAGCCAATGTTTGAGGATGCTGAATTTATTTCTAACAATGGTGTTTTTGTAGTTGAAAGGAAGGTTGAGAAGATGTCTAAAAGATGGTATAATGTTGTGAATCCTGATCTAATTTGTGAAGATTTTGGTGCAGATAGTTTGAGATTATTTGAAATGTTTCTAGGACCTTTAGAACAATATAAACCATGGAATACATCTGGAATTGTTGGAACACACAATTTTTTAAAAAAATTATGGAAACTATATATAGATGATACTGGACTTAAGGTAAAAGACATGCCTGCTACAGATGATAATCTAAAAACTTTACATAAAACCATAAAGAAGGTTGATAATGACATTGAGTCTTATTCATTTAATACTGCTGTTTCAAATTTTATGATTGCAGTAAATGAATTAACTGAACAAAAATGTATAAGCAATGAAATATTATCACCATTATTAATAATATTATCTCCATATGTGCCGCATATTACTGAAGAATTGTGGAGTTTGCTTGGTAACAATGAGTCTATAACTAAAGAATCATTTCCTTTGTTTGACAGCAAATATTTAGAAGAACAAAGCAAAATATATCCTATTTCAATTAACGGAAAGGTTAGATTAAGACTAGAATTGTCATTAGATCTGAGTGAAAAAGAAATAGAAGAAATTATTTTAAATCACGATGATGTTATTGCTAAATTAGATGGAGTTTCTCCAAAACGGGTTATCGTTGTCCCAGGTAAAATCATTAATTTGGTAATATAGATTTACTTTGATGGAAATATTTTTGACAGTTTTTTTTGTTGATATTCTTTTTATTGGAATAGCATATCTCTTAAATGAAAACAATGCCAAATATTTATTGGCTGGATACAATACAATGTCTAAAGAGGAAAGAGAAAAGGTAGATTTGCCAAATTTTTTAATTTTTTGGAAGAATTTTTTTATAATGCTCACCTTTATTACTACTTTAATTTTCGTAATATCATTTTTTGTTTTTTCTGAATCAACGGCTGCATTAATTTGGGCCTTATCCCTACTAATTCCTTGGCCAATTTTTATATATAAAGCACAGAAATTTAAGAAGTAATTTTATTTTTCAAATGGCACATACTTTTCATTAAATTCAATGCCATATTCTTTTAATTCATTTAAAATAGGAGTGTAAATTTCTTTTGATACAGGTAATATAACTCCACTAGATTTAATTTTCTGATTTAATATTGCTAATGCTGCTATTGCTAAAGGCAATCCTACTGTTTTTGCCATTGCAGTATATTTTTCATCTTCACCTATGCTAACCATAGTTGAGTCTATTTGGTGTAATACATTATTTTTTTTGAATCCAAATTTATGATACATAACGATCATATCTTTATCATTTTTTTCAAGTTTCCAGTTTTTAACAAGAATATGTTCCAATATTTGAGCCGGAGTTGCATTAGTTAAAGAAATTTTATTTATATCACTAAAAATATCTAATTCTAATAATTTTTGCCATATTATGTCTTTTTCATCCAAATTAAATTTTTTCTTGATATTAGCTTCGACTGAATTTTTTGAGTTTGATTGAAAGAAATATTTTACATATTCTCTGTAGCTCATATTATTAGAATTTTCAATGTTGTAGCTATCATCAGTCATTCCCAATTGAACAAAAATATTCCATGCATTACAAAACCCAGCTCTTCTAATAGTTCCTCTATATATTGTCTCTATATCATTTAATTTATATATGCTACGGTATTTTAATGAATCTCTATTAGCATATGATTCAAACTCACCATATTGATCAATCAATAAGGATTCAGTATTTTTAAAGAGATCATTGTATGAAATACTTATTTCTTTATTTTCTTCAATATATTTTGCATCACCTCCTTGACCTGCTAACACTACGTTTCTTGGATTCCAAGTGAATTTATAATTCCACAGGTTGTTATCACTTTCAGGGGCAATCAATCCTCCAGTATATGATTTAAACGATACTAATTCATTCCCGTCATCTTTTATTTGATCAATTATTTTCATGGCACTCATATGATCAATCCCTGGATCAACCCCTATTTCATTCATAAATATCAATCCTGCTTTTTTAACCTCTTGATCTAATTCATTCATCTCATCACTTATATATGAAGCAGTTAGTAGGCTTTTTCTATGTTTTAAACATTCTTTTGCAACTAGAATATGAAATTTAGCAGGCAACATAGAGATAACAATATCTGATTGGGCAATTTCTTTACTGCTATTGGATTTATTAAAAATATCAAATTCAATTGCATTAATATTTTTTTGTCCATCTACTAGTTTTTTTGCGGAATTCAAATCTATATCTCCAACTTTGATAAATAGATTTTCCTTTAATGATTTACTTGTCAAATATTTTACAATATATGCTGTAGATTTCCCTGCGCCAATTATCAAAATATTTCTCATATTTCAAATAAAATATTCAGTAATATTACTAAAATAAAATGCTATTAATTAATAATTTTAGATTATTTTTATTAACCATTTATATAATAAACTAAAGTTATATTTATGAATAACAATTCGGATATTTCCTTAGACAATTATGGAATCCATAATTCAAAAATAAACTACAACCTTCCAGTATCAGATCTTTATAGTATAACAATTTCAAAAAACTTAGGAAGATTAACTAGTCAAGGAGCTTTATCAATTAATACTGGGAAGTTTACGGGAAGATCTCCAAAGGACAGATATATAGTTAGAGATAATATAACTGACAAAAAGGTGTGGTGGGGGGATATAAATATTCCAATTGATCAGACTATTTTTGATAGTTTATATAAACAAATAACGGATCATTTATCAAATAAAGAATTATATGTGCGAGATGCATATGCATGTGCCAATGATGATTGTAAAATTAATATTAGGACAATTTGTGAATATCCATGGAGTGATATTTTCGTTCATAATATGTTCCTCAGATTTGATAACGATTCTTTAAATGGCATTACTACTGATTGGACTATACTGAATGCTCCAAGTTTTTTCGCTAACCCTTCGTTAGACAATATAGGTGACAAGAATTTTTCGATAATTAATTTTACTAAAAAGTTGATAATAATAGGTGGAACTGGTTATACTGGTGAAATAAAAAAAGGAATTTTTTCAGTCTTAAATTTTACTTTGCCTGTATATAAAGAGGTTTTGCCTATGCATTGTAGTGCAAATACTGGAGTTGATGGAGACACATCTATTTTCTTCGGATTATCTGGTACTGGCAAAACAACTTTATCTACTGATAGTAGTAGAAGACTGATAGGTGATGATGAGCACGGATGGAATTCAAAAAACCAAATTTTTAATTTTGAAGGAGGTTGTTATGCTAAGGTTATAAATTTATCAAAAGACAATGAACCTGAAATATATAATGCTATTAGAGAGGGAGCTTTATTAGAAAATGTTGTTATAGATGATGACGGAGTAGTTGATTATAATAATAAGTCAATAACTCAAAATACTAGGGTTAGTTATCCTATCCATTTTATTGATAATATAATGAACCCTTCTCAAGGTGGAAACCCGAAGAATATCTTCTTTTTGACTGCTGATGCCTTTGGAGTATTACCTCCGATATCAAAATTAAATCCTGGTCAAGCTGCATATCACTTCATTTCTGGGTATACTTCAAAAGTTGCAGGCACAGAAACTGGTATAAATGAACCAGAGCCATCCTTCTCTGCTTGTTTTGGTGCTCCATTTATGCCATTACATCCGACAGTCTATGCAAAAATGCTAATTGATAAGATGAAAAATTCAGGGGTCAATGTATGGTTAGTTAATACCGGATGGACTGGAGGTCCTTATGGTATTGGTAAAAGAATGGAACTAAAATATACTAGAGCTATGATTAATGCCGCAATGGATGGAGAATTAGATGCAATAAATAAGGAAAATTACCACATACACTCAGTCTTTAATGTTAAACAGCCTAGACAATGCCCTAATGTTCCTTCAGAAATATTAAGCCCAAGACAAACATGGAATAATGATGCTAAATACTATAAAAAAGCATACATGCTATCAGAATTCTTTGTAGAAAATTTTGAAAAATTTAAAGAATTTGCAGATAATAGAATTTTAGAGGGAGCTCCAAATACTAAATAATTATTTCTTGTTAGATTGGGATATGTAATTATCTAATGCCATTGTCATTGATGGAAATTTTTTAGATGGAGCATAGATATCTACATTAAGACCTTTATCTTCTACAGCTTTCCTAGTAATTGATCCAAAAACTGCAATTTTAGTTCCATTTTGTTTAAATTCTGGAAAGTTTTGAAATAATGATTCAATTCCAGATGGACTAAAAAACACTAAAACATCATATGTTACATCTGATAAACTAGAAAGATCACTAATTACAGTTTTATAGAAAACACATCTTTTCCATTTAATTTCAAGGCTATCAAGAAGTTCTGGGACCTCAGGTTTTAATTTATCAGTTGTAGGTAGTAAAAAATTTTCATCCTTATGTTTAGATAAAATTGGACATAATTCTTTAAATGATCTTTGCCCTACATATATTTTCCTTTTTCTATATACAACATATTTTTGAAGATAGAATGCAACAGCTTCTGATTGACAAAAATATTTCATAGAATCAGGAACTTTAAATCGCATTCTTTCACATATTCTAAAAAAATGGTCAACAGCGTATCTACTTGTTAAAATTATTGACGAAAATTTAGATAAATCAAGTTTTTGCAGTCTAATTTCTTTTAGAGTTGCTTCTTTGACATGGATAAAAGGGACAAAATCAATTTTTAATTTTCTTTTTTTCTGAAGCTCAAAATATGGAGAGTTTACCAATTTTGGCTTAGGTTGAGAAACTAAAACTGTTTTTATTTTTGCCATTTTACAATTTCTATGTCTTTCTTATTATAGAAAGAAAAAAATTATACTATATCTAGATATTGTATAATTTCGAGTCTGCAAAGATACAAAATAAAATAAAACCAATAGTTTTTGATGGATTTAAGAAGAAAACTCAATCAATTTAGATATAATTACAATTATAAAGTATTATCATTCAAATATCATATTTTTGTTTAAAATAATAGAGAAATGAATGATGTTTTGGTCATCATACCAACTTATAATGAAATAGAAAATATTGATAGGATTATAAGGTCTATTTTTGGTCTATACAAAGATATTAATATTCTTATAGTTGATGACAATTCCCCTGATCAAACTGCATCAAAAGTAATTGAGCTTCAAGCTACATATAAAGAAAAATTATATCTGCAAATTAGAAAGGTTAAATCAGGTTTGGGACCAGCTTATATTCATGGATTTAAATGGGCTTTAAATAAGAATTACAATTTTATATTTGAAATGGATGCAGATTTTTCTCATGATCCAAAGGATATTGAATATTTGTATAATGCATGTAAAAATGGAGGAGCAGATGTATCTATTGGATCTAGATATAAAGAAGGAATTAATGTTGTAAATTGGCCTGTTGGTAGAATAATTTTATCATTATTTGCATCTTATTATGTTAGATTTTTAACTGGAATGAACATTAAAGACCCTACATCTGGATTTATTTGCTATAAAAGGAGTGTGATTGAAAATATTAATTTGGATATGGTTAAATTTATAGGATATGCTTTTCAGATTGAAATGAAATATAAATCATATATAAAGAAATATAAATTATTAGAAGTGCCAATAGTTTTTACAGATAGAGAACATGGAAAATCGAAATTAGATGCTTCAATAATCAATGAAGCAGTATTTGGAGTAATTAGTATGAAAATTAAAAGCTTATTTTCTAGGAATTTTTAGTATGGGAAATAGTATATTAATCAAAAATGGTAAGATAATTAATGAAGGGGAAATATATCCTTCAGATATATATATCGAAGATGAAATAATTAAGGAAGTATCTGAATCAATTACACCAAAATTTTCTGACACAAAAACTATTGATGCTGAAGGAAACTTTATTATCCCTGGATTGATTGATGATCAAGTTCATTTTAGAGAACCTGGATTAATTCATAAAGGAGATATTTATTCTGAATCTAGAGCTGCAGTTGCTGGAGGTATAACTTCATATTTTGAGATGCCTAACACAGTGCCTCAAACTACAACTCAAGCTGAATTAAAAAACAAATTTTCCATTGCATCTAAGAATTCATTAGCAAACTATTCTTTTATGTTTGGTGGAACTAATGATAATATTGAGGAAATATTAAAAATAGACCCTAGGGAAGTACCGGCTCTAAAAATATTTTTGGGATCATCTACTGGTAATATGCTAGTAGACAATCTTGATGCATTAGAGGAAATCTTTTTAAAATGTCAACTTCCAATTGCTGTTCATTGTGAAGATGAAAATACAATAAAAAATAATCTAAAAATTTATAATGATTTATACGGTGAAAAGATTCCGGTAAAACTCCATCCTAAAATTAGAGATGAACAGGCGTGTTATATTTCATCATCTATGGCAGTTGATTTAGCTAAAAAAACAGGAGCAAGATTGCATGTTTTTCATCTTTCAACTAAAAAAGAAACTAATTTATTTTCTAATTCTATTGATTTAAATAATAAAAAAATAACATCAGAAGTATGTATTCATCATTTAACATTTACTGACAATGATTATGATAAATATGGATCTAGAATTAAATGGAACCCTTCTATAAAATCTATAGATGATCAGAATGGTCTTTGGGAAGCATTAAATGATGACAGAATAGATGTTATTGCAACAGATCATGCGCCACATACAATTGATGAAAAAGGGAATGATTATGTTAAATGCCCATCGGGCGGACCATTAGTACAACATTCTTTAGTAGCAATGTTGGAGGGCTATCATAATGATAAAATTAAATTGGAAAAGATAGTACAAAAAATGTGTCATAACCCAGCTATTTTATTTGAGATTGAAAATAGGGGTTTTATTAAAGAAGGATTTTATGCAGACTTAGTTATTTTTAATTTAAATAAGCCATGGACTGTTAATAAGGAAAACATTTTATATAAATGTGGATGGTCTCCTTTTGAAGGGACTACATTTAAATCTAGAATATCACATACTATTATAAATGGAAATTTAGTTTTCTCTAATAATAGCATAATTGATAAAAAAATGGGTAAAAAGTTAACATTTAAAAGATGAAGAAATATTTTTTCATATTAATTGTTTTTTTTGGTTGTAGTAATTCCAATAATAAAGAAACAATTCCAGAAAATTTAATAGCAGAAGAGAAAATGGTAGATGTTATTTATGAAATGACGCTTATAAGTGTTTCTAAAGGTGTAAATAGACAAATTCTTGAAAAAAATGGAGTAATTCCAGATCAATATATTTTTAATAAG
>MDTA01036514.1_pt1 | contig 15201 bp, 12 predicted proteins | sample 811151 | NCBI WGS metagenome assembly MDTA01 (sample SAMN05326648, study PRJNA326480) | marine metagenome | isolation source: seawater | place: Indian Ocean: South | collected 2010 | reverse complement strand
CGCGCGCAACGATCCGATGAAGGGTTACGTGACGCTTTTGGAAGTGGCGAAGAGCTTGCCGGATCTTTGCTTTCTGCTGGCTGGCACGGGCACCGAGACACTGGCTGGTTTGCCCAATGTACGTGCGCTTGGCCAACGTGATGACGTTGAGGATATTACCGCGGCAGGCGACTTTATCGTGTCCAGTTCATGGTTTGGCGAAGGTTTCAGCAACTCCATTGCGGAAGGCATGGCGGCGGGGCTTTATCCCGTGGTCACGGACGTGGGTGATGCACGGGTCATTGTGGGGGATAGCGGGGATGTCGTTGCACCGCGATCGGCTGAAGCGCTGACCGAGGCACTCGAGGCTGCCGGCAGGCGTGGCGATTTTTCGGCCAGGACGACCGCGGCCCGCAAGCGTATCGTTGACATGTTTGCGGTTGAACGCATGGTCAGCGCTTTTGATGCGCTGCATGTGCGCGGCGAACTACCGGGTGCAATCAGCTGATGTGTGGTATCGCCGGCATTCTGAAGCGCCGAGGGATGCGTGCCGAGAATGCACTGATCGAGGACATCCGCGCCATGGCGGACCGGCTCGTGCACCGTGGCCCTGACGGGGATGGGTACTGGTCGGACGGCGGCGCCGGCACCGCGTTTGCGCACCGGCGACTGGCTATCGTCGACCTGTCAGAGACTGGTGCTCAGCCAATGCTGAGTGCGGATGGTCGTTACGTGCTGACCTACAACGGGGAACTGTATAACCATCAGGTATTGCGGGCTGAACTGGAGCGTCGCGGCCACCGGTTTCGGGGACATTCCGATACGGAGGTCATGCTCGAATTGATCGCGCGCGACGGTCTGCTGGCCGCGCTCGCGCAGTTCGACGCGATGTTTGCCGCGGCGTTGTGGGACCGACAGACGCAAGAGCTCACGTTGCTGCGCGATCGCTTTGGCGAAAAGCCTCTGTACTACGCCGAGCTGGACGGTGAGCTGGTGTTTGCCTCCGAACTCACGGCGTTGATGGCGCTCCCACGCCTGCCCCGCGATGTTGACCGAAATGCAGTACGCGAGTTTCTGCGATTCGGGTGTGTGCCGGCGCCGGCGACAATTTTCTCCAGTTGCCGCAAGCTCCCGCCGGCGAGTTACGCTGTTGTACGCAACGGTCAATTGGTTGAAATAGAAGAGTACTGGAGCGCGTGGGCTACCAGCACCTCGATAGAACAGCGCGATGCCTCCGTAGAGGAACACCTGGACCACATCGCGGATATTTTTTCAAAGTCTGTGCGGGGGCGTATGCAGGCGGACGTGCCGCTTGGCGCGTTCCTGTCGGGCGGCATCGACTCAACGGCGGTTGTGGCCTCCATGTCTGCGCAAAGCGACGTGCCGATCAAGACGTACACGATCGGATTCGATGACAACGACTATGACGAATCCATATTTGCCGAGCAGGTTGCCCACCAGCTCGGCACGGAACATGTGACGACGCGATTGCAAGCAACGGATGCGCTGACGCTGGTCCCGGGAATCGCCACGGTGTACGACGAGCCTTTTGCTGATTCTTCGCAGTTGCCGACGTTGCTGGTTTCTAAAATGACTCGCGCCGCTGTGACTGTTGCGCTCACCGGTGACGGGGGTGACGAATTATTCGGTGGATACAATCGTCACATTGTGTTGCCGCGGATCGGGCGCATCGCGGATGCTTGGCCCGCGGCATTGCGCACGCGGCTCGCCCGTCTGCTTGGATGGTTGGCGAAGCCGGGGCGCAGAGCGCTGATTCAAGCAATGTTGCGGTTGCTGCCAGCCGCCAGGCGGCCGCCTCAGTTTGCGGTCAAATTACAGAAACTATCAGACGCCTTGGCCGCAGGGGACCTCGAAACACGTTACCGTAACGCGGTATCCCTCGAGGCGTCACCACATGCGTGGGTCGCCGGGACGCGCGACGAGACCCCATCAACACCAGCGGTTGACGGCTTGACGCCGGAAGAGTGGCTGATGTTGTGCGACACGTTGCGCTACCTGCCGGACGATATCCTCGTCAAGGTGGACCGGGCCAGCATGCACGTATCGTTGGAGACGCGCACGCCGTTCTTGAACCACCACTTGTATGCTGCTCTGGCGGCAGTACCCAGCGAAATGAAAGTGCGAGATGGCGTAGGGAAGTGGCTGCTGCGACGGCTGGTTGCACGGCATGTGCCGGCGGCGCTGATGGAGCGCCCCAAGGTAGGATTTGCCGTGCCGTTGGACAGCTGGTTACGAGGCCCGCTACGCGAGTGGGCCGATGATCTGTTGGCCCCGTCAATGGTGAGCCGGATAGGTCTACTGGATGCCGAGAAGACATCCGCACTGTGGCAGGCGCACCGTGCCGGCCAGGAGGACCAGCAATATCGATTGTGGTCCTTGCTGATGTTGCAGGCATGGAGCGAAAAACACCTGTGTTGATAGGGAAAGACATCGACTGGCGGTTGTTGGGCGTGACCGGTCTGGTCATCAGCTTCCAGTTCATGCTGCCGAGCAAAACGTCTTTTAACCTGCCCGTTCTCGCGATGGCGCTGTTTGCAATCGCTCTTACCTGGCGGCATGGGACTCAATTCCTGACGCGTAAGGCCTGGCAATGGCTGGTCGTATTGTTCGCCTGTCTATGGTTCCCGATGATTGTCGCGGCGCTCGACGCCGTTGACGGGTCGCGGACACTAATAGTCACCAGCTTGTATCCACGCTTCTTGCTGGCAGGCTTGTTTGTGTTGTGGGTATTACAGAACGAGCGCGCGCGACGATGGGTAACGTTGGCCGCGTTTTATCTGGTGGCGCTCTGGACTGTTGATGCGCTCGTGCAATATGTCGTCGGCTGGAACATCCTGGGCTATCGTTACGACTCCGGCCAGTTGCGGGGTGTATTCGGGCCAAAATATCGTCTGGGCTTGTCGCTCGCGATGTTCTTGCCATTGGTCCTCGATGTGGTCTTAAGACAACGTCTGGTGCACCGCGCCTGGTCGTTGTTGGTGCCTGCGATGCTCGTGGTGATCGCGCTGACATTGCACCGCAACTCCTGGGTGATGTCAGCCGTCGCCTTGCTGTTATACAGCGCTTTCCTGCTCTTTTACGTCGGTTGGCGGCCGCGGCTGCGCGGAGTACTCGCCGGGGTCTTTGCCGGCGTAATTCTGGTGGGTGTCGCAAGCACTCAGAGTACCGTGGTGAGTCGATTCTCGCCGGCTTTCAACGCTTTGATGGACAGCCCTGAAGTACTGGAAGCGCAACTGGGCCAACGACCTGATATCTGGCGCACGGCGATCCGCATGTTCGAGGGCAACCTCATGAACGGCGTCGGTCCCAGGGGCTTTCGTACCGCCTACGAAGAACATGCGGTACATGATGACTACTGGATGAATCTCGACCCGCCGCAAACGCCGGCACATCCTCATCAGATATTTCTGGAGATAGCGGCCGAGACAGGTGTTGTAGGTATTGCTGGGTACATTGCGCTGTGGCTGGTCCTCGGCCTCGCGTTCGCGCGCGCCAGGCGCCCTTCTGCATTGCGGGCGGCGCCGTGGTTGTTGGGGTTTGTGATTACCGTGTTTCCGACCAACATCTCCAAGGCGTTCTACAGCAGCGCAACCGCTTCCCTTGCATGGTGGATGTTGCTGGTGGGCCTCGCATTCCTGACGACGTCAGATGCTGCTGACGACACGCGTTCCGACGACGGTGCCACTGCGTGACAGGCCACCCGACGTTGCTGTTTGTGGTTACGGAAGACTGGTACTTCTGGACCCACAGAAGACACCTGGCTGAGGCCTCGATAGCGGCCGGCTGGCGCGTGGTACTGGCGGCGAATATTGCGCGGCACGAGGCCGCTATTCGCGACCTGGGTGTAGAGGTTTTTCCGCTTGCCTGGGACCGTGGGAGCACCAATCCAATCGGCGAATGGCGGGTGATACGCCAACTGCGCGACGTTGTTACCCGGGTGCGGCCGGACATCGTCCACAACGTCGCCATGAAACCGGTGCTACACAGCCAGTGGCTGCCGCGGGGGCCTCGTATGGTCAACGCTGTGTCCGGTGTGGGTTACGTCTTCCTGGCGGCAGGGGGGCGAACTCGTCTTTTGCAGACCGGCGTGCGCCTGGGACTGCGTCGAGCGTTGCGACAGCCGCGTGGACACACGGTGGTCCAGAACCGCGACGATGAGGCACTGGTTAACGCGCTTGGCAGCGCCCCTGAGCGTACGTCGATGATCGAAGGTGTTGGGATCAACACCGAGCACTACCGCGTGGCAGAGGAACCGGATGGACCGGTGCGCTTCGCGATTGTCACACGCATGTTGTGGGACAAAGGCATCGCGGAGCTGGTTGATGCGGCGCGAATGTTGCGCGCGGAAGGCCTGGACTGCGTGGTCGAGTTTGTCGGAGAGCCTGATGCCGCAAATCGCGCCTCGGTGACCCATTCTGATCTTCAGTCCTGGGCGAACGAAGGTGTGATCGAATACAGCGGGTGGTGCGAGGACGTGCGCGAGGTATGGCGAAGGGCGCACGTCGCGGTTCTGCCATCTTATCGGGAAGGCATGCCCAAAGCCTTGCTGGAGGCAGCAGGATGTGGCCGGCCGATGATCGCGACGGATGTGCCGGGCTGCCGCGCGATTGTGAGCCACGAAAAAACGGGCCTGTTGGTGCCCAAAGGCGAATCTGCGCCGCTAGCGCAGGCGATGCGCACATTGGCCGGGGATGCGGCGCTGCGCGCGCGAATGGGCGCCGCCGCCAGACAGAGCGCCGAGCAACGTTTTTCAGCCGCACTCGTAACGGCGCAGTTTGAGTCCCTGTATCAGTCGCTACTTGGTTGATGCGAGGGCGGGCGCGTTGGCGTCGGAATATCCTGGTCGGGCGGCTGCATGCGAACCTGGACACGTTTGCTAACAGAGCGGGCCTGCTAGAATTACACCACGCTACGTACGCTTTTCAACAGTAAAGAGTGTCGCCATAAAATGCGCCGTCTGATGCGACGCCTGCGGACCCGCACCGCAGCGTTTGTACACGATCTCTGCATGATTCCAGTCGCCTGGTTGGGCGCTTACTGGTTGCGCTTCAATCTGGGTGATGTGCCCGGCCTTTACTGGGATACGGCAGTTTCTCTGCTGCCGCTGGTGATTGCTGTCAACGGCGCTGTGTTCTGGTACTTCGGGTTGTATCGAGGGATCTGGCGGTTTGCCTCGATGCCTGATCTGGTGCGTATTACCAAAGCCGTGATCGCTGGCGTACTGATTTCCGCGGTCGCGATATTCATGGTCACGCGCATGCAGACAGTGCCGCGTTCGGTGCTGCCATTGCAGGCGTTGTTGTTGATTCTGGCGCTGGGTGGCCCGCGACTCGCCTACAGATGGACGCGAGATCGTGCCCTGTACGTCGGCGGTGCGCAATCGGTATTGATCGTGGGGGCCGGAGACGCAGGCGAAGGGCTGGCGAGGGAGCTGTTACGCGACCCGGCTCTCAGGATGCGTCCGATCGGTTTTGTCGATGACGATCCGGCCAAGAAAGGGCTCGAAATCCGTGGCCTGCGCGTGCTTGCAAAGACCGGGAAGTTGCCGCGTGTTGTACGCGAGAAACGCGCCGAACTGGTGTTGTTGGCGATGCCGTCGGCAACCTCGGAGCAGATTCGTCGCGTAGTCGAATTGTGCGAAGACGCGAAGGTTCCATTCCGTACGGTTCCGTTGTTGGGCGATCTGCTGGAAGGCAAGGCCAACCTGTCGGACCTGCGGGAAGTGTCGATCGAAGATTTGTTGGGCCGCGATTCGGTGTCATTGGACTGGGCATCGATTCGTAACGGGGTGGCGGATAAAACCGTACTGGTGACGGGTGGGGCTGGTTCGATCGGGTCCGAGCTGTGTCGACAGATCGCCGAGATCGGTCCGACGGAGTTGGTAATTTTTGACCAGAGTGAATTTGGTCTTTATTCCATCGAGCAGGAACTGGCGGCAAAACACCCACAGCTGAAACTGACGGTCTGCCTGGGCGACGCTGTCGACCAACGCAATGTCGAGCGCACGATGGCAACGGTGCGGCCCGCAGTCGTGTTTCATGCGGCGGCCTATAAACATGTGCCGATGCTGGAAGCGCAGATGCGTGAGGCCATACGCAATAACGTTCAGGGGGCTCGCAACGTGGCGCGCGCGGCCGTAACGCAACAGGTTGAGACGGTCGTGCTCATCTCGACGGACAAAGCCGTCAATCCAACGAACGTCATGGGTGCCAGTAAACGAATCGCGGAGGTCTACTGTCAAAACGCGGATCGCCAGCATCCGCAGACACGATTCATCACCGTCCGGTTTGGTAATGTTCTTGGCTCCGCGGGCAGCGTCGTGCCGTTGTTTGAGCGGCAGATTCGCGCGGGGGGACCAGTGACCGTGACCCATCCCGACATGAAACGATACTTCATGACCATTCCCGAGGCGTGCCAACTCATTATGGAGGCTGGTGCGATCGGAAGGGGCGGAGAGATTTTTGTGCTCGACATGGGTGAGCCGGTTGAGATCAGTTATCTGGCCGAGCAGATGATCACACTCGCTGGCAAACGTGTTGGCGCGGACGTTGAAATTGTCTACACGGGATTGCGGCCCGGCGAGAAGCTTGTCGAGGAACTGTTCCATGAGCGCGAGAATCTGGCGCCAACCGGGCGGGAAAAACTGCTGCTCGCGCAGACCCGTACCGTGGATTGGGACTGGCTGAATCGGCAACTCGACGACTTGATGTCGGCATGTGAGCGTTACGACGAAGGCGAGGTTAAACGACTGGTGAGTGATCTGGTTCCAGAGTACGTCAATCTGGCCGATGAAACAGGGAACGTAATTCCATTGGAGAGCGCACGAAGATGACAGCACCCGTTACCAAGGCGGTATTCCCGGTCGCCGGTATGGGCACCCGGTTCTTGCCGGCGACCAAGGCGAATCCCAAAGAAATGTTACCGGTCGTGGACAAACCTCTGATTCAGTACGCGGCTGAGGAGGCGGTGGCGGCTGGTATCAAGGAACTGGTATTTGTAACCGGTCGCTCAAAGCGCGCGATTGAGGATCACTTCGACAAGGCCGCGGAGTTGGAGGCGGAACTTGAAGAGCGCGGCAAAGACGCGCTCCTTGCGCAGGTGCGCAGCATCCTGCCGGATGACGTGAGCTGCGTGTACATCCGGCAGGCGGAGCCGCTTGGCCTGGGCCACGCGGTTTTGTGCGCGCGACCAGTGGTCGGCGACTCGCCATTTGCCGTAATGCTGGCGGATGACCTGATCGATTCGCCTGACGCCGGCTGCCTGAGTCAGATGGTTGACGTATTTGCAGAGCGTGGCGATTCGGTGCTCGCCGTGCAGAGGATCGCGGCGGAAGATACCGACAAGTACGGTATCGTTGATGTGGCGAAAAATGACGCCAAGCCGCTGCGTGTGCAGGAGATCGTCGAGAAACCGGCTCGCGCCGACGCACCATCGAACCTTGGTGTCGTTGGAAGATATATCCTGACGCCCAGGATCATGGACCTTCTTGCCAGCACAGGACGCGGCGCTGGCGGAGAAATTCAGCTGACGGACGCTATCGCGGAACTGCTGAGTTTCGAGCACGTGTTGGCCTATGAGTTTGAAGGCAAGCGCTACGATTGTGGCGACAAACTTGGCTACCTGGAGGCCACTGTCGAACTCGGGCTACGGCATCCTGAGCTGGGCGCTGGATTTGCGGCCTACCTGGAGCGCCGATTCGCCAATTAAGCGGGCGGTGTCGGCGAGTCCAACGTCGGCTGCATCCATTACCGGAAAGGTGTACGCCGGGCGCGTTTCTAGCGCGTCCATGGTCGTTCGTTCGTCCACTAGACAACTGATGTGTTGCGAGTAATGCGACAGAAATATTCTATTTTCAGCCTGATCCGGAACGCGCTCGACTACCATGAGAACTGGCAGCGCGCATGGCGTTCGCCAACACCCAAACGCCGCTACAAAGTGATCATTGTTGGCGGTGGTGGGCATGGTTTGGCGACGGCTCATTACCTGGCAACCGTACACGGCATCACCGACGTCGCGGTGCTGGAAAAAGGCTGGATTGGCGGCGGTAACACCGGCCGTAACACGACCATCGTGCGCTCCAACTATTTATGGGACGAAGCGGCGCATCTGTACGAACATGCGATGAAATTGTGGGAAGGCTTGTCACAGGAGCTTAACTACAACGTCATGTTCTCGCAGCGTGGAGTTCTGAACCTCGGCCACTCGCTGCAGGACATGCGCGATATCGAGAGGCGAGTCAACGCAAACCGCCTGAACGGGATTGATGGGCATGTGCTGGATGCGGACGGCGTCAAGGGTGTGGTACCGATCATCAATACGTCGTCTGACGTCCGCTATCCGATTCTCGGCGCATCTTTCCAGCCACGCGGAGGGGTCGCGCGCCACGACGCCGTCGCCTGGGGCTTCGCGCGCTCGGCTGATCACGCCGGCATCGACATCATTCAGAACTGCGAAGTGATCGGCATGGTTATCGAGAATGGTCGCATTCGTGGTGTTGATACGAGCCAGGGACGCATCCTTGCGGATCAGGTAGGTGTGGTCGCAGCCGGCCATACCAGCATCCTCGCGGAGATGGCGGGGCTGCGTTTCCCGATTGAAAGCCATCCTTTACAGGCGCTCGTTTCTGAACCGATGAAACCCATTTTGCACACCGTCGTGATGTCCAACGCGGTGCACGGTTATGTCAGCCAGTCCGATAAAGGGGAGCTGGTCATCGGCGCGGGTATCGACGCCTTCAACGGTTATGGTCAGCGCGGCAGCTTCGACATTATCGAAGGCACGCTTGCGGCAATAATCGAGCTGTTCCCGATGTTCTCGCGGGTACGCATGCTGCGCAGCTGGGGTGGCATAGTGGATGTCGCGCCTGACGCCTGCCCCATCATTGGCAAGACGCCGGTCCGAGGCCTCTATTTCAACTGTGGTTGGGGCACTGGCGGCTTCAAGGCCACGCCTGGTTCGGGCTGGGTGTTCGCGCACACGATTGCGAACGACGCCCCACACGAGCTCAACGCGGCGTTCACGTTAGAACGATTCAGCACTGGTGCGCTTATCGATGAGCATGGCGCCGCCGGGGTTGCTCACTAATTATCAGGTCACGAGTGCACGATGCTGCAAATTAACTGTCCGTATTGTGGTTGGCGGGATCAGAGCGAGTTCAGCTTTGGCGGCGAGGCCCATATTGTCCGCCCGTCAGAGCCGGACGCACTGTCGGATGAAGAGTGGGGTGATTATCTGTTCAACCGTGAGAATCCCAAAGGCAGTCACAAAGAGCAGTGGTGTCACAGTAGCGGTTGCAGGCGCTGGTTCAACGTCGTGCGTGACACCGTGACCTACCAGATTACCGCCGTCTACAGACTAGGCGAATCAGCGCCGAGTGATAGCGAATGAAACTGGTTACGACACGCGGTCGTCTTGATAGCGGTGGGCTGATTGATCGCGCCGCGCCACTGTCGTTTGTATGGAACGGTCGTCGCCTGCATGGCTATGACGGTGACACGCTCGCGTCGGCATTGCTGGCAAACGGCGAACGATTGGTTGGTCGCAGCTTCAAATACCATCGCCCGCGCGGCGTCGTAGCCGCTGGAGTGGAAGAGCCAAATGCGATCGTGCAGGTCGGGCGGGGCGCGCACACTGTACCCAACTTGCGCGCGACGCAGGTTGAATTGTTTGATGGTCTGGAAGCTGCCAGTGTCAATAGCTGGCCGAGTCTCGAATGGGACGTTGGGGTCGTAAACAGCTGGTTTGCCCGCATCCTGCCAGCGGGGTTTTATTACAAGACCTTCATGTGGCCTCGTTCGCTTTGGCATACGTACGAACGAGTCATCCGCCGGGCGGCCGGGTTGGGTTATGCGCCTGAGCAGCCGGACCCCGACACGTACGACAAGATGTTTGCGCATTGTGATGTCCTCGTTGTTGGTGGCGGGCCTGCGGGATTGTCCGCCGCGCTCGCCGCGGGGCGGCGAGGCGCGCGGGTCATTCTTGTTGATGAACAGTCGCGTGTTGGCGGCTGGGCGCTGACGACAACCCGTTCCATCGATGACATTGGGGCTGCGGCGTGGGCTGCTGCATGTGCCACGGAACTGGCTGAACTTCCGAACGTCAAGGTACTGACCCGCACGACCGCGCTTGGTTTGTATCACGAGAACTTTGTGATTGCGTCCGAGCGCAGGACCGACCATCTGGTGCCGGCGTCGCGCGCGGGCGCGCGCGAACGGCTCTGGCGGATTCGCGCGCGCCGCATTGTTCTGGCTACTGGTGCGATCGAGCGGCCACTGGTGTTTGGCAACAACGACCGGCCTGGCGTGATGCTGGCAAGTGCCGTTTCTCAATACGTCAATCGATACGCCGTGGTGCCAGGCACGCGCGCGGTCGTGTTTACGAACAACGACTCCGCGTACGAAACGGCCCTGGATCTGGATGCGGCAGGCGTTGCCACGCGCATCGTGGATGTTCGGCCAGAGGCTGCCTCTACGGCACAACAGCGCGTCCGTGAGGCGGGTGTCGAGGTGATCAACGAACATGCCGTTGTCGCGGCCAGCGGTCATGGTGAGGTGCAGGGCGCTGAGATCGTCCGCTATGAAAGTGATGCGGTTCGTGGCGGTGGCTACACGCTCGGATGCGACCTATTGGCCGTCAGTGGCGGCTGGAATCCGGTCGTGCATCTGCACAGCCATAGCGGAGCCAAGACGGTCTACGACGGCGAACACGCCTGTTTTGTGCCCGGCCCAACGCTGCAGTCGGCTGTTAGCGTAGGTGGCGCTGCGGCTACTTTTGATCTGCGTGCAGCCCTTGATGACGGGTATTCGTCTGGGAATGACGCTGCCAAAGAAACCGTGGGTAAACGCAAACGGGGTAAAGCCGCAAAAGCGACGGGCGAAGAATGCGCGCCCCTGCTGCCCGTGTGGCATGTGCCGGCACGTGAGGGTGCGCGTGGTCCCAAAGCGTTTGTCGACTTGCAGAACGATACCGCCGTTGGCGACTTGCAACTTGCCGTACGCGAGGGCTATGAGTCCATTGAACACGTCAAGCGTTACACAGCGCTTGGCTTTGGTACTGATCAGGGCAAGCTCGGCAACATCAACGGCATGGGCATCGTAGCCGAGAGCTTGGGTGTAACGCCGGATGCCGTGGGCACGACAACGTTTCGTCCCCCGTATTCCGCAGTAACCTTTGGGGCGGTGGCCGGCGCGGATGTGGGCGAGATGTTCGACCCCGAGCGCAAGACCGCCATGCATGAGTGGCATGAAGAACACGGCGCCGAGTTCGAGGTAGTCGGGCAATGGTTGCGTCCGTGGTACTTCCCTCGAGACGGCGAAGATATGCATGCCGCCGTAAACCGCGAGTGTCTGGCGGTGCGTCAAAGCGTTGGCATGATGGACGCTTCCACCCTTGGCAAGATCGACGTCCGTGGGCCAGACGCGCCAGAGTTCCTTGACCGTATCTACACGAACGGTTGGAAAAGGCTTGCAGCTGGGCGCACGCGCTATGGCTTGATGCTCGGCGAAGACGGAATGGTAATGGACGACGGTGTCAGCGCACGTCTTGCCGATGACCATTACTACATGACAACAACAACCGGCGGCGCCGCGCATGTGCTTGGCTGGATGGAACGCTGGCGGCAAACGGAGTGGCCCGAGCTTAAGGTCTACTTCACGTCCGTCACCGATCAATGGGCGACGGTTGCCGTTGCCGGTCCCAAGGCACGCGCGGTGCTGACCGCCGTCGGCACGGACATTGACCTTGAAGCGGAGGCGTTTCCGTTCATGTCCTGGAGAGAAGGGCAGGTTGGAGGAATGCCGGCGCGTGTGTTCCGTGTGAGTTTCAGTGGTGAGTCGGCCTTCGAAGTGAACGTGCCAGCCAACTTGGGCTCTGCGATGTGGGAATGCATTTACGCGGCGGGTGCGCCGTTCGACATCACGCCTTATGGCACCGAGACGATGCACGTGCTGCGCGCAGAGAAGGGTTTTGTCATTGTTGGACAGGACACCGATGGCTCGGTAACACCTATCGATCTGGGGATGGACTGGATCGTTGCCAAACACAAAGATTTTCTCGGCAAACGCTCCCTGTCGCGTTCCGACTGTACTCGTCCCGGACGCAAACAACTGGTTGGATTGCTGACGTCCGATCCTGAGGTCGTCTTGCCTGAAGGCGCACAACTCGTGAACGAGCCGTATACGCGTCTTCCCGCGCCGATGCAGGGGCATGTCACATCCAGCTACTGGAGTGCGACGCTGGGGCGCTCAATCGCCATGGCGCTGGTAAAAGGTGGATTGAGCCGTATGGGCGAGACAATCTATGCGCCACTGGCGGACGGGCGCATGGTCAGCGCGCGAATCAGTTCGACGATGTTCTACGACCCGAAAGGTGAGCGGATCAATGGCTAGTCACGAGGCACGTAGCCCTCTTTACGCCCAGGCGCTCGTGGCGGTTGCCGAGGTGCCGGTGAACGCGCAGTTGCTGTTGGCAGAGCGAGAACTCCGCTCGCATATCAACCTGCGCGGTGATGCCGGCGACAAGAAGTTCATGAACGCCGTGAAGAAAGTGATCGGTGCAGGACTGCCGACTGACGCAAACACAACGGCAGTCGCCGGCGCATTTGAGGTGTTGTGGTTGTCACCGGACGAGTGGTTGCTGATCGGGCCGCAGGCGGACGGCGCTAACCTGATTGCTGACCTCAACAAGGCCCTAAGGTCGCATCATTATGCGGTGACGGATCTGTCAAGTGCACAGACCATCATTGCCATGCGCGGTACGGCTGCGCGTGAAGCGCTCTCCAAAGGCTGCCCGTTCGACCTACACCCCAGTGTGTTTGCATCAGGTCAATGCGCGCAGACCAACGTTGCGAAGGCAATGGGTTTAATCATCGCGCGCGATGATGGCATCGACGTTGTGGTACGTCGGAGCTTCTCCGAATACCTGTGGCGTTGGTTACGCATTGCGTGTGACGAATATCAGCCAGTCGTTGGTCAAACCAAATAGATAGAGTGTACGCTTTGGCGCAAGAGCATGTCGTAATTCGGCATCCTCGCGTCGCTAGCCCGCCAGCACCTGCACAGGCGGGTCAACACAATGCGCGGGCTTGTTGGCGGCGCATCGCTCTTACCTACGAGTCGAGCCTGGAGCAGACGTTATGACAGACACGCACGTAGATGACGACTCCGGAGAGGATATCGACCTCGAGGCTCTTCCTGACGATGAACTCGTGCAGCAGATGCATGACGATTTGTACGACGGTCTCAAAGAAGAGATCGAAGAGGGGACCAATATCCTGCTGAAACGCGGGTGGTCGCCGGACAAAGTGTTGACAGAGGCCCTGGTTGAGGGGATGCGGATCGTCGGCATCGACTTCCGTGACGGCATCCTCTTTGTGCCGGAAGTGTTGATGGCTGCGAATGCCATGAAAGGCGGGATGTCTATCCTTCGTCCGCTTCTGGCAGAGACCGGCGCGTCGGTGATCGGCAAGATGGTGATTGGTACCGTCAAAGGCGACATCCACGACATTGGCAAGAATCTCGTCGGGATGATGATGGAAGGCGCTGGCTTCGAAGTCATTGACCTGGGTATCAACAATCCCGTCGAAAGCTACATCGAGGCGCTCGAAGAGCATCAACCTAACATTCTTGGCATGTCCGCGCTGCTGACAACCACGATGCCGTACATGAAAGTTGTGATCGAAGAACTCGAGAACCGAGGCATGCGCGAAGAATACGTCGTGCTGGTAGGTGGGGCGCCGCTGAATGAAGCCTTCGGTGACGCAATTGGCGCTGATGCTTATTGTCGCGATGCGGCCGTTGCGGTGGAGACGGCCAAACAGTTCATGGCGGAGCGAGCCGCCTGAGCACAATTTGGTTGGTCATCTGGCTGACACCTTTGCCTATCGACGAGGAGCAGGGGCGCCTGCGAGTGAAGCGGTGACTTCTTCGACCATGTCGCCGAACGTGCTGGTAATTGCCTGTGGTGCCATCGCGCATGAAGTGATGGCGCTGAAACGCGCGAATGGTTGGGGACATATGAAAGTGCAGTGCCTGCCTGCCGACCTGCACAACCGCCCGGAACGAATCACACCCGCGGTCGAAGCCAAGCTCGATCAGTTGGCGGATAAGTTTGATCAGGTGTTTGTTGCGTACGCCGACTGTGGTACCGGTGGGCTACTTGACGCTCTGCTGGAAGAGCGTGGAATTGAGCGTATCACGGGCGCCCATTGTTACGAGTTCTTCGCAGGCGCCCAACAATTCGCTGACTTGAGTGACGAGGAACCTGGGACTCTCTACCTGACGGATTTCCTCGCACGGAATTTTGAGCGGCTACTCATTCGCGGTTTGGGCATCGAAAAACATCCAGAGCTCGAGGCTCTGTATTTCGGCAACTACAGCCGAGTCGTGTACCTGGAGCAGCGACCCAATCCTGAGTGTGAAGCCGCCGCGCGGGCTGCTGCCGAGCGATTGGGTCTGACATTTGAGCATCGACGTACAGGCTTCGGGCAACTCGAAGTTTCACTGACGCACGCAGCGAGGGTCTGAACATGTCTAAGTTGATTACAACTTATTGGCGCGACATTCCGGCGCAGGTCATTGCCAAGCAAGGGCGCAAGACCGCAAAAGTCATGCTGTCACAACGTTTCCAGGAAGCCATCGATCGTGCCGCGATGCGCGCGGGTAAAGGGAGTAGCGACGCTTACATGGAGGACTGGCGCCGCGTCTATGAAAATTGTGGCGACGACCTTTCACAAGCGGCCAAGAACGCTGCAGACGCGCTGGAAAGGGCTTTCTCCGACGAAGCATTGGAGACGATCGTGCAGGCCAAAGGCCTGGCTGGCTGATTCGTAACCGGGGTTTGCGTTCCAAAAGCGGGCGTTCTTTTTCACGCTACTTGCAATGCACATGGCTTGTGCCGACGACTGCGCAACCCGACCCTGTGACGTCAATGGTGCGCGTACCGCTGCTAGACTATTACATGCCGCTCGCGTAGCACATAGCTTTCGTCCAGAACGGTTAGATTTCTCGTATTAATTGCCGCAAATCGTTCCCGGGGCAACCAAGGCTCAAGGCGCGAGGAAGCGGCATTGTTGCGTTGGTCGCCGCTGAGGACTCAGCGATTTACAAGAACTTCGAACCAGACTCGGCATACAAAATGCCGGCGTCGCGCATGAGGATTTGTTGATGACAGATACCGTGGTTAGCTCCGCCACGCGTGAGGTCG
>MDTA01210087.1_pt1 | contig 15206 bp, 18 predicted proteins | sample 811151 | NCBI WGS metagenome assembly MDTA01 (sample SAMN05326648, study PRJNA326480) | marine metagenome | isolation source: seawater | place: Indian Ocean: South | collected 2010 | reverse complement strand
CAGATAAAACAGCTATTGATGCAAAAGCCTCTTTGCCACTACCAGGTGGTTTATATGTCGTTCTAGAAAGAAAGGCAGAGGGTATAGATACCTCAAATGATTCTTATGATCGAATTATCAATGCAGCTAGAATTGGTATTCATGGCGGTATCGGTGACATTTTTAGTTCTATTTCAGCCAAAGGAGTAAAACTAAATGTAAAAAACATCTTTGATGTTTATGCTGAGTTTGGTGTGAAAAGCACTGCTTACGATAGTGAAATTAATTCCTTTTCAGAGGATGATGCACAGGCAAATATAATTGCTGGATTAAGATTCGGAAATAGTTCTGGATGGGAAGGAAAACTTTTTGTAGATATATCAAAAGATTCAGAGCTTAAAATCAAAACTTGTCCAATTGGGCAAGTTTGCACTGAAGCAATAGAGTATGAACTAGATGATGAAACGGACCAAAAATTTGGTGCTGGTGCTCAATATAATATTAATAAAAGAAGTGCTGTATATTTCGAGATGTCTTCAAGCAAAATATTTGATTCTTCTATGAAAATTGGCTACAAACTCAAATTCTAAAAACAATACTAATCATTAGTCTTTTTTAGAAAGTTCATTTTTAAGATCTTCCATTTCCTTTGCTTGTTTTGCTTTCAACCTTTCTATTTCTTTTAGCTCTTGGAGCTCTTTTTCTTGTTTTTCTTTTAAATTTTTAATTTCTTCTGTTTCTTCATCATCAAAAATAGACCCATCCTTTTGAGCGTCATTATTTGTTGACGAATCGTCAGCGTCAGAACTGGTTACTTCATTTATCATTTTTATATCATTAGATTTTGTATTTACAGGTTCATCGTTTTCAGTAGCAAGAAAATACGCTTCAACATAAATCATATAAGTAAATGGATAAATAAGGATACTTGCGATATTAAACGTAAAGGTATTAAGAATGAATGAAGCAACGGTAATTATTAAAAGTAATGCAAATAATTTAAACCATCCGATTTTTGAGACAAGACTCATCGACATGCTTATTGCGTCAGTAACAGTTACGTTAGGATTATCTGCTTTTACATACATGGCAAAAAACCAAGCGACACTCAAAAATATGCCAGGAATTATAAAAAATAAAAAACCAAAAAATATCCCTAAAAAAAGCAATAAAGCCAACCCTAAAAATGAGCCGAAATGATTAAAGCCATATGTAAAAAAGTCTCCTATCTGAACATCTTCCCCTCTTCTTATTCTTATAAGAGATTCTAGGTACCCTCCAAATATAGCTGGAATTACTATTAAACCAATAATTGTTATAGCAGCAAGAACAGAGGCTAGACCTGCAATAATGCCATTAACCCAAATCACTAAAAAGTTATCCTTTGCAACGTTAAGGCCTTGTGTGATAGCTTTTTCTATTTCAAAATTCATACTTCTCTCCATTTATAGTTAGCTATTTATTGAAACTAATGATAACTTTATCATAAAAAGGCATGTCTAAATAAAACACATGCATGTCTATTTTTATGGTTCTTTCTTAAAATACGCTACTGAATTTTTATCAAATTCTTTTTTGCCTATTTTTTTAAACCCAAAATCATAATGAAAATCAATTGAGGGTTGGTTTTTTGGAATAGTATTTACCTCACAACAGAGTGAATATTGTTTCTCAGATGCGATTTTTTGAATTCTTATATAAAGATTCTTGGCTATTTTTTTTCTTCTAAAATTTTTTTTAATTGCGATTCTATCAATATAAATAAAATTCTCTTCTGTTTTACAAAAAAATTCATAATTCTTTGACTGATATTCACTTCCTTGCTTAAAACATACAACAAAAGCTATTATTTTATTAGCTTCTGTGACATAAAAGTTTTTATAGCTCATGTCTAAAAGATTTTTAAAGTTATCGGTAGAATTTAAATCTCCAACTTCTGGTATGTTTTCTTGGTTTAGCGTAAAGATTTGTTCTAGTAGGCCTTTTTCAAGAGTGCTGGAAAATTCTTTAGTAATAAATTTAAATTCATTTGCCACAGATTAATTATTTAATATTTTTTTCAAGATCGTTCATAGCTTCATTAATTTTAGACATAGGCTCGGCTATAAAAAGCTCTTTTGTAAGTGAGTAGCTTGGGTGTCCCATTGTGGCAAGATCTTTGGCTTTTTCTATAGCAACGCTAATTAATTCATCTTGATTAACAACTTCATCGATCAAGCCTGCATCTTGAGCATCTGTTAATGAATACATTTCTGCTCCAAGAACAGCTCTATATTTATGAGAATCGTTAACTCTAAATTTAATAAGTTCTAGAATTGGGGTTGGTATTACCATATTAGTTCTCATTTCATTTGCTCCGAGCATAAAGTCACCCTTAACGCCTATCCTATAGTCACAGCAACATAAAAGAAAAGTCCCCAAGGCAATTCCATGTCCAGAACATGCTGCAATTACTGGCCTTGGAAATGAAAATATTCTTGCTAATAATTTAAATGCACTAACTGACATTTCTTGTATCTTTTCTATATCTCCACCTTGAATTGTCTTTAAGTCTAGACCAGCAGAGAACATTCCTTCTTTACCAGTAATTATTAGGCATCCTGATTCTGTTTCTACCTGATCTAAACAAGCATTGACTTGTTTTGACATTTCTGATGAAAAAACATTAGCTTTTCCATCATCTAGAGTAATTGTTGATATGTTATCCTCTTTCTTAAGAGTGGCTATTTTTTCTGACATAATACGAATAATAATTAAAAGGAAATTCTAACATGATTAAAAAAATTCTTAAGTACGCTAGGAATTTATTAATTCTTATCATTGGTGTTATATCTATATATCTTATAAATCTATTTTTTATGAAGCCATATTCAATAGATCATTTCTTGGGTAAAGAATTGGCTATGAGTCTTGTTGATTCCCCTGAAGCCCTTACTTATATTGGAATATTTGACAGATTTAACTGGTTAACAAAACATAACTCAAAGTTATCTATTCCTGAAGAAAATGATTTAGAGATTGATATAAAAGGATTTGAAGATAGCATAAAGACTCTATATAAATATAAAGATTCCAACCTGTCAGAAACTCAAAGAATTACTAAAAAAATTGCTATATTTGATTTTGAAAATAACTTAAGAGAACTTAAAGAATTTCCTTACTTAGACTACCCGCTTAACCAAATAGGAGGCATACACTTAAATACAATTGAATTTATGAGCGATATGCACCCTGTAAGAACAAAATCTGAAGCAGATGACTATATAAAAAGGGTTAATTTAATTAAAGATGTTTATGAAGGGGTTTTAAAAGATCTAGAAAAGCAAGCAGAGAATGGAATATTCCCGCCTGAATTTGTTTATGGTCATGTAATTAGTCAATTAAATAAATTTATAGATTATTCGTATGAGGATCATCCTTTGTATACACAGTTTATGAAAAAGGTTAATGAATTAGATATTACAGATGATGAGGTGAGCAATTTTAATTATGAAATTAAAAAGGCTATAGATGAAAGTGTAACTCCTGGCTTTAAGCTCTTATTGCAATTTATGCTTAAAACTGAAAAAAATGCTAATAAAAATCATGGTATTTGGTCTCAGCCAGGCGGAGATGAATATTACAAATTAAGAATAAGAACCTACACAACAACAGACTACTCACCCGAAGATATTCATCAAATGGGACTTGATGAGGTTGAAAGAATAACAAATAGGATGAAAGAAATTTTGACTGAGCTTGAGTACGACAGTTCTAAAAGCGTTGGAAACTTAATGAATGAGCTAAATGAAAATCCTAATTTTTTGTATGCTGACACGCCCGACAGAAAAGAGATCGTTGTTAATGATTATACGGAAATGGTTAATGAAGCTATTGATGTGATGTCTGATTATTTTCATACCATGCCAAATGCAAAGGTTGTTGTAAAAGCAGTTCCTGAATATTCTGAACAGACGGCTGCGGGCGGGTACTACCAGTCTCCAGCTCTAGATGGAAGTAGGCCGGGAGTTTTTTATGCAAATCTATACGACATCAGACAGACACCAACATATAGCATGAGAACATTAGCTTATCATGAGGCAACGCCAGGACATCATCATCAAATTGCACATTCGCTAGAAAATGATGATTTAACAATGTATAGAAGATTCGGTTATAGAACTTCTGCATTTTCAGAGGGGTGGGCATTATATGCTGAAAGATTAGCACTTGAGGTTGGGTTGGCTGAAGATCCTTATGACGAACTTGGTATTCTCCAAAGTGAGTTGTTTAGGGCAGTAAGATTGGTGGTTGACACTGGAATGCATTACAAAAGATGGACTCGTGAAGAAGCAATGGAATATATGAAATCTATAACAGGGATGTCAGATACCGAAGTAAGGGTTGAAATTGAAAGATATATTGTATGGCCGGGACAAGCGCTAAGTTATAAAGTAGGAATGATAAAAATCCTTGAATTAAGAGAAAAAGCTATAAATGAATTAGGTGATAAGTTTAATATTAAAGATTTCCATTCTGCAGTTCTTGATCATGGGAATCCGCCATTATTTATTGTCGAAGAAATGGTTAATAATATGATTGAAGAGTCTAAAAACTAGTAATTTTCTGGATGTTTTGGTACAAAAACACTGTAATATTTTTTTAGATCTAAAATATCTTTAATTTTATTTCCTGATGGAATAAATGCTTTTCCAAGAACAATCTCTCTCTTAGAAAAATCTAAAGATGCGGGGACAATATGAGCATTAATCTCGCTAGCAATTCTCAAAAAACCTGTCTTCCACTCCTTTACTTTAGATCTTGTTCCTTCAGGTGATATTGCAATTAGAGACCCTTCAATATCTTTAATCTGATTAATTGCATCTTGAATAATTCCACCAGGTTTAGATCTGTCAACTGGAATTCCTCCCATATATTTTAAAAATTTACCAAGCCCATATCTGAATACAGTATGTTTTCCTATAAAGGTTATTCTTGCATCAAGCCCAGCAACTGCTGCAACTCCAAATATTCCATCCCAATTAGAAGTGTGAGGGGCTACAGTTACTACTAGTTTTTTGCCAGAATATTCATCTGATATATTTCCTTTTACCTTCCAACCAAATATAGAAAGAACCGTTCTTCCAAGCCATTGAAGCGCCTTGGGTCTATTAGCCCTAAAACTTAAAGGTATCTGTGTGTTTGAGACACTTTTCATTAAGAACTCTTGGTGATAATAATTTTATCTTTTATAAAATAAGGTAGATATATTAAATAACATACGATTATTGCAAGAATATAGATATCAATCATATGATATGGAGGATCTCTCATAAACTCAGTTACATTTAAACCTGGAGGTTTTTCAATCACATACCAGTAGTTTGCTGGAGATCCTATTAAGTAATTAATCGGGTACATTAAAAGGAGAAAAATTGATACTACAAATAAGACTTTATGAACATCTCTTAATTGAGGTCTTTGGCTATCAATAATGATGGCATAAGCTACGCCCATTATAATCATAGAGTGCCCTATCATATGTCTTATGTAATCTATATGAGGAAATGAATATAGTGTATCTGGGGTCAATAAAGCCATGCCCGCACCAGAAATTCCTGCGAAAAAAGCAAACAAAAAGAATTCTCTTTTTTTTGTTATGAAGTATAAAATTATTGCTGCAGATGAAAAATCACATAAATGTAGTGGCAGTCCAAGCCTCCACTCATTTAATCCATACCCTTCCCTAAAAAAATCCATGCCTTGGTTTATAAGAATTAAGGAAATAATAGATGTGACTAATACTTTCTTTGATAAATCACTTTTTGTTGCAAAGAACTTTGGAAGATAAATAATTAAAAGAAAACATATTATTGTAATAATAATATGTGATGGGCTCGAAAGGCTAAAGAGCTTCATTTGTATTTAAAATTATTTTACGGTGATTCTGGTAAGCTATCGTAATTTAATTCATCGTAAGGATTTTGGATGCCAATTGCGTCTGGATGTACTACTGAAATATCAATATCACTTCCATAATCTCCAGCAATAAAACCTCCTAGCGTTCCTTTAGGTGCAAGATATATAGTCGCATACCTTCCTGATTTTTCATAAACAAGAGTAATCTCTTCTCCAACTTTAGAAGAAATTAGTTTCCAACCAGTTGTTAAAGTTTCAGTTCCATAAAAAATCAGATTTTCTGCAGGGCTAAAGCCTGAAGTTAATATTATTCTTCCAGAAATTGATTCTCCAGTTCCAAGCAAAACAGTTGGAGCTTTAACTATTTGTGCGTCATCTGGCAAAGGGAGATCCTCTAATAAATAAGCAATTACTTTCCTTTGATTTTTTTGATACTCATCTGTAAAGATGGCGCATCCAGAAATAATTATTAAAACAAATAATAGTGAAGAAAGGTTTTTTATATTCATATTGATATCTCTCGTAATTTATTTTCTTACGTAATATTAAGCATATACTTGACCAAATTTATTTTCAAGGAAATCATTCCAAGATAATGATTCTTGTTTTACAAACCCTTTGTTTGATATTTTCCCATCAAGATACATTTTAAGAGCACTACATACGCCTGATGCCGTTGTTAGCTGTATTGCACTATATTTATCATCACCATAAATCTTCCTTAGATAAGTTTTTTCTTGAAGAACTCCATCTATTAACCCAATAACTTTAACAAAGAAGATGATTACATCATTTTTTGTTCTTGGTACTTCTTTATCAAATAATTTTTCTAGGACTTCTTTATTTTTCTTTAAATGCAAGTCGTTAAAAAGAAACTTCATATGGTTTAGATGTCCAGGATATCTAATAGTTTTATAGGAGAGCGTTTCAACCCTGTTCTCATATGTCTCACACATGGTTGCGCAACCGCCGCTTGTATTAAATGCTTCAAAACTTTCACCATCGATAACAATTTTTTCAGCTCCCTCTAGGGGCATTGTTTTAATAGCCTTACCTTCATATATTGCGTCTGCTTCATTACAGTATTCATTTATTAAGCCATTAGTTGACCAGCTTAAATAATAGCTCATTTCGTTAGTTGTAAATCTAGGCAATGCTCCAACCCTCATCATAACTTCTTTCACACTATCAAATTGTTCCATCATGCTAGCTGCACAGATATTAATAGCTCCTGGAGCAAGTCCGCACTGTGGCATTAAAATATTTGTGGATTTTAAAGATTTTATATATTCAGTTGTATCAACATCTTCGGTTAAATCAAAATATCCTATGCCTTCTTCTGAGGCTGCTTTTGCTACAGTCTTGTTAACAGCAAACGGTCCAGCTGAAATAACTGCATTGCTACCATTTAAAAATTCTTTTACTTGAGAAAAGTCTGTAGCATCAAAGCCATCAGCAATATCACCTTGAACTATATCGTAGTCATCTTTTAATAATTGTTTTAATGCCCAGCCAATATTTCCACTTCCAACAATTGCTATCTTAGCTTTCATCAAATTCAACTCCTTGAGCAAGAGGCAATTCTTCGCCATAATTTATAGTTGCTGTTACCCTTCTCATATAATTTTTCCATGCATCAGAACCAGACTCTCTTCCTCCTCCAGTATCTTTTTCTCCACCAAAAGCACCACCAATTTCAGCGCCACTTGTTCCAATATTAACATTAGCAATTCCACAGTCACTTCCAGATTCGCTTAAGAATAATTCTGATTCTCTCATATCATTTGTAAAAATAGAGCTGCTCAACCCCTGAGATACATTGTTTTGCATATGGATTGCATCTTTAAGATCTTCATATCTTTTTACATATAAGATTGGCGCAAAAGTTTCTGATAACATCTACTCAACAATATCATCAACAAGGACTAGAGCTGGTTTAACATAATACTCTTCTGGACTTTCTATTTCTAATCTTTCACCGCCTAAAACTTGAACTCCTTTATTCCTTAGTGAGTCTAGAACTTTTTGCATAGAGTTATAACTTTCTTCAGAAATTAAAGGTCCTATTTGTGAATCCTCTTTTGTTGGGCATCCTATTATCAGATCATCAAAACATTTCTCAAGCCTTTTAACACAGTCATCATAAATCTCTTTATGAACAAACAGCCTTCTTAGGGAGGTACATCTTTGACCAGTTGTTCCGCATGCAGAAAAGGCTATTCCTTTGATTGTAAGGTCTAGATTTGCTGAAGGGCATACTATTGCAGCATTGTTTCCGCCTAATTCTAGAAGAAGCTTTCCTAACCTTGCTGAAACTATTGGAGCTAACTCTTTTCCCATTTTAGTGCTTCCTGTTGCAGAAACTAATGTAATTCTATTATCTTTACAGATTGAGACCGCTTCTTCATTGCCTCCCTCTAAAATTAAGATTAAATCAGAAAAATCACCGATTACTTTATCCCATGCTGCTTTTATGCTCTTTGCACATTCATTTGAATGAGGGCTTGGTTTCCAGATAACGCTATTGCCACAAACTGCTGCTAAGCAAAAATTCCATGCAAACACTGCCATAGGAAAATTAAAAGCAGTTATGCAACCTACTACTCCAAGTGGATGCCAAAGCTCCTGTAACCTATGATTGGGTCTTTCGCTAGGCATGGTTAATCCATATAACTGTCTACTTAACCCCACTGCAAAATCACACATATCAATAGCCTCTTGAACCTCCCCCAATGATTCTGTTTTAATCTTCCTAGCTTCTTTTGTGATGGTTTGAGCTAAAGCTTCTTTTTGTAATCTAAGCTCTTCTCCAAATTGTCTTATAAATTCTCCTCTTTGAGGAGCTGGAATATCTCTCCACTTTAATGACACCTCTTTAGATTTTTTAACGATACTATCAATATTATTAGTCATTATAAGAACCTCCTTTAATTAAAAAGATTTGGTATATTGCAAATAAAGCATAGATTATAAAGTAAGCTATATAAAAATTAAGCACTAAAGGGTCTTCCAATGATTCCACAAAAGGGTCATTTGGTGGAAGTCTTTTAAGGACTTCTGCTGTAGTTGGAAGCATGCTAAAAAAAACAGTTACAGATAAAGCAAGTTCTTTTGCATAAACAGTTAAAAAGCCCAATAATTTATTCTTATCTAAGATAAGTGCCACAGAAATTGCTAACATCGTTAATATTGATAGCAAGTGTGCATCATTGAAGCTACCTGTTGCACTATAAATGAAAAGCGATGATGCTGATGCGATGAAAGTACAACCAAGATAAAACATTCCTAAATTAGATTTAGGATTGATAAACTTATATCTAATTAATAAATAAAGGCCGGATAAGATTCCTGCTATTCCAATAACTGTGTGGAACCAACCTATTAGTGAAATTCCCCCATACATTAACTGCTCCCTAAAAATAGTGAGGTTATTTTACTACACTTAAACTAAAAGATTTTATGCTTGCCCTGAAGTATTTCAAAATACATTTTATGGTCCCCTATAAAACTATAGAAAGGATACTTAAAAGTGGCAGGTTTATTTTTTTCAATAAAAAAATGTCCAACCCAAGCAAATGCATAACCTGAAAGAATAGCAAACAAAAGAAATACAAAATTAAAAGATAAAAAAAACTGGATTAAAAAGAAAATACCAATGCTTGTTCCAATAAAATGCATCAACTTGGTATGCTTATTATCATGTTCAGATAAATAATATGGGTAGAAATCTTTAAAAGTTTTATACTTTTCCATAATCTTATTTCCTAGGAGGCATTCCGCTTACTCTTGTTAATGTTGTAGTTACACTTGCTCTCCTGTGCTCACTTAAAGATTGATAATCTTCGCTTAAATACCATGTTTCTGCATGCTTTGCGGAAGGAAAACTAAGCAATATTACTCTTCCTTCCATTGGCTTGTCGCCTTCCATATGCACTATATTGTCATCAAATGTAATAAACTCGCCTTCATATTTCTTAAGTATTGGGAAAAAACCTTTTTCATATTCTCTATATCTATCAGCATCATGAATTTGTAGATTTGCGATGATATAAACTTTTACTTCTTCCATAGTCTAAAACTTATTTAGGTGCTGCTTCAGGCTGATAATCGTAATATCCTTCGAGCGGGATCATTAAATGAACAAACTTCGTACCTTTAAACATTACGTATGGAGCACCTGTAGTATAGTCTGTTGTCTGGCCATCAAGTGATGATGGGTCTTTTGGCATCAACATCATGTGAGCCCCTGATTCTATATAGTGCTTATGTCCAGCATCTTTTTGACCATCGGTATATGGTTTAAAATTATCCACTCCCAAGTCACCATGCTTCATCCAAATCCAACCATCACTTTCTAATTTAGGGGTTTTGTCTGCAATATATGCCTCTACCCAAGCAACAGCATTTGGATCAGAACAAGCAGCAGCAGATGCATGAGCATCAGCGAATCCGCCATCAGGCATAGGGACAAGATTTCGGCAAGTCCAACCGTTAGTTCCTTGTCTTAAAACTTTACCAGCATCACTTATAACAGTTGCATGGTCTCCTATAAATGCAGGAGCAGCACTTGTATATGCTTTTATCTGCCATTCATCAGAATTCCCATGTAAATGGTTGTCGTGGGCTAAAATGCTGACCGAAAGAGTTAAAATTAAAGTAAATAAACTATTTTTCATAGTCTTCATATGTTCTCCTCTGAAATAACTTAAATATCACTCTTAATTCTAAGTAAGAATGAAACCTAATACAAATATATTAATTTGTCTCTTTTTTTATATGTTGAGCTATTGACCTAAACATGGCTATATGAGCATCTTTTGTGTATTCCTTTTCAGATCTAAACCTGTGATTGGAAGATGTTTTGGCTATTACAATCCCAGATTCAGGATCAACGTAAATAAACTGATTATAAACTCCGTGTGCTGTGTAATCAGTCAATGGATCACCCGGCACCCACCATTGGTAACCATAACCCCAATCGTTTGATGACAGCTCTCCAGCATTAGGCATTAAGTGAGGTGCATCAGGTGTATGGGATGCTTTTACCCAATCTTCTGGAACAATCTGTTCACCAAACCATTGTCCGTTATTTAAATAAAGATATCCGAATTTCGCATAGTCTCTTAAAGTCGCATTTAAACCGCCAAGTGCCATATCAACACCAGCCTTGTCTGTGATGTAGTAAGCCTCACTTTCCATTCCTATTCTGCTCCAAATCTTTTTAGAAAGGTATTCTCTTAGGGGCATATCAGAAACAGTTTCTAAGATCATTGCAAGAACTTGAGTATCAATGCTTACATAATGATTATAAGTTCCTTGCTCTTTTCCATTTTCTAAAGTTTTAGCAAAATCTCTAAACGGAGTTCCTCTTGCGGCAGCCCTCCCGAATTTATTTATATCAGAGTTTGGATCTGCGTAATCTTCATTAAAGGCAACTCCTGAAGACATTTGAAGGATGTTTTTAATCGTCACCCCCTCATAGCCTGTTCCTTTAAAGTCTGGTAGATATTTTGTAGCCGGATCTTCAATGCTATCAATTAAACCTTCATCAAGAGCTATGCCTATTAATGCAGATAAAAATGATTTAGCCACAGACCATGAAATATGCTTGCTGTAACGATCATTCCCATTCCAGTATTCTTCATATAGGATTTTATCTTCATGCAATATAATAAGACCATCTGTGCAAAAATAATCTAAGGCCTCCTTTAAATTATATTCTTTACCTTCTAGGGTATATATTTCAGGCAGCTCAATAAAACCTTCTTCAAATATATGTGGGTTTTCTGATGCAGGAATGGGGTCAGATGTAAAAAAGAACTCATCCATACTTATAAAGTTATTAGCTATAGTGTCTTCATTATATAAATTTGATAATTTATAAAGTCTTATAAAATTTGGAGTATATATGACTAACGCGGCTAATAAGGCAACAAATATAAAAACTAAAAATTTACTCATAAGCACAAGTTATCATAACTTTGGTTTTATAAATGATATTTAATATAAAAAATATTTAAACCCACTCATTATTGGGGGCTGTAAGATCGCCGTCGTTGTCTCCAGTATTAATTACTCCTGATGGTTCAACCAGCATTATTTTTGCCTCTTCATTAGCATAAGGTTTGTGTTTTGTTCCTTTGGGAACAACTATCATCTCTCCTTCTTTTAGTTCAATTGTTTCGTTTTCAAATTCAATATTCATAATACCTTCAATAACAATAAAAACTTCGTCAGTATCATCATGTTTATGCCAAACAAAATCATTTTTAATTTTCACTAGCTTAAATTGATAGTCATTCATTTCCGCAATGACCTTAGGAGACCATTGGTCATTGAATTTGCTAAATTTTGATTTGAAATTTATTTTTTTCATTATGGGTTTATATTAGTATATTTCTCAGAGTGCTAGAATAAAATATGCAAAATTATATCTTTATATTTATATTTCTTATTGCAACGCCATTATTTTCAGATGAATCTAATAAAACGTATGGCAAAGGGCTGCCGAGAGATTCTTATAGCTTAATACCAGATGATTCTTCCTATCCAGTATGGGAAACAGGAGAATATGAATCAGTAAACCCTCAAAGAATGAAAAATATAGTTATAGATATTTCAAATATCGCTCTAGAAAGCAAAGAGCGAACTCCATACTGGGGGAGGCTTCCTGGAAGTCCTGAAGATAAAAAAACCATGGATTATATTGAAAATAAATTGTTAGATTTAGGTTTTAGTATTGAAAAAAAAGATATTTATATAAAAAAAGAATGGCGTCCAACTAAATGGTCTTTAGGTTATGAGTTTAATAATGAGTTTCATTCTATTGTCTCTGCATTCCCAACTGGTGAAAATATTAAACATCTTAATAGCACTATTAAAACAGAGCTCATTTGGGTTGGCTTAGGGTCTGAAGCTGATTTTATGGGAAAAGATATAAAAGGAAAGGCTGTACTGATTTATAGTTTTTTTGTACCAGGAGGTAGAAGCCATTCTGCAAGTAATAGGGCTGAGCTGTTTTATGCAAATGAAAGAGCTTCTGAAAAAGGAGCATCTCTAATAATTAATATTATGGGTGTCCCTGGTGATGGTATGTTTGCAGGTGGCGCATTTCATGGAACGAGCGGAAAACCAACAACATCATATAACGCTCCAATTATAACCATCAGTCAGGATGAGGGTTTTTTGCTTAGAGATAGAATGCTTAAAGAAAAGATTTTCGTAGATTTTAATTTAAAAATCGATGTCATTGAAAACCTTAAAACCACCTATATGATAGCCAAATTAGATGGCATGTCTAAGGAAGAAATTTTCTTAGGCGCTCATACTGACGGCTATTTTCAGGGCGCAATGGATAATGCTAGCGGTATTGCAGTAGGTCTGGAAATGGCGGAATACTATTCAAAGCTTAAGAAGTCTGAAAGACCAAGATCTATAACATTTTTTCTATATCCTGATCATCATCATGGAGAATATAGTGTTCGCCAGGTTGAAGAATATTATGATTGGGATAATGTAGCACTTGTTCTCACGCTTGAACACCCAAGCCAATCTCAACTTTATTGGTTTAATGAAGATATTATGGTTTCGAATGCTATAGGCTCCTTCAGATGGAACGTAATGGGTAGCAATAAACTTGAGAGAATATTTAAGAAAAGGCTTAAAGAAAATGGGGTATCAATTTATAACCATATGACAGACAAACCAAAGCTAACAGATAAAGCGCCTGGCTTTCATATAATTGATCACGTTATCTATCACACGACATTTGATATGCCAGAACTTGTTCCTGCAGAAGGGATGAAAAGATCTGCTAAAGCATTTATTGGAATAGTTGACGATGTAAACCTTCTTTCTATTGAAGAGTTAAGATAAATCAATCTAATAGTTCTGCTGATCTAGTTCCATCCTTATTGATAACAACCTTTAATGGTTGCCACTCTTCATGTCCACATATTCCCAATAAACAACCTTCAACTTTTAGATTTCCACTCTCAAGCACATATAAATTAGATTTAAAAATCTTGCCTCTACCTGGATCATAAATCTTACCGTTCTTAAGCTTCATAGTATTAGGGTCTGAGTAAGGAAAATTTACAAAAAGATTAACTCCTATCAATGGTCTGCTCTTTAAAGAATCATCTTTATTATTTGAATCAAGAACAGATTTTGGATCAATACCTTCTTCAACAAACACATGTTCTATTTTTCCACATAACATGCCATCACACTCTTCAATCTTAACAATCGAGCCAGATGTCAACCAGTAACCAAGCATATTGTGTTCTTCAGTAAAAATAAAATTTGTGAAAACGATTAATGTTAATGCCTTTAATAAATTAGAGGCCATATATCCACTCTCTTACCATTTCAACAGCTTCCACATGGGTAAGAGCCCGTCCAGATTCTGGCATCATGATTCCAGGATCCATTGAAATCATTCTATGAAGCAAAATAGACTCATCTGGCTTGCCAGGGACTATAGAATACTTTAAGCCTCCACTACCTCTTCCAGTTGCTACTGGTTTTTTAAACACTCCTAGATGAATATCTCTAGTTTCATTTAGATGTAGATATAAGCCTGTAGAATTTGCGTTTCCACTGGGAGAGTGACAATGCCCACAATTAACATCTAGATAAGACCTTACTCTGTCATTAATATCTTTAGTTTCATCAGTCCAATCTACAGGAGAGTTTAATTCCAGGGGGTAGTCATCAATGATTTCTCGATTCATCCAGTATGCAAGTTGATTAAAATTTCCTTCTTGAAATTCTAGCTCTTTGTTTATATTTCTTGCCTTAGGTCCTATAGGGGAGATTTTGTCATCAGCAGCATGACATTCTTTGCATTGGTTAACGTTAGGTACTCTGTACCTTACTTCTCTTTGGTCTCCAGTAAAATCTGTCCATGCAACATTTATAGTTTTGCCTGCGACTTTTTTATATGCTTCATTTTGTTCCTCATTCCATGCATAAGAAACAGCTTCCCATCCATCTTTTTTTCTCAATAAAAGTCTTGTTTCAAGAAGTTTTTTTCCAGCAGACAGATCTCTTTCATCTAAAGGATAATAAAAAGTTTTTATTAAAGCCGATCCTGTAGGAAAATCAAAAACCCAATCCTCTTGATATTTCGCTTTCTTATTATTAGGAACATAAATCCATCTTTGTTTATATGAATAATCTGAAAATAGCGTTGAGATTAGCTCGTACGGTATAACGTTTTCACTGGGAATCTGAGCAGAATCATCCATAAAGAAATTAAAATCAGAAAGCTTATTTGGAAAACTATCAGCAACAATTAGTCTATCATCCACTCCATATATCTTGGT
>MDTA01078513.1_pt1 | contig 15208 bp, 13 predicted proteins | sample 811151 | NCBI WGS metagenome assembly MDTA01 (sample SAMN05326648, study PRJNA326480) | marine metagenome | isolation source: seawater | place: Indian Ocean: South | collected 2010 | reverse complement strand
TTTTCTGTGGCAATTTCATCAGATCCGGATTTGAGAAATTTTTGATGAACAATTTTTCCCCTGGTTTTTCCGATGTGCCAAAAACTAATGCCGTTGACATCCCCGTGGCTGTACCAAAGTGACTCATGGTGAATGTGGTCATGTGCTTCTCCAGGTGAATCCTTACTGAAGGGAAAATCCCTGACCATTCTCTTACCCCCGGGACCGGCAATCGGATAAAGGACCGGTTTGGCTCGATCCTTGCCGAAGTGATATGTGGTAAAAGCATCTCCGCCGATAGTGACATTGATGGTGTTTTCACTCTTGGTCAGCTTGATTTCTTCACCCTGTGCTGCAGTAAATGCAGCGAGAGCAAAAGGTGCAATAATTGTCGTCTTTAAAAGGGTCATGTGGATTCTTTAGTGAGCTGCAGGTTTCAGTTATCTCATCCGAATAATAGACGAGGCTAGCGAAAAGTGTCTGATAGGCCAAGACCGATCTGCAAATCTTTGAGGATTTTTAGAGTGCATGGATGATTGAATGGGTTCCCTGTTGATCGGCGGGGTTGTGGATTCACGGCGTTCAAATATGGTGCTGGAGTTCAGTAGCCATATATAGACGAGCAGTGTGAACATGGTAGCAAGCAGGACAATAATGCCTACCAGACTGATGAGTTGCTTAATCACGCGGAAAGCTTAATAGCGCTTTTATTCGTCGGCAAGCGGTCCGAGCAGGGCTGCATAGGCGCCGTCGTGAACTTCAGAGGGTATTAGTGTTACCTCCTTAATCACACGAAGGCTGGGATAGGACTCGACAATACTCGCTACCACCTCGCTGTTTTCCTCAGCTTCAATGCTGCACGTGCTGTAGACAAGTTTTCCTCCGGGCTTGAGCAGGGGTAGCACTGCGAGAACGAGGCGTAACTGAAGTGAAGCCATCTGGTTTTCAAATCCTGGCATCAAGCGCCAGCGAGCATCAACACGGCGGCGCAAAACTCCAGTGTTGGAACATGGAACATCGATAATGATTCTGTCGAAGCTTTCCTTGAAGTGCGCGGGGGTGGCGCCCTCTTCAAGAAGGTCAATCTCCATTACAGTCACATTGTCCGCTGCCAGCCTACTCATGTTATCCTGTAGGCGCTCACTGCGTGGTCCAGCAAGATCCAAGGCGATGATCTCCCCGGTGTTCTCCATTGCAGTGGCGAGGATCGCGCTTTTACCGCCAGGCGCGGCACAGGCATCCAAAATGCGTTCTCCTGGCTCAGGAGCCAGCAGTCCGGGTGCTGTTGCAGTTGAGGGATCCTGTGCATAGCAGCGCCCGCTGGACAGGGCTTCAGTAGGCAGAGTTTCCACCAGATAGAAACCGGGATAGGATTCAATAGGTGTCGCTCGGCTCAGCTCCAAATCCTGAGCGTTTAATCCACCGCGCAGGGGATTTGAGCGGATAATCATTGGGGCCGGGCTTGCAGCATATTCCACCAGGCTTGCAGCCTTTTCAGGGCCGAGTTTTTTTTCCCAGCGCTTGTAAATATATTCAGGCATTGAATAGCGCTGGAAGGGAGGCAGAGCTGCGGCTTTAGCTAATAAGTCATCGCTTTCTCGTGTGGCTCTCCGCAAGACTGCATTAATCATTGGGCGGGCACGGGGGCGTGCTAATTCCACGGTTTCATTGACTGCGGCATGATCGGGTACGCGCATTAGTAGGATCTGGTAAAGGCCCAGCTCAAGCAAACGTTGCTCTTCGTTACCAGTTTTTCCCTTGCGTAGCAGGTCAATCCAGAAACCCAGCAGGTTGAGGTTACGGATAACGCCAAGGGTAATGTTCTGCACGAAGGACCGGTCACGAGTATCCAAAGATGCCTTGTTGCAGTGCTTATCGATGATCCTGTCAATGAACGTGGTGGATTCCTCCCAGTCACGCAGAATCGCGGCGCAGGTGCGCCGGGTGTGCTTGCTGGCCATGATTTACAGGTTCAATGAACTGGTGTTTTAAGCGTGCAGATCAAATCAGGCTACCAAAAGCGATGTGGTCCACATAGGCTTAGTGCGAGGGAGTAAGGCCGACCGGGATACTTAATGATGGGAGATCTTTTAGGGTGAGTGTCAGCACAATGCCAAACTCATCACTTCCTGAACGGTGGTCAGAGATCAGGGCTCCAAGACCGGCGGTCCAACTGTTTAAGTCGTAATGAACAGTATACTGTTGATACTCGAGGGTGCCGTCATCAAACTCGTAGCGCTGACGGGCACTGAGTCCCCACCTGTCATTGACACGGTAATAAGCCCGGAAGTCGAGCAGGTTCGAGTTCTCGAAGAGCGGGTGGTCCTTCAGGTAACGGTGACCAATGACGAACTCAAACCTTTCCGTGGGCATGAATGCAAGTTGAGTATTGAATTCCTTGTAGTCGAATGGGTCATCAGCAAGGATCGGCAATCCGAACTCGTGCCTAAGGGACACCCAGTGCACAGGTTTGAATGTTACGGAATTGTAGACATTGGAGAAGTCACGATCATACTCCGGATCCTTGATGTAAGCATCCAAGTAGGTGTTGAGTTCAAGCCAGGTAAATGCGTTGCCATCACGGCGAGTCTGGAATCGCTGGGAGACACCGGGGCGAACAATATTCCAGTCTGAAATACTGTCTGTGGCGGTGAAGTGGGCAAGGTCGATAGGGCGCAGTTTGGTGCTTGGGATCAGACGGTCGATTTTTCCGATTGAAGAGTTGAGTTCATCGGATGCCACAAAGGAATAATTCAGGTAGGGTTGCACGACGTGCCTGATGCCATTGATTCCCAGTCTGGGCAGTTGGAAATCCGCATAGTCTCTGGAAACTTTGAACGATGTATCGACACCCAGATGGAAGGCCGTGCGCGTGTCGGAGTCACCGCCTCCCTCAACGTCACTATATGAGGTTGCACGAAAACCAGCTCTTGGGTTTACGTTTAGCCAGCCAAAGTAGGCACGTGGTGCAGATAACTGATGATAGGTGTCCAGTCTGGTGAACCCGGTTTCATTGTTGGCCTGCGACTTGAGCTTGCCAAGCATACTTTCAGCTTCAATGAAGCTCAGTTCACGAATCCTCCCCGGAACACCATCGTTTAAACCAGCAACCTTTGCCTCGAGTTTTTCGATTTCAGAAAGCATCTTGTCGCGCTCAATAGACCCGAGCTTCTCGTTGTAGATGCCGGCACTTGTTGAGCCGGTGTAGTAAAGCCCGGAGTTACCAATTGGTTGGGTAGTGAAATCAAACGCCAGTTCAGGGAGCTGGGTGGTTGTGCGATAGAAATCATTTGCCTGAAAACGTGTCCATAGGCTTGCGCTACCTCTGGGGAAAATTTTCTGTAGGCTGATCAGGTTGTCAGGCTGTGGGTTAACCCTGTATTCATCAGGGAAGAAGTCCTCATAAAAGAAGGCATCACTGATCTTGTTGATATCGAGGTCTAGGTAGATGGTGTCATCGTCTGAGCCGGGCAGGTAGATACGGTGCTGGAGATTGAGACGATAACGATCCGGGTCGACCTGTGCATTGCGCACCCGCTTGTTGTGTGTCTGGGAAGGGTCATTATCGTTGGCATAATACACTTTGAGATTGCCGAAGTGCTTGTTGTCGCGATCCTTTATCAACTTCAGGTCGACTCCTCCGGCGACTCCTCTGCTGGAACGCAGGTCAAGGTGGTATGTGGCAAGCGTATGCTCACCGATCATCATTCCGTAGCGGTTGAGTAGAAAAGCTCCCCAGTTACTGCGGTAACCAGGCACAAAGTGGTAACCCTGCTCGGCATCCAGGGGTTGGGAAAGATAAGGTAGCCACATGACCGGTGTGTTCCCGGCGTAGACTGTCATGTTTCTGAAGATGATGCGCTGCTGGTGCTTTGGCTTATCGAGCCCTATGATGTCGACCTTTTTTGCTTTGATCCTGTAGTTGGGATTGACACTGTCATGCGTGGTGAACATTGACGATGTCATCGAGATGCTCTCCATTTTTTGGAGCTGGGTATTGAAGGAATCGGATTCGTAGAAAAGCGGCGCCTTGCCGCTTTTCAGGTGGTTAGCAGTTACCTTTCCAGTATTGATGTTGTAGATGGCGGCATTTCCCTTGTAAGCCAGTTCTCCCTTGTAGATGGATACATTATTTTCAGTATGAATATCTCCACTTTCGATGTGGTATTCGGCCTTGCCGGCAACAATTTCCGTGTCGCCGTAAGTGATGTGAACATTGCCACGAGCGGTGGCGATCCCGGTCGTGTGATCGTAATCGGTCTCGTCACTGTCGATGTTGATGGCTTCCCCCTTCTTGCCGCCTAACGAGTCCAATTGGGCAATAACCGTAGTTAAAGGGCACACTAAAAAAGCACAAACAACTGACAGTAAGCGCATTAGACGAAATATGGAATTAATTACCAAAGGTAGAATGACCGCAAAGGTTCAAAGTAAACTAGTCGAACTTGTGTCCATAGTAAAACTAATTGAAAACTTACTTTTTTCACCAAAAATACCGAAATTTATGGAAATTATAAAAGGGAAAACTGCTCGTTATTTTTTACGGAAAGTAAGTATTTCCGCTACTCGATTCGTATCAGAGCTTAGGAGCTTTGCCGCTTGGTTTTGGGAAAACAAATTCCCTTGCGGCTTGGGTTGGCAAGAGCATCGATGAAGTGCCGGGCAGCTTCCCCCCAGGATTGTTCCTGAATTTTCTTCAAAGCCAGACCAAGTGGAAGGCCGGAGCGAAAGGCCTCAAGATAGGCCCGCTTGATTTCACTACGCGTTTCTTGATCGATGCCAGCACGACGCATGCCCACGACATTGAGTCCTGCCAGATTATTGAGCTGGCTGGCAATACAGTAGGGGGGGATATCTTTGCTGATTGCGCTGTTGCCCTGAGTGATACTCAGTTCGCCAACTTTAATGAACTGATGGAATCCGGCACCTCCGCCAAGGAAGGTGTGGTTGGCAATGCTGACATGCCCTGCCAACAAGCAGTTATTGGCGATGACATTCTGGTTACCGATAGTGACATCATGTCCCACATGGCTACCTGCCATGAGGCAGTTGTTATTGCCGATCTCGGTCCAGCCTCCATCTGATGCGCTCCGGTGGACGGTGACTTGTTCGCGCAGTTCGTTACCGGAGCCTATCCTTACTCCGCTTTCCAGATTGCGATCAAAGGTTAGGTCCTGCGGATCACCTCCGATAATGGCGGCAGGTCCAATGCAGTTGTTCTTGCCGATTTCAAGATTGCCACACAACTGGGCGTGCGCCCCGATTCTGCAACCTGAATCAATCTTTGTTGCGCCAGATATGATGGCGTAGGCACCAACTTCAACTGTATCATCAAGCTTGGCGCCTTTCTCAATGATGGCGGTCGGATGAATCATGATATGCTTTTACGCCAGGGGCGGTAAGGCTATGTGAGGCAGGTATCAAGAAGGGAGTCGAGATAAGCAGTAACTTGCCTGAGGCCTTCGCAATACTCGGTTTCCGGAAGGCAATTAAGGTGCCGGTCTGCCTCGGCAAGAATTCCTTTTCCGGTTGCAGTTGCTTGGTCAATGGAACCGTCATAATCAGCGATGCCTGCAAGAGTATCAACATCGATCGGTTCCTGCAGCAGAAGGTGCTTATTCAATTTTTCGCGCTGTGAATCAGTGGATGAAGCGATCAGGTTGAGTACTGGAAGCGTTAATTTTCCCTTAGCGAGGTCAGTGCGCAGTGTTTTGCCTGCCAGTTCCTCCTTGCCAACCAGATCGAGACAATCATCATAGATCTGGTAGGCAATTCCGACTTTCATACCGAAGTCCCTGAGGTTTTCCTGAGTGGGTTCGTCAGCTCCGGCAAGGCGGGCTCCGAGCTCGGTCGCTGTAGCGAAGAGGGAGCCGGTTTTCATTCCGATGATGCGGAAGTATTCCTCGTGAGTGAGGTTTAAATCAAAACGTCGCTGTGTCTGCAGGATTTCTCCCTGACATACTTCAGAGGCGGAGGATGCCACGCGTTGACTAATGGTATTGTCTTCAAATTCAGATGCCAACTCGAGTGCACGAGCAAAAAGACAGTCACCAAGTAGCACGCTGAGTGTGGATCCCCATTTGGCACTGGCAGTTGGCATTTCACGGCGCAGTTGGGCTCCATCCATAATGTCGTCATGAACAAGGGATGCCAAGTGGACTAGTTCAATGACTGTGCCAATCTTGATCTGCGCTTCACCGGCTTCCCCGCAAGCTCCTCCAGCAAGGATAGAGAGAGCTGGACGTATCCTTTTGCCACTAATTTCACAAATATAGCTGATGTATCCTTCAACGCCGGGATCAAACGCAGTAGCTTGAGCACTGATGAATTCATCCACTTCGGACAATTTTTCACCAATCAACTGAAACGGCAACAAAAGCCCCTGAGGAACACCTAGGCTTTCCTCATCTTTGGTATTGGATTGGGTGTCGTCTTGATTCACTTTATTTTTCATCGAGGATCAGCCTTGTGAAAAAATTCACAAGACTTTTTTCATTAGAGAGTCAACTTTTATACGTTGTTTTTTGCTTGCTGGATCGCCAATAAAAGCGTTTGTCAAATATCATAATTTCCGGGACGATAACCTAATATGAGTTTTGATTCAGCTGAGCAAATGCTTCAATTAATCGGCCAAAAAAGCCAGCCTCCGGCTGATATTTCCGGGGAATTGCGTGCTCTTTGGCTGAGCAAGAAAGGAGATTGGCATCAAGCGCATGATATTGTGAGTGATATTCATACGGCGATGGGTTCATGGATACATGCCCATTTGCATGTTTTGGAGGGTGACCTTGGCAACGCGGCTTATTGGTATGCAAAAGCTGGAAAATCTCCGTGCCCCCCTGAGCAAGCCGATGCTGAGTGGCTAGAACTTGTGGAGGAGAATCTTTAAGAGCAAATTCATTATATGGGTCCCTGGAGGTTTTTTGCAAACAATGGATAAAATTCCGGTCATCCTCAATCCATCAGCGCACAGCGAGAAGGGAAAGAATGCGGCGGTGGAGATCCGTGGGCTATCTAGCCGAATTGAGCTTATTGAGACCGGTGATATCGACGAGGTGAAGGCCATTGCTCGAGACATTGCTCAACGTGGAGGACCGGTCGTTGCTGCCGCGGGGGGAGACGGTACGATCAATGCCGTGATCTCCAGTTTGGCAGGTTCTGAGACTGCATTGGGAATTTTTCCGACAGGAACGATGAATCTGTTTGCGCGGGAACTAAAATTGCCGCGTAAAAGTTTAAGGGATTGCTGGGAGGTGATTGAGGCGGGGGTTACCAAAAAGGTGGATTTATTCGGGATTAATGACGGGATTTTCGTGCAAGTTGCAGGTGTCGGTCTGGATGCCAGGATCATTGAGGAAACCACCTGGGAGAGGAAGAAGAAATTCGGTGAGCTTGGTTACTTCATGACGGCACTCTCCGTGACCGGTAAAGAGGCACCACGGGTAAGGGTTTTCCCGGAAGGCCATGAACCGCTGGAGGGAGCCTTTGTCCTAGTCGGTAACGGCGCGCTTTACGGCCCCGCTTTCCGGTTTTTCCGCAATGCTTTAAATGATGACGGCTTACTGGAGATTTTGGTGTTTGATTCGCACAGCCGTTTTGCTCTAATGCGATATCTTCTCGGCTTTACCATGGGTAGGTTGGAGAAGGTCAGGGGGGTTTCCTACGTGCAGGCTCCTTCACTGCGCGTTGAGAGTGAGACTGAGGTTCCTGTTGAGGTGGACGGTGAATTGGCCGGGCATACTCCCGTCGAATTCTTTGCCCTCAAGGACAAGCTGAATGTAATTGTTCCCGCTGCGCAGGAGCATGGCGGGACTGGCAGCTGAGGGACAAGTGACCGATCAGCAGATGAATGGGGTGCCTGCCGTAAGCTTCGTCATACCCTGTCGAAATGATTTTGCAATACTTGGCGATTGTCTGGATGCATTAACCGGCCTTGATCCTCGGCCCCAGATTGTGGTTGCAGATTGCTCCGATGACTGGATGAGCGTGCGTAAGCTTTGTCAGGGGCATGGTGCGCTATTTGTGCAGGTTGCGAGACCCTGCCGGGGTGCCCAGCTGGATGCCGGTGCTGCTGTTGCCGACGGGGATGTCTTCGTGTTTCATCATGCGGACTCGGAATTCTCGCAAGCCCATTACGATTCACTGCGTAAACTTTTTGCCTGCGACCCCATGCTGGGTGGCGGGGCTTTCCTCAAGGATTTGTCTGCGGCCTACCCGAATCTGGTCTGGTTGCGGCCATTGCACCGCATTTATACTCGCCATGTCGGAACCATGTATGGAGACCAGAGTGTTTTTGTAGCCCGTGAAGTTTATGAGGAGTTGGGAGGATTTGGTGAACTGCCGTTAATGGAGGATGTTAGTTTTTCCGCCCGTCTTCGCGACACTGTTCGGGTGAAGGTGATCGGCCCGCCGCTGCGCAGTTCACGCAGGAAGTTTGAGAGGGATGGGGTATGGCGGCGTAAGCTGGAGAACATGTTTTTGATTGCCCTTTTTCGGCTTGGGGTTGCTCCCGAAAAACTGGCGCAAATGTATTACCGGGAAGACTGACCTTGGTGACATCGCGTCGGGCGGGTTCTTACGTGGTCCGACCGGTAGGGGGTGCTGGCAAACCGGCAAGGGGTTGTTCCAGAAAACCGGCAAGGGGTTTTGCTAGAAAAAAAAGCATTACGGATTAAAGTTCACCGATGGAACCGCTTATCTATGCCTTGTCCGGTGTCGCTATGGGATGGCTTTTTACATGGTGGCTTGGTGAACGCAGTGGCATGCAGGTTTTCAAGACAATACTCATTGGTGGTATTGGCGGTATCGCTGGAGGTTACCTTGCCAAGGTCATCATTGACGTGCTCGACACCCTGGCTCCGCTTGCCGGGGGCGCATTGGGTGCCTTTGTGCTATTGGTTTTCGTCAGGGAAAAGCAGGAGGCCAATAAGCGTCAGAAAGACTAGGCAAAAAAGCAGGGGGCTGTGCTACTAACGTGGCAGAAAAACCTCTTCCTTGGATAATCCGGTGACTTCACTAATCTTGCGGATCAGGAAAAACAGACCAGACATCATGATGACCATCAGAGGGATTCCGATTACTAGGAATCCCACCCAAGTGAGCTTGCCCACCGCGGCATTATAGCTGACGGGGTCTGCTTTTCCGGATAGCAGGTAGATGGCAAGGAAGAAGTTCATAGCGGCGCTTAAAAGCAGGCTGCCGGCCAGCATCCATGTTCCCTGTAAACGGATTTTCTGGTAAGCCTCCCAGCGGTTATTCTCTCGGGCTGTGGACTCGATGCGCGGAACATCCAGGATGTCTGGGTTGAGCAGAAAGACGCCAACCAGCGGTTTACTTGTTCGATGAGAATACAAGATGGTGATGCCGAAGAGGAGCGGTATCGCAGCTTCCTTGATGGCAAAGAGCAGGGCTGCATTTTCTTTGATGCTGCCGTCTGCATTCCAAGCATACCAGGTGATACTTCCCGTGAGCATGACTCCTGCTGCGCCAAGGATGGAATAGAAGTTGACCTTCCTCGTCTTGAGAAAGTGCCAGACAAAGTAGATCGTCGGCATCAAGACAGCAATAATCATGCCGTAGACCGGTCCCACATGCCAGGCCTTGTCACCTTCCTTGCTCAGCCAGCTGAGAGCGATCACAGGGATTAGGATGTTGACCATGATATTGGCCAGAGGGTTTTCCTGATCATCAGCTACCTTTGCTGATGTAGCGGAAGCGGGGGGGTGCTCTTCTTCTTTCATGCTTTCTCTGGTTGCTACCTATCGCGACAAGAAGCGGGCTGCAAGCACAGGATGATATTGGTTTGATCGGGTAGTCGTTGCGGGAATTTCCTGCGGTTGTTGCCAGTCAGGGATTGGCTTTTGCTTGTGATCTGCCTGCTGGTTCAGGGAAAAGTGGTGAATGCGTGTAATCGGGAAACTTTTCCTTAAGCTTTGTGCGAAGTTCTTCGGCCTTGCTGGCCTGGTCAAGCTGTTCATGGGCATAGGCACTTTTCAAGAGTGCCTGAGGCGTGATTTGTGCATCCTCAATTGCGTAGGTTGGCTTGATTAGGCGCTTTACTGCCTGCTCATAACGTTGCTCACGCAGCGCAACCTCACCCCATAACAGGCACAGCATGCCATAAACACGACTTTGTGGCTGAAGTGTCAGGCCGTCCTCGGCAGCACTTTCTGCTTCTTTGTGTTTGCCGAGGCCGAGCAGGCATACGCCTTTCTCATACAGCACCCTGGCACGATTGTTGGATGGTTGTTGAGTGGCGAGGTAAAAGTTGAACGCTTGGAGTGCACCCTCATAATCTTGAGTATAGAGTCTAGCCTGGCCAAGGTGTTTCCAGACGACAGCTTGTGTAGCTTCAGGATGTTGGGGAGTGGTGGCCAAACCAAGATAATTGACTGCGGCAGCATAATCCTTCGCATCGAAGAGCTTGATTCCCAGCCAAAGGTATACTTGTGGAGGTACTTTGACTTGATGATCCTTGCCGGGCAGGTCCTCGACTTCCTTTCTGACCTTTTCAAGGTTTTGCAGAGAATACTCGGCAAGGATAATACGCAGGGTGGCTCTTGTGAAATACGGCTTTGAATCCATGGCGCGAGCCTTGCGCAGTGCCAGTGCGGCATCTGCAAATTCCTTGAGCTCGAATTTGCCCCAACCAATCCAGAAGTTTGCCTCCGGAGCGGCCTTGCTCTCAGGGAATTTCTCAAGCAGGATCGTGTAGTTATTCACCATTTCCCTGTATTTTCCAAGTTGTCCTTGGATGAGCGCGCTTTGCTGGTAAGCAAGTTCTGAAGCTTCGGAATCAGGGTGGCTCTCGATGATTTTTTTCAGGTCGCTGAGCGCGAGCTCGAAGTTTTCCGACGCCCTGTGGCTTAAGGCTCGCTTGGCAAGGGCATTTGAGATGCGCTTATCTTCTGGATAGGCTTTCAAGAAGTCTCCAAATGCCTTGATCGCCTGTGGATGGTTCCTGCCCTCATTGTGAGCCCACCCTCTTTTGTAAAGAACGGAGGCGCGCATGTTCTCCGGGATATTGTCGATACGAACAAGGTCATAAGTCAGGCCTGCTGGAGCAAATAGGCTTTGCTTGAACTGGTATTCAGCCTTGAGGACATGGGCGAGGTCAATGTTGCTGCTGGAGTTGTCACGCTGTTGTTGCCAAAGGACAAAGTTGTCGATTAATTCTGGAAGGTTGCGGCTACCAATATTGAAAAAGCAAAGAAGTTTTCTGTATTCCGCCTCGGCAGCCTCTTCGGTTTGTTGATAATGTTCACTGAGCAGGTTGTAGATGCCGATAGCATCCTCAAAACGCTTGAGGTGACGGTGAGAATTAGCGGCCATCAGAAGCATTTTCGGCCGGATGTCCTCGGCCATTACAAAAGCACCCTTGCTGTAAATGTCGGCTACCTTTGCGTGGTTTTTCTCGGCGTAGTAGATTGTGATAAGGTGGAATTGCGCATCAGGTTTCCACTCATCGCCCCCTCTAAGCTGTAGTGTTGCTAGGAGATGTTTCTTGGCAGAATCCTTATCGCCTTGTGCATTACTGATCAGCCCGGCTTTTACCAGTGCCTCTCCCTTGATATCATCTTCAGCAGTTAGTTCAGCTAGTTCAAGAAATGCCGCAAGCGCTTCCTTTGCCTTGTTATTTTCAGAGTAGGCTCTGGAAAGGATGAGTAGTGCAGCTTCCCTGTAGGGATTATTTTTCTTGATGGCGACGAGATTCTCGAAAGCAGCAAGCATCTCGGTCAATAGTCCTTGTTCCCTGAAGGCACTGGCTCTGTAGTAAGCTGCTGAGAGGCGAATCGCACTTTTCTTCGAGTCTTTCCTGGCCACTTCAAAGTGTATTGCCGCTTCCTGGTAGCGCTTTTGTGCATAATAGATGGAGCCAAGCCGGTAGGCTGACGGTGCTCCATAGTCACTTTCACGAAACTTCGTAAGGACGGTCTTGTAGGCTTCCTCTGCCTTCTCCAATTGATCGAGTTTCAAGTGGCACTCAGCCATGCGGTAGCCTGCGGCAGGTGCCTCAGTGCCTCCCGGGTATTGCTTCAGGTATTGGGCATACTGAGCTTGGGCTAATTGCCATTGGTTCTGGCTGTAGATGTAATGAGCATACTGGATAAGGCTTTTCTCCCGCTCATTACTCAGGGGTTTGACCTCAGGTGCAGTTGGTATGACGGGTCTGGCACGAGGAATTTCTTCCTGTTGCGCCCATCCATTACTTTGGTAGGCGATCACTGTCAGAAGCACTGTGATTGCCTTGCTGGTAGTGTTGGCCGTCATTTTGTAGTAACCGGGGGCTCAGGAGGTGCCGTGGCAAATGATACATTCCAGATGCCAGCTTGCTGGCAAACGTTGAGTACCCTGACGATGTGGTCAAATGCGGCTTCGCGATCTCCACGCAGGATGACTGCCTGATCAGGATAAGCTTCAACGATATTTTTGAACATGCCGAGTAGCTCAGGGTCTGACTTTGAGAGCCCTTCGACAATTATTTCGCCGTCCTTTCGGACATTCACCACTATTTCCCCGATGGTGCGCTGGGGATTTTCTCCGGAGGATGCTGCTGGAACGCTGATGTCAATCTCGGTTTCAAATCGTGCGTAGTTCCACAGGACAATAAAGAAGATCAACAGCAGGAAAACGATATCAATCATCGGCGCGAGTTGAATGCCCGTGCGCTCAGAGCCAAACTGTGATTGAAATTTCATGTTACACGCCTGTTCGGAGAGGTTTAGGTCTTACGACTGTTGCCGTTTTTCTCTTCCTGGCTATGTCTTGATGAGCGCGTGCGCGTTCCTGATGAGGGGCGTGAGGTGGCTTGTTTATACTGGGCGGCGAGCAAGGCCATAATATGTGTTGCGGCCGCCTCTAGCTCGGAAACCAGTCTCTGTACGCGCCCGCGGAACATTGAGTAGAAGATTAATGCCGGGATTCCGATGCATAGTCCGCCGGCGGTCGTTAGCAGGGCTTCCGATACCCCGCTTGCCAGCCCGGTCTGTTTTGAGCCAACGAAGCTATGTTGCGCTATTTCTCGAAATGCCTTGATCATTCCAATCACCGTACCAAGCAGTCCGACCATCGGTGCGATGGCACCTATGTCAGCCAGATACTGAATTCTCTGGTGGAGTATGCTGGCCTGCCGGGAGCCTTCAGCTTCTGTGACTTCACGAACTTCGTCAAAGCTGGCGGTGGGATTCTTGGTGGCGAAGGTAAGGGTTTTTGAAGTGATACGGGAGATGCATTCATCCTGACGAGTACACACTTCAAGTAGACCTAAATAATCCTGTTTGCGGATTAGGGCATCTGCCGAGTTCATGAACCGGTCACTGGCTACCGCACCTCGTCGTATGGTCAGTATGTAGAAAATAATGAGGAATACCGCGATGACGGATAGTGCGGTTAGCGGCCAGATCAAAAAACCGGTTTCCTCGACAATTTCAAGCAGGGTCAGTTCGGTGGTCTTGTTGCCGCTTTCCAGCGACTCTGCCCTAGCGGTTCCGAGCAGGGAAATGCTGGCCAGAAGGATACGGAAAAATAGGCTCATGGGCTGGAGGAAATAGGAAATGCGTTTAACCGACTCAAATCTATATGAATATGCAACCGGTGTGGCCGCTTTTCAAATTTCACTTCTATCCGTTATTGTTGCTTTTTTCAGGCTGGAAGGAATCCCGTGTCGGGCTAGAATAAACATGCAGTGTCGACCGAATATCAACGTGAACCTGTCGATTTTTCGGCCAAGTTGAGGGATGTGCCTCATAAGCCGGGCGTATACCTGATGCGTGACCGGTTGAATCGTGTCATTTATGTCGGAAAAGCTAGGGACCTGCGCAGGCGGCTGGCCAGTTACTTTACGCCTACACGCAGGATGCGCTCTGACTTGAAGACGCGCGCCCTGATTGAAAGTATTCGGGACTTTGAAATTCATATCCTGCGCAGCGAGCATGAGGCACTGCTGCTCGAAGTGAAGCTGATTAAGGAATATAGACCAAAATACAATGTTTCATTCCGTGATGATAAGCGTTTTCTGCTTCTTAAGGTTAAGGAGTCGGATGAAATGCCACGGTTTCAGCTGATACGTGTTAGAAAGGATGATGGTGGACGCTATTTCGGCCCCTTTGCTCACTCTGGAGCGCTTCGGGCAACGTTGCACTGGATTAACAGGAAATTCGGTCTACGCACTTGCAGACCCCGTGTGCCAGGTGAGTCCGATTATAAGCACTGCCATGATGACGTGATTGCCAATTGCTCAGCTCCCTGCGTAGGTAAAATATCTAAAGAGGGGTATCTCAAGCGGATCAAATCTGCTTGTGAGTTTCTTGATGGTGGGTGGCGCAATTACGTCAACGAAATGGAAGCGGACATGAATGAAGCGGTTTCCCGGCAGGATTTTGAAACGGCTGCCGCTTTACGTGATATGATGGAAAGCTTCAGGAGGACCCTACAGCCGTCACGGCGCTTCACCAGGGGGCGTGGTTTGCCGGGTAATGGTGGAGGAATTGATCCCCTTGCTGATGTTGAGCAGTTGGGGGATGTATTAGGGTTGGCATCAGCACCGATGGTTATGGAGTGTTTTGATATCTCCAATATTTCCTCAAGCCACATTGTCGCATCAATGGTGCGTTTCAAGGGCGGTGTGCCAGACAATGCCAGTTATCGGCGTTACAGAATTAAGGGTGTTAAGCAACAGGATGACTTTGCCAGTATGGCCGAGGTCGTTAGGAGGCGTTATTCAAGGATATTACTTGAGGAAAAAGACAATGAGGATAACGGCCGAATGAAGAACAAGGACGGCAAACGCCCATACGTACGTCTTCCAGACCTTGTTATTGTTGATGGTGGCAAGGGGCAGCTTTCCAGTGCGCTTAAGGAATTGCGCCAACTCGGCCTTGAGGAGCTCCCGGTTATTGGTTTGGCCAAGCAAAACGAGGAAATATTCCGTCCAGGCGCGACGGCTCCGCTAGCTCTGCAGCATGATACCGGGGCGCTAAGGTTGTTACAACGTATTCGTGATGAGGCGCACCGCTTTGCCAACGGTTATCATCAACTTCTCATGAAAAGGCGAATCGGTGAGAGTATTCTGGATGAGTGCCCGGGGGTGAGTCACGCTCGTAAGGCTATCCTGTTGCGTGAGTTTGGTTCGGTGGCGAGGCTTAAGAAGGTTCCGGCAGAAAAGATCGCAGGGATTCGCGGGATCAGCCTGAAGGCGGCAAGGAGTATCTTGGATTTCCTGAACAATGGG
>MDTA01140211.1_pt1 | contig 15215 bp, 16 predicted proteins | sample 811151 | NCBI WGS metagenome assembly MDTA01 (sample SAMN05326648, study PRJNA326480) | marine metagenome | isolation source: seawater | place: Indian Ocean: South | collected 2010 | reverse complement strand
CATCGGCAATTCATGTTTTGAGCATGCCTTCTTCATTTCATCGACCTGCAATCCCGGAGCGGAACCTTCGATTCCATCGAAACCAAGATTCTTGAGTTCCTGCATTCTCTTCTCGTTTGGTTTGGATCCGAATTTAACCGCCTTGTGGATTCTGCCTTTGAAGGACTTGCTTTGCCCGATTGAAAAAGAACTCAGGGCAAAGGATCCGGTCGTGGTGAGCAAAAAGTTTCTTCGATTCATAGATGAATCATGTTTCACATCGCCCATCAAAGTCCATAACTTTTTACTCATCGAATGGATTATTATTCCAAAAAAACTTCTCGGAAGAATAAATCATTGTAGCATTTCGTCGAAATCGTAGGTAGTGCTAATACCTAATTATGAATAATCAAATCAATCGGACCATTGTTATGGCGACAATCATTGCCTTGCTTGCGATTCGAAGCGCTCAGGCGGAAGATTCCATCGATTTGTTCAAGAGCGATGACTTCTCGCAGTGGATGAAAGTGAACGGCAAGCCTGTTGACAAGACTTGGGAGGTCAAGGATGGCGTGGTTCACCGCAAAGCTTCCAGCGGGGATATAGTAACCAAGCGTAAGTTCAAGGATTTCGAACTTTCCTTCGAATGGAAAATCTCCGAAGCCGGAAACAGTGGAATCAAATACAGAACCCGCGGAAGCTTGGGTCTGGAATACCAGGTGCTTGATGACGAAAAACACAGGGACAACAAAAATCCGACCCATCGGGCTGGCTCGCTTTACGAATTGGTGGCTGCTCCTGACTCGAAACCGTTAAAACCCGTGGGTCAGTGGAACAAGGGAAGAATTGTCGCCAAAGAAAACCATCTGGAACATTGGTTGAATGGTGAGAAGGTCGTAAGCGTCACTTGGGGTACCGAGGATTGGAAAAAAAGATTTGAGAAAAGCAAGTACAGGAAAAATGAGGGCTTCGGCAGTTGGAACGGACCAATCCTCCTTCAGGACCACCGCGATCCCGTTTGGTATCGCAACTTGAAGGTCAGGAAGTTGTAAGCTCAAGCCATTCGGGGCTTACTCCTCGGCGAAAAACTCGACTTTGGTGAACCTGCGGTTGGCTCCAATCCGAAAAGTCAGTTTTCCCTCCCTTACGATCAACCCCTTTTTTTCCTGCACCGAGAGGTTTCGGTCAGCTCCCGTGTTCCGGTCAATATCCTTGGTTACGGCTCGAGCGGAATAAGAAGAGCCTTCCTTGAAGCCCTCTCCCCGAAAATCGATCATGGAGTGTTCGTTGTTGTAGTACCTTCCGTTTTGAATCGTGGAGGGAATGCTGACCTCAAAACCACCACGACCTGCCGCTCCACTTGCATATACCAAGACGGTGAAGGATTTCTCCGTTCGGTCGTAGGATGAGATCCTATACTGCTCGCTTCCGGTCAGGCCATTGCCAATCGCCGTTACGTCATTTTCCCTTTCGCCTGAGATTGCGTGACGAATCACCTCGTTACTCCCACCTGCTATTTGCGAATACCAACGCCATACGTAATAGTGCAAGTGATTTGGGTCACTTGGGTTTGCATAGTCCTTTTCCGTGAAACGAAGACCATCTTCCTTGACCTCAAATGGCTTGAGTCTTTCTTCCGGGCCATGAATACCGAGTTTTCTGGTTATGATTCCCGGGCCTCCGTCTATCGATGGAATCACCCACTCGGGTTTTTGCCTTTGAACTTGGCCGGTGTAATCCACTCGCTTCGTCAAACCCATGGACCATCGGCTCGAATTGTCGCACCAAGGAAGATTCACCGTGTTTAAGCCTCGTTCCAACACTTTGCCATAGATGGTGATGGTTTTCTCAAAAGCATCCCTTTCATCTTTCCTGCCGTCTGCGTTGACGTCATTATTGTTGTTCGAACCATCCCATACGATCCATGATTCGGAGGACAGGATTTTCTTGGATCGGTACTTGGACGCATCCAATTTTTTTCGGGCCAAGTCATATTGCGTCCAGCAATTCGGGATTAGAGCACCATCCATCATTCCATACCCATTCGCATGATCGGATATGTTTAAATTAAGCGCATCAACCTGGTTCATAAGTTCATCGTCTGCGATTAGCTGGTTGTAATAGTCGTCCACTGCAGCCGCCCCATCACCCCTCAATCCCTCTCTTACCCCACATGGTTGGCAGGGTGACGTGCCTGAAGTGGAAACGATGACCTGAACCTTTGGGGCCTCGTCATAAACCTTCCGAATCGCTTTCGCTCCATTAGTGAAGATTTCCCGTTTGATGAAATCCATGTTTGCTTGGTTCATCATCCCTTGAAGATTCACCTCGTGATAGAGTTGGTAGGCTCCCACTCGACCTTTGAAGTGTTTTGCCATGCGAGCGACGAACTTGGGATACTCCCCCGCCCTAGGTTTCCATGCACCCGCTTTTCCGCTTTCGGACGCCCAGGCCGGAGTGTGCCACATCACGAGTTCAGCGTGGAGTCCACGCTCCATGCATAAGTTTACGGCATGATCAATCGCCTTGAGGTAGCCCGACATGTGGTTTTTGTAGTCGATGCTCCTTGCATGAGGTTCGGCCGCATTCCAACTGACCCAAAATTGAGCATAACTGCTGTGCTCCTTGATCAAGGGGCGATTGGAATCATAAACTTCACACTTCTCCAGGCCGAATGGCTGCCAGCGTACGCCAACGTGCATATGATCCGTGGTCCAAACGTAAGGCTTTTGGGCTGTGGCGTTTATGCATAATCCAAGAAGAAGGAAGAGTGGAGCGTGAGGGAGTTTTTTCATGGAATGAGATTTGTGAATTCCGAAAATGGAAGTCCTCTGCCTAATGAGAATTAAGATGCGAGAATTCTATTCACTTCCGATTCGGGGAGATGATTGCCAACGAGTGGCTGGGAGTAATCTGGTTGAGATTGTTGCCAAGTCGCAAAGATGGAGCCATCCGGTAGAGGGAGTGCGGATGCGTAACGGCTGCAACCGGTACCATGCGGTGAAATGAAAAGAGGAAAGTCAACGGAAAGCTTTTGCAGTTTCGGGAACTCGTTGTCCCAACCCCAGGCTAAACCACCGATCTCCTCGCAGGAGTAGCCTCTCGGTCGCTTGGCCGCCTTCAGGTTTTGATCCAGCGGTCGAAGGCATTCGGCGCCGTCATAGAAATAAAGGGATAAGTCCGGGAGTTCTGCGAATGCCCCGATTTTAGGTATGGGCAAACGTTCCGTAATCCGAGAACAGGCAACGTCCCAACTGTTTCCTCTTGGGAGGATGTTTTCCGAGACCATGGAGAAGTTTTCATCAGTCGACTTTTGGGTCAGGAGCCCGCTGTTGGAACTGGACCATGAGAAGGGGTGATTGCAGTGGATGATGTGAGTGGTTTCCGAATTAAAACGAAATGCCACAGGGTCCTTGATATGAAGAGTTCCGGGGTTTTGGGTATTTGCTATGGGCTTAATGCTATCTGGATTCGGTGAATTCGAGAAATCACCCAGGGGAAGATGATCGATGGACCAAACGCCCGTTCCGGGCTTCTGGAAATGAATCAACTGCTTCGGGTAGGAAATCTTCTTCTCGGTTGAAACGTAAAGTTCGAATTGCCCGGATGCTTGAAGGCTCGGGAGGAGAGAGACTCCTTCGATGGAAACGACCTCTTGATGAGCAGAGAGATCCTGCTTGCTTAAGGAAAGCGCTTTTTCAAATTCGGAGTATGGTGAGCTTCCCCGGAAAATGGCGCATTCCAAACCTCTTGCTCCTGCTCCAGTTCCCGTTCGAGCATCCCCTTCGTTCCGAAATCTTCCACTGATCAATATTGTTCCATCGTGATCAAGAATTAGATTCCCACCCCCGAACCAATAGCCCGATGAGTTGCCCAAGGGATGGACAAGGATTCTGGCGTTACGCTGGTCAATCAGGCGTAAGCCCAACTCCTTCAACTGCTCGAGTCTTTTCGATGACAAGCGACTCATCTCATCATGCCTGCCGCCAGAGTTTCGTTTGAAAAAGGGTCAACTAAAATGAAGCTTCCGGTGTTTCGGTTTCTCCGATAGCTGTCATGAAAAATGGGTGAAGATACGCGCAGGCAAATTCTCCCGATGTCGTTCATTCCAAACTCAAGCTCCTCCTCATTTTTCCTAAGAGTATTTACGTCAATTTTGTAACGGACTTCGGAAACGATGGCCTGAACCTCTTTGGTGGTTTGACGAAAGAGGCATTTCACTCCCTTTTTCAGTTTCTTGGAACTCGAAAACCAACAGATTTGGGCTTCCAAGTCCTGAGAGGATGTGGGTTGATTATTGGGTTTTACCAGCATATCACCACGACTCACGTCAATTTCGTCTTCAAGAAGAATGGTAACTGATTGAGGATAAAAGGCTTCCTGTAGCTCTTGGTCAGCCAGGAGGATTTTCTTGATTTTCGTCGAGAAACCCGATGGCAGAACGACGACGTCATCACCGGTCTTGAAGACCCCTCCCGCCACTCTTCCGGCAAATCCACGGAAATCATGGTGCTTGTCGGAATGAGGACGTATGACCCATTGAACCGGAAAGCGAGCATCAATATGATTGGCATCCGATCCAACGTAAACGTTTTCCAAGTGGTAGAGAAGCGGAGGTCCCTTGTACCAATCCATGTTCTCCGAACGATCGACGACGTTATCTCCCTTTAAGGCACTGATCGGAATGAAGGTCAGTTCGGTCAAGTTTTCCAAGCGACTGGAAAACTCCATGAACTGCTGCAAAACCTTACCGTATGCTTCCTCTTCATACCCGACCAGATCCATCTTGTTGATGCAGACTGCAACATGCTTGATCCCGAGCAGGTCCGCAATGAAAGCATGTCTCCTAGTCTGTTCTACGACACCATGTCTGGCATCCACCAGGATGAGGGCGAGGTTTGCGGTCGAAGCTCCGGTCACCATATTGCGGGTGTACTGAATGTGCCCAGGCGTGTCTGCTATAATGAATTTTCTGCGAGGAGTGGCGAAGTACCTGTAGGCAACGTCAATCGTGATGCCCTGTTCGCGTTCCGCTCTCAGCCCATCCGTCAAAAGGGCAAGGTTAAGGTTTTCGTCCCCTCGTTGCTTGCTTGTCTTTTCGATTGCCTCGAGTTGATCTTCGAAGATTGCCTTGGTGTCATGAAAGAGTCTTCCGATTAGGGTGCTTTTCCCATCGTCAACGCTACCTGCAGTCGAGAACCGCAGTAGGTCCATATTCAAATAGTTCTTGGTGTCTTGTGTCATTTTGCAATGGAGAGTGTTAGAAATAGCCCTGCTTCTTACGGTCTTCCATAGCCGCTTCAGACCTTTTGTCATCGGCGCGAGAGCCCCGCTCGGTAACCCGGGAAGCAGCGACTTCGGCAATCACCTCATCAAGGTCGGATGCAGAAGACCTTACGGCTCCCGTACAAGTCGCATCCCCTATCGTCCTGAAACGAACGAGCTCCTTCATCACGGTTTCATTCTCTTCGGGTTTAGCGAATTCTGTGACCGCGAGCAAAGAACCGTTTCTTTCGAAAACCTCACGTTCATGGGCAAAGTACAAGCAAGGGAGCTTGATCCCCTCCAACTTGCAGTATTGCCAGACATCCATTTCCGTCCAATTGCTGAGTGGGAAAACGCGGAAGTTTTCACCTGCCGCCTTGCGACCATTGAAAAGATTCCAAAGCTCAGGTCTTTGGTTTTTCGGGTCCCATTGCCCAAATGCATCCCGATGCGAAAAGAACCTTTCCTTTGCTCGAGCCTTTTCCTCATCCCTTCGGCCACCTCCCAGGCATGCGTCAAAGGATTCATTCTCAATGGCTTCCAGCAGAGTGACGGATTGCAGGGAATTTCTACTTGCCCCCTTTCCCTTCTCCTCAATGGCACTGCCACGGTCGATTGAATCCTGCACCTGGGCAACGATCAGCTGGGCATTGATTCGTTTAACGTATTGATCTCTGAATTCAATGGTTTCAGGAAAGTTATGTCCCGTATCGACGTGCAAAAAGGGAAAGGGAACTTTTGCCGGACAAAAAGCCTTGGTTGCGAGATGGGCCATGACAATGGAGTCTTTTCCGCCGGAAAAAAGCAAAGCCGGACTCTCGAATTGCGAAGCGGTTTCACGAAGTACGAAAATGGCTTCCGATTCCAATTGTTTGAGATGGGTGAGGTTATAATTCTGCATGGTTTGCTGAAAATGAATAAGTTATGAGCGACTGATCACTTCAAGTACCTTGGCCTCGAGCGTTTCGGCGGACTGACGTAGGGATTGATTCTCCGTATCGAGAGCGAGCCAAGGCTCGGAGGGTTCTTCGAAATCGGAAGATTTGCCCGTAAAGAAGTCGATTTCGTTCTTTGCGGCTTTTGCATACAATCCCTTGACGTCTCGCTTTTGGCAATGATCGAAGGAAGCCTTGACGAAAACTTCATGATAATCGGAAGAGCCAATAATTTCTGCAACTCGCTGGCGATAGCGTTTGAGCGGAGTGATCAGGGAAACGATGACTACAAGACCATTGCGAACGAGAAGTTTGGCTATTTCGGCAGTTCTACGGATGTTTTCCATACGATCTTCGTCCGTAAAGCCAAGACCTTGGTTAATTCCAGAGCGCAGGTTATCGCCGTCCAGAACGATGGAATGAATGTCACGCTGGCTTAAAGAGAGTTCCAGCTCGCTTGCAAGGGTGCTTTTACCGGAACCTGAAAGCCCGCACAGCCAAAAAACCCCAGCGCGAGCGCCAAGGGAGAGTTCCTTGGTCGGGCGATCCAGTAATTTGTCTGTGACAGGATGGATGTTTTCTTCGGGCATTGGAAAAAAATTTTAACCGATTTAGATAACATGGCATAAAAGAAAAAGCGAGAACGCGTTTGCGTTCTCGCTTGTTGGGGTGGAGAAAACTGGGGGAAGTTTTCTCCATGGGGTAAATGCAATACTATGAATCAGGAGACGCTCCTGCAAGGTTTAAAGAAATTTCGATTTCATTTGCGACCTTCTCCAAATTCTTGCCTTTCTGAATATTAAAATCATCCCTTTTAACAACGAACTTTGCCCGTAGGACAAGCAAGTCCCCGGGAACTCGGTTTCTTTTGACAAGCATGTCCTTCAAGTAGGTAAGTTTTACGGGGATAAGCATATGAGTGGTTACGTTTCGTATCGTCATTTTGCCTTCGGCAACCGCGATCAGGTCGATGCCTTGTCTTTTGATGTCGGTGAGCTTGGAGAGATTGAATTTTACAGTCGGGTACTTGGATACGTTCATCCAATCCTTTCCAAGCATGTGTTCCTTGAGCAGTTTGTTGCCCACGTGTAGGGATGAAGCATTCAATAGAATGCTACCTGTGGTCTTTTCGGGTTTTTGGGGGTCAAAGGAAACCATGCCGCTAATTCCATCAGCGGAACCGTTAATGGACTCCAAGGGCGCGTCCATCTGAAAAATAATGTTGTTCACTCCTTTGGGATCTTTGAAGTCGAAGGATTTTGCAGAGCAATACGCAAAGGTAGAAAGAAGCGCTAGGGTCAGGGTTGGGAATATTGTTTTGGACATAATCGTAATTGGTTCTTCTGTTCACTTACCCTGTCTTTTTCTTAAAAGCAAATAGGATATGAGCGACCCGGACAAAATAAGACCGATTGCAGGGGTTTCGATGCCGGATACGAACCCTTGCTCCCAAGTTACCAGTTGCTGCATGCCAAGTTCGGGCATTCCCTCGATGACCGGAACTTCCCGGACTGAACTTGTGCTGGTTCGCCAGAGACCCAATCGAGATCCATCGGCATACCAGAGCGCCAGAGAATAGAGAAGCGGGGCAAAGGATAGGCTCCAAATGAAATAGTCGGTTCTTTTCAGGCTCTCGGATGGGCTTGCAGGTGAGTCTGTTTGAGACGGGCAACGGAAACGTGTGTATAAACTTGAGTGGTGGACAGACTTGAATGCCCCAAAAGTTCCTGTACCGCACGCAAGTCGGCTCCCTGGTCAAGAAGGTGGGTGGCGAAGGAGTGCCGAAGTTTATGTGGGGTCATGTCACTAGGCAAATCGGCGGAGCGCAGACGTTTCTTAAGCATGGATTGAACGGCCCTTGCGGATAATCGCCCACCACTTCGATTGATGACTACGGGGCTGTCAAAAGATGCATCTCTGGCGTGATTGTCGCGAAAGCTCGAAACAGCCTGCGCGGCCGATTGGCCGATTGGGCAAATGCGATCCTTCTTACCCTTCCCTAGGACGCGAACCGTTGCGTTCTTAAAGTCAATTGCGCCATAGCTTAGGCCGATCAACTCACTGACTCGCAAACCTCCGCCATAAAGAAGCAGAATGATCATTTGATCTCTCATTTGATGAAAGGAACTGCTCGGAATAGTCTCCTCGGCGGTGGGATCAGTTGGGTCAACCAAGGTTCGGACTTGCTTTTCGGTCAGGAACACCGGCAGCTTCTTCTCCACCTTGGGCAAAGTCAGATTCTGGAAGGGGTTGGCGCGAACGAGTTTTCTGGAAAGGAGGAACCTGAAGAAAGTCCGCAAACCAGAGAAATGATTGCGAATGGTGGCTCGTGAAAGAGTACCCTGAATCTCAATCAGGTACCCCCGAACGTGATTGGAGGTGATCGAGTCGACGGGAATCTTCGGATCATATTCTTGCGCAAGCCAAAGCCCCAAGGCTTGGATTGCCTGGTGATAATTCCTTTCAGTGTTTGGGGACAACCGCCGTTCCTCAAGCAGATGTCGGGAAAACAATTCGGACTCAACTTTCAATGGTCGGGTCCTTTGTGCTTCCGTTACTTGATGCGCGTCCATGTTTCGACGGCCATGTCGTATAGCGCCAGAAAGAATACAGTGGCGAAAACAAGCAAAGCCAGGCTCAAATAGAAACCAAAGCTTGCCTCAGCTCGTTTGGGCGTTTCCTTTTTATAGGCGTTTGAGGTGTTGTCATAGGGAGAAATGGGGACAACGTTTCCCCCTCTTTCCTGTCTACTGGCAAGTCTTTTGCTGTCTGGCACAACATTACTATGCAAGTCTTCTCTCGGCATTGCAAGCCAAGCGGGTTGAAATCGAAAATACTTACTCCAAAAGAAAAGGCTTCATTCTCGCCTCGCACTCCTCATATGAATCTTCGAGAACGTAATGCCCTGCATGGTGCATTTCATGGACCATCATATGGGGCCACCTGTCCTTCCATGCTTCCAGAAATTTCGGGCTAAAGCAAAAGTCGCGCATGCCCCAACATGTCATGACTGGAGTCGAGCGGAAGGAGTTAAGTTTTTCCGACGTGTCCTGAAGGAGTTTGAGCGAAGGATGATCCTTTTCATAGGGGATATCCTTGACGAAACGCCAAACAGCAACCCGGTCCTGCCATGATCGGTAAGGATGAAGTAAGCCGTTTTTGGCTTCCTTACTCAACCCCTTTGATGTGGCCATCCAAGTTGCGGGACCGGCAAATCCGTTTAGGCCGCGCACTAAAATTTGCCCTAAAACGGGAGTTCTGCAGAGAAGAATTCTTTTTGGCACGTCGGTGGACGGAAATGCGGCAGTGTTAAGAAGAACGATTTTCTCGATTTGTTCGGGTTGGTTGCGGAACGCGGTAAGGCCGATCGCCCCACCCCAGTCATGCAATACCAGAATCACTTTTTTGACACCCAAATTGTCCAGAAGATCGATCAGGTTTCCGGAATGAGTCTGAAGGTCATAGGGGAAGTTTCTAAAATTCGGTTTTTCGGAGAGCCCGCACCCGATGTGGTCCGGAGCAATGCAACGCTTTTCCGAACTGAGGCATTTGATGATTTTTCGATAGAAGAATGACCAAGTTGGATTTCCATGAAGCAAAAGCAAAGGGACGTTGTCGCTCCTTGGCCCCTCATCCAGGTAATGCATTTTGTAACCGGTTTTGGTTTCAAAAAAATTCCCCGAAAAATCGTATTCGGAATTCATGTGACCAAAACTACTCAAGGGTTGAGGGCAAGGAAAAGGCTAGAAAGTCCGCTTCCGATACCCAGAAGAACGGAACGAGAACTCAATACGGCAGAATCTTCCTCGCATGCCATCGTGTAAGTGATGGGAAGCGATGCGGACCCGCAATTACCAAGCTTTTCAAAGGTGGAGAAATTCTTTTGATGATCTAATCCAAGAGCATCCAGGACCGCATGGGTGTGAGCCTTACCAACCTGATGGGTCACAATAAGATCTGGGTTGAGGATCCATTCTTCCGACCGGGAAGTAAATTTTTTCCATGCGTTTTTCGCTACGGCAATCCCGGCATGAAGAAGTTCCTCAGAATCGGTTTGCATAAAAAGTCCATCCCCCGCGGTTTCGCCCTCACATAATTGGTTGTGAGAGGTGTCGGTCTCGATTGCGTAACTTCCTAGGCTCGGTGAGGAAGCCGTCAGCAAGTCCTTGTGGGCAATGGACCAGGCAACTGCCGCTGCCCCGATGGTGAGGTTTGCAAAGTAGGGCTTGATCGACTGACGGTCATGTTCCTCGCCATTCAGACGCCTAATGGTTTCCTCTACGAGGGGTTTGCCGTTTTCCCCTGCTGTTATAATTGCTCGTTTGATTTGCCCGGACTCAATCATTGAAGCCCCTAAGATGAGCGAATTCAGGAAACCCAGGCAGGCATTGGAAACGTCGAGGATTTGCGTGGATGAACCCAGTCCCATGGTCCGATGAACGTAGGATGCCGTAGCGGGTTCGAGCCGATCCCGGCATACCGCCGAGTGAATCAAGAGGTCGACCTCGCCAGGATTGATTCCTTCCCGAAGCAATTTGAGTCCCGCCTCTGCGGATGCGGATGAAGGCAGGTGTCCGCTTGGCCAAAATCTGCGTTCGCGAATTCCCGTCATTAACTCAAGCCTCCCAGTCTGCAAATTGAGTTTTTCGTAGAGGGGTGATAATTCGCCCTCAAGCTCATGTGAGGTCGTGATTGTTTGAGGCAATGCATAGGCCATCGCTTCAATGCCAACTTTCGAAAACTTCACTTTAACTTCATGGAGGATTCGACAATTTCCCTGTCGAAGTAATTGAAGCCCATTCCCGCATCAATCACAATCCCCTGGCCATTGATCCCCGAGGATCTTGAACTGAGAAGAAAGGTTGCCAGGTTGGCGACTTCCTGAGTTGTGAGCGCTTGTTTGCGGTAAGTGAGTTTTTCCGCATACAGATAGTTCGTTAGGTAACCGGGAATTCCTGCGGATGCGGATGTCTTCAAAGGACCTGCGTTGACCGAGTTGAAGCGCACCCTTGAGTCGGAAGAGAAAGACTTAGCCAAATACCGGACGCTGGTCTCCAAGGATGCCTTGATGGGCGCCATGTAACCGTAGTTTTCCGCAGTCACCTCAGTTGATGAAATTCCAATCGTCACGACCGACGCATCTTCGGTCAGGATGCTCTTGCAGGAGTTGGCTAACTCTATGAGTGAAAAAGATGAGATTTGCGTAGCCTGGAGGAAGTCCTCCCTTTTCGTTTCGTGAAAGGGTTTCAAGCCTTCCGAGTAATTGGCGAAAGCGATCGAATGAAGGATTCCGTCGAGAAGACCTTCGTGTTCTTCTGCGATTGTTCTGCCCAATCTCTTGATTTGCCGTTCATTCTCAACGTCACAAACAAAAATGCTCCTTTCCCCTAAAAGTTTGCAAAGCTCCTCCTTACGCTTTTCGCTTCGGACGGAATAAATTACCTTTGCGCCCTCATCCTCAAGAGTCTGAGATACGGACCAGGCGACGCTCTTTCTGTTTGCCACTCCAGTAACAAGAAACGTTTTCCCCTTTAGTTCTAGAAAGCTCATGCGCTTTCGTTTTTAACCAACGCAAGAGCGAAAGAGACGGTCATGGCAACTTTCCCTTCGTTTCGTATTTCCCCTCTCATGTTGAAGAACTGCCCGATCTTTTCTCCAAGGAACACGGAAATTTCAATTTCGTCACCTGGTTTGACCATTCTCTTGAAGCGCGCGTCCCTAATGCGGGAAAGTACTGGGGTTACCGATTCGTCAGTCAGGGCATGTTCCCCTTTCATGTGGTCGGAGAGAAAGATCGCTCCAGTTTGAAAAACTGCCTCACTCAAGAGCACGCCCGGCATAATTGGGTTTCCGGGATAGTGCCCTTTGAAGAATGGCATCTCTACTCGTACCTTCAGTTTTGTCTTTGCCGAACTCTCGGTAATTTCGATGATTTCATCAACGAAAAGAAACGGTGGCCTGTGAGGGATTCTTTGGTGAATTGACTCCATTAGAGAAATAAAAGGAATTGCAGGGCATTTGAACAGGTAAAAGGTACCTAAAGCCAATTGGCCGTCATTTCAGAAAGTCGAAGAGCTATTCCGCTTGCCCAAGTTTCTGCTTGAGAAAGCGGTCGACCTTATTCGCGGTAATCACACCGTAATTGATGGTTCCAAGCCAACCCGACATAATGATTCCAACCGAACCGGCGTGAAAAAGGCCCGGGGCGTGATCAGGGAGGGAGGTGGAGACCTCAAGCCCTTCGAACTTCGTTCCGAAGGTTGCTCCTTGGGCGTGATGGGTGTAGTACTCGATGGTCCTGGGAGTAGCGGCTTCAAGGTGATCGATCTTGTCGCGAATTCCAGGTATTAGTTTCTCCAAGGCAACGACACTTTCTTCGCAGAGTCGATTTTTGGCCTGGGCATATTCCTCTTCCGACAATTTACCCCAATCCTGCCATTTGGCGTTAATCGAAGCGACGATACTGTAGCGCGGATCCTTGCGATGGGGTCTCGTGTCCGGGTAGTAGATTGAAAAGGTTCTGCTGGTGGTGTTGAAGTCAGTCAGTTCATCGGATGAGAACTTGGGTGACTCCGAAGTGAAGATAAGATCTCCAACGGATTCGGGGATCGTTTCGCCTTTTTTTAAGCCTATGTAGACTTGGCAGGAGGTGCTGTTTAGGCGAACTTTCTTGGCAAGATTGGAAAATGCAGAGGGCAATTTAGAGCTTCCCAGAAGTTTTTCGATGGTGTTCTTGAGGTTCGCGTTTGACAAGACGGCGCCGCAATTGATGCGCTTTCCATTGACGATTACTCCGGATACGTGATGACTACCGTCTTTTTCCTCGGTAATCAGTTTCTGGACCAGGCATTGCCGCTTGAGAACCGCTCCGTTTCGACGGAGTTCGGAAACCATTTTCCGGATCAGGGAGTCCGTTCCATCCTTGAAGGTGTAGATTCCCTTGCGCATGAAGTTTGAGAATACGATTCCATAGGCGAAGGCAGGATCCATTAAGGATGATCCATTTGCATAGGCAATGGGTTCGAGCAAGAGACGCTTGACGTCATCTCGGCCGGGAAAAAACTCTTCGAAGAGATCCGCAATAGTCCTTTTGTCGTTCGCGAAGTAGTCCATCTTCTTGAGGTGGTCGTAGAACAGTTCGATCCTCTCCTTGGCAACCTTGAAGGTATCTTGAAGGATTCGGGTGAAATCCATTCGATCGAAGGTTGTGCTCAATTCGTATTGGGGGTTTACGAAACGGATGCCCTTGAGCTGTACGATTGAATCAGCGATTTCCTTAGTCCAATATCTGCGACAGGACTTGATCATTCCAACCGGAAAACCATGGAGGGAAATATCGAAAATGTGACCGCCGGCTCGCTTGAACCAAGTTGCTAATCCTCCAAACTGATAATGATGTTCCAGCAAGAGTACCGAATGCCCCATTTTTGCGAGACAGTTTGCACCCGTAAGTCCGCCCAATCCACTGCCTATCACAACGACGTCGTAGTAGTCTTCGGTATCTTTAAGAAAGTTGTTGGCCACTGATTATTACTTATCCGCCAAGGTCTTGCAGCACAAGTTGGAATTTCAGCTAAAATTCAGTCCTCTCGGATCTCAGGCTTGTGTTTGAGAAAGAATTCCTCAGCAGTTTGATTCAAGGGGTCATTGGGCGAGCGTAACCTTTTTAAGCCAATGGACTTCAATAAGCTGAAATCATCTTCATCCCTTCCGTCGAGTGAAAGAGCGAGGCTTTCCAACGGCATCGAGTTAAGAGGGGAAAGAGATTCAAGCTGAAGTCCGATTGCATTCAATTCTTTCAAGGGACAATTCCTGAGTGGTTCGAGATTGGTTACCGGCGATCCGGGTAGAACCAGTCGAGTGATGGGCAGTCCAGCCAACGCATTCAATTCTTGGATCTGAGTTGCCCGCATTTCAAGAGATTTTAGCTTGCTAGTCGAAAGGGGAGTTAAATCCGATACTTGAGTCGCCGAAATCACCAGATTTTCGATCGGCAAACCCTCAAGGGGCGACAAGTCGGTAACTTTAGTTTTGAAAAGATTGAGTTTTTTGAGAAATCTTTGCTGGCTCAGGAATTCGAGATCCCGAACTTCGGTTTCTTCGATATTCAACTTCTCGAGATTCTTGCCCTTGAAGAAATCCAGATCAGAAAGATTGGTTTTGGCCAGTGAAAGATCCCTCAAGGAGCGATGATTCATAGCCTCTGGATTTGTAATTTCACACTCCTCCGCAGAGAACTTAAGCAGGTCAAATTCCTTGAGGCTCGAACAGTCCAGAAAACTTCCTCTCGGTACGCTCAAACCGATCAGTTTAAACTCAGACAACTGCGAATAGTCAATTTTAGGCAGACTGGAAAGGTCGAGTTCGTAAATGGGCAGATGAGCGATCTTCTGGAGGGGCGGATGATTTTCGTTTGAAACGGAAACTTTTACGCCCCCTGGAATGAGGGTTACTTCGCTGGCGAATCCCAATTGAAGAAGTTCGCGCGAGCAACCGGATTCGATCTCGGAAAAGAAGGTGATCCTCTTCGATCTTTTTTCCCTGAACGCGCTTCGGTATCGAGAAAACATTGGAAAACGGTTATTCCTTGAGGTGTCGGTAAGGTTGAAGAGGTTTCTGTTTGAAGCCCATGTCGAAAATTGCAACGCTGGAGGAATGTCCGTTTGGATTCATGTAATCGGTTGGCTTATGGTCGCCGTAAATACCTTATGCTTGCTGAGATTGGGGATTCTGCCGGTGATTTTTCTTGCTAGGAATTACAAACTCTATGGAAAGATTTTCTGGGTCGCCCTTTTTGTTGCGACGGTTTTCCTGATGAGCGAAGTTATGCTGATTCGCATGTTGGTCAATTTGGAAGTGAAGTAAAAACTTCAAGGCAAAGTCCAAAAACGATTATATGGCTGGGATTTTCCAGAGAGTGTAATAAGCTGCGTCGTGCAGGAGCGGCAAACTTTCCACTTTTGAAAGAACGCCGCTTAGCTTCAGTTCGTGTATATGTCCACGCTGAAGGCCATTTATCTTCATTCGAACCGTTTT
>MDTA01193611.1_pt1 | contig 15216 bp, 17 predicted proteins | sample 811151 | NCBI WGS metagenome assembly MDTA01 (sample SAMN05326648, study PRJNA326480) | marine metagenome | isolation source: seawater | place: Indian Ocean: South | collected 2010 | reverse complement strand
TTATAATACAGGCAGAATTACAATGGCATATGTTATAAATAATTTGACAAAAATTAGATCATCCTATGGAACTGGATTAAGATACCCATCATTATATGATTATTTTTACGGAACTGTCGTTACTCAAAAAGAAGATTTAAAACCTGAAAAAAGTAAGAGTTTTGATATTGGATATGAGACGTATCTTGAAAAAATTAAAGCAGATATAATTTTATCTGCCTATAAAATTGAATATAAAGATCCACTAGAAGGATGGCAATCTAATAGTTGGACAATTAAAAATTCAAATGGAACAATAAAAAGTAAAGGAATTGAACTTTCATCTATTTGGAAACCTAATAAAAAATTTAATCTTTCTTTAAATTATAATTACAGTGATACATACGACGGGGCTGATTGTGATGATCCAAATGTTGGTGATGGTGGATGTATAGATGACTCTATGGTAAGAGTTCCTAGGCATGCTTTATCAACAATAATGACATTGAAAAATAATAAAAATTTAATTAATAAATTATCAATAAACTATTCTGGGGAAGTGAGAGATTACGGTAATACAAATAATGGATTTAATGATGTAATTCTGGATGATTATTTAACATTTGGCTATAAAATGAATTATAGCTTAAATAACAATTATAATATTTATTTTAATGTAGATAACATTTTTGATCAAAACTATGAGAAAGCTTTTATGTATTCTGCAATGGGCAGATCAATGCATATAGGAATGAAAAAAATATTTTAAATTTTATAAGTTGATTAAATTCTAAATTGTATTACTAATTATTTATGTCCAGCTATATAAAAATCTCAATTGGAATATTTTTAGCACTAGCTGCTAGTAGATTTATTCCTCACCCTCCAAATTTTACTAGTTTATTAGCTTTAAGTTTTTATGTTCCTGCTTTGCTGGGAAAAAAGTATATTCCATCCCTAATTGTTAGTTTTGCTATTACTGATTTGTTTATTGGTTTTCATGCTCTTGCTTTATTTACCTGGGGAAGTGTATTTCTAATAGGAATAGTTTCAAAGTATTTTGTTGAGAACTTTAACAAAAGAATTATTGGATCATTTTTTGGAGCAGTAATATTTTTTATTATTACTAACTTTGGTGTTTGGTCCCTTGGATCCTATGGTTATACATTAAATGGTCTGGCGGTCTGTTATACTTTGGCTCTACCATTTTTTGCTTATAGTATAATATCAACTTTTATATTTTCATTGATTATTGAAACTTTATTAAAAATTAGATTTTTTAATATATTTTATAGCATTATAAAATAATTCATAAAACGTTATATTTTAGATAGAAGAAATTATAAAATAGATTTAAAGTAATTTTTTTTTAATATAATTTGTCCACTTATCATCATAATTATAAGATTTATCATCAATATAAAAATCAAAACTAGGTTTTGTCATATATAATTTGTGAAACTTCAATCCCCAGCTTTTAAGTTGTTTCAAAGTTTTTTTATATCCAAATGATTTAACTTTATCAAAATCATCGTTAAACCTACCTGTATATCTTGCAGTAAGTATTTTAATATAGTAACCTTTTTTATATAATTTATTAATCAATTTAATTATATTTTTTTTTGGTTTTGATTTAGAATAATCCTTTTTGATAGTTATACAAATGACGTTGTCTATATCAAAGCAAATGACTTTTTTTTTCATAAATAAATTTTTATAAAGATATATAGTAACTAAAGAAATAAATCTGTATTTTTATTAAAAAAAGTGTTGCTAATCAACATTAATTCTGGTTTCCACTTAAAGTAGGATTCGTGCATCTCCCAAAAATTTTTCTGTATATTACGATCAATTGTTAATTCATTATTTATGAGCATATACATTTCCTTAGTTGCGTCTAGAATTTCTTCCTCGCTATTATCAATTAAATTGTATCCATTAGTATTTAACTCATCATATGACATGGTAAATAACTTTTTTTCATAAACTTCATTAAAATGAACATATTTATTATTTTTTAAATTTTTGTATTTTTTGGGCAAAAAAAATGGAGTAAAATTTTCTTTGTAATAATGAATTTTATCAAGTCCCTCGAAGTTGATTATTAAACTTTTTTTTCTAAAAAAAGTTGCTATAGCATTTATCCCATGACATGTTGTTATTAAAAAGTTACACTTAGAAAAAATAAACATATCCATAAAGTCACTTTTTATATTGCTAAATGAATAGTCAAATATATTTTTTTGAGAAAAATCAATTTTTTTAAAATTTAATTTACCCATTCTTATATTAAAAATATCTTTGCTAGCTAAAAATTCAATAGCAGATTTATAAGTATGAATTTCCGCATTACGCCTAGATCTTTTTTTTTCATTTTTAAAGGCCCCATCTCTATTTGCAAAACAAACTATATTTTGATTAGATTTATAACCTAAATCATTCAAAATTTTTTCTCCAAAAAAAATCTCTTTCTCATTAAATTTCATAGAAACATTTGAGTTTTTAAGTATATCGTTAAGGTCGGCTGTAAAAGTATGAAAAGTTTTTTTATTATTTTCGTCAACGCCATATATCAATGGAGCTAAGAATTTTCTGAAAACTTTATTTGAAAAAAAAAAATAAAAAATTGGTTCCAAAATCAGTCTTGGAAGTATTATAAAATGTTTTTTAAAATGTTTTACCAAATAATAGTTAGATACTTTTCGGTTTAAAAAAAATAAGTGTATTTCATTTTTTTTTTTATTTTTGATTTTCAATTCAATTTCTTTAAGATAAACTTCTGAAGGAATTATAAATTCTCCTATATTTCTTGAACGAAATTCGCCTATTCTAATTTTAATAAATGGATATAAAATTATTATGAGAATAATCAAGGGTATGCTTAATAAGAAAAAAAATTTATTTGATCTGTATGAAAGAATATACCTTTTAAATGAATACTTAGACCCTTTAAATGATAGATTTTGCATTTACTTTATTAAGTTAAAGTATATTTTTTTAATAACATTTATATTTATATCATCAAAATTGGAATTTTCTGCAAAATGAATGCCAGCTGCGATATGGCTAAGTAAAGTTTTTTCTTTAATTCCTAATTTACTTATAGTTGATAAGGATATTAAGGTAGAAAAGAATATGTCACCAGCCCCTGTGGTATCTCTTGCAAATTTATAAACAGCAGGAATATAATATTTTTTTTTATTACTTACGTAATAACAACCTTGCTTACCCATTGTAATGATAAAATTGTTGAATTTATTTATGAATTTTATATTTTTATCAATCAAGTGATTGATTGAAGTAAATTTGTCACCAACGCATAGTCGAAATTCCATTTCATCAACACAAATAGTATCACCGCCATTGTATTTTTTGGCCATATTAAAACCAAAATTTGAAGAATTGCTTTGACAGTTAATATAAAATTTATTTTTATTTTTGTTTATAAATTCTAAAATTCCTTTGCTAATTAAACCATGACCAAAATCAAATAAAACAATTTTGTAATATTTTCTAATAATTTTTTTAAATAAAGTGATTAGTTTAGTCTCTCCATTTTTTGACAAACATTGGTCGTCGTTCTCATTAATTTGAAAAAGTCTTTCTCCTCTATAATAATTAACAAATCTATTTTTAATTGTAAGTTTTGAATTTTTTTCAATTATAGATATTTTTTTAGTTTTTTTATTTAAAAATTTTTTATAAAATTGATTGTTAAAACTATTGCTTACACACAAATAATCAACCCTATCAAAAAACTTATTTAAAAGTTGAGAAACTAGAATAGTACCTCCGCCATAAATTTGCTTACTTCTATATTTAGTTGAAATTATTTGATTTTTTTGAGATTTACCTAAAGTTTCAACATAAGTATATTTGTCAATTATTGCCTCACCAAAAACTAAAATTTTTTTTTTACTCTTAAAATTCATACTATTTTTGAAAAAATTAATTACTGAAACTTTATTTATCGAACTTAAGACTTTTTTTAATTCTTTGCTGAGACTATTAAGATTATTATTTATTATCGAGCTGGAAGATTTTATTTTTGTATCTGTAATTAAAAGTTTTCCTCCATTTTCTTCAACAGCTTTTTTTTCTGAAATAATGTTTCCTGTAAAATCTTCAGAGAAATTGGAATAATCTTTCCCTTTAAAATAATAATCTGGTTTAATTTTTTTAATTAAATTAATTGGAGTAAAATCGTTGTTTATTATAACTTTATCAACAAATTTAATACTTTTTAGCATTCTCTCTCTCTCATTGGAGTTAAAAAAAGGTCTATCTGGTCCTTTGTTTACAAACTTATCATCAGTAATTGAAACAATTAATTTGTCACAATATTTTTTACATTCTTCAAAATGAATTAGATGGCCTGAATGTAATACATCGAATACACCATGTGCCAAACCTATAATTTTTTTTTTCATTTTATTTTAAAAAGTTTTTCTTTTTTTTTAATAAAAGTTTTAACCATTTTACCGAATGAAATCTTGGATTGTCTTTTAATTCTTTTTTATCAAACTTATTTTTCATATCTAAAATTGCATCTTGAACTGTATATTTTGGTTTGAAACCAATTTTTAGAAGTTTATTTGAATTTATCCTGTAGCTTCTTGGATCAAAATTTTTTTTCAAAATTGTCATTTTGCTCGGAATTATTTTTTGAATTATTTTTGCTAAATTTATTATAGATAAGTTTTCAAATCCAGCATTAAATATTCCAGCATTTTTTTTATTTGTTTTTAGCAAAAACAGATATAAGTTTATCAGATCATCGATATGAATATTTGGTCTTATTTGCTTTCCACCGTTAACTATTATTTTTTTTGATTTAAGTGCAGAAAAAGTTAAAGCATTTACGCTAACATCAAATCTCATTCTTTTTGAAAATCCACATACAGTAGCTGGTCTTACTATAAACACCTCAATATCTTTTTTGTAAGATAAAATAACTCTTTCAGTGATCATTTTTACTTTATTATATAATGATATAGGTTTTAAGCTTAAACCTTCTGTAACATTTCTGTCACTTTTAATACCGTATACTGATCCTGAGGAAGCATAAATAATTCTTTTAACTTTTTTTTTTAAAGCAAAATTCATTAATTCCATTGTTCCTAATGCAGAAGTTTCCCAACTTAAATTTTTATCAATCTCTGCCATTGGATCATTTGATATGGAAGCTAGGTGAAAAATACAGTCTATTTTATTAATATTAAGACGATTAATATTTTTAATATCAGCTTTAAATTTAATTAAATTATTGTGTTTAACTAAATAATCTCCAAATAGATTTTTATCTAAAGAATATACCTTATGGTTAGACCTTAAGAGTTCAGGAATTAGCTTATTTCCGACATATCCATTTCCCCCAGTAACTAAGATTCGCATTTTAATTAGGAATATAAGGTTTAACTTTTTTCATAAAATTTTTTTATAACCTTAGCAATTTTTACTAAATCTTTTTCTTTTATATATTCGTGTACTGGCAAAGAGAGAGTGGATTTTGAAATTTTTTCTGCAACAGGGAAATCTCCGATTGAATAATTTAAATATTTGGCGGCAGGCTGTAAGTGTATGGGAGTTGGATAATGTATTTTTGCATCAATCCCATGTTTTATTAAATATTTCATTAATTTATCTCTATTTTTTACATTTATTTGATATAAATGAAATACCTCTTTTAAATGACTTAACCTATCAACAGTTTTAACTTGTTTTATTTTTCCTAAAAGCTTATCCAATTTTTTTGCATTAAAAATTCTTTTGTTGGTAATTTTTTTAAGTTTATATTTTATTTTATAATTTGCTACTGCAGCTTGAATTGTATCTAATCTAGAGTTATAGCTAAACTCCAAACAAGTATTTCTATCTTTAAGACCGTGATTTCTAATTAAATATAGTCTTTGAGCTAATTTTTTATTATTAGTGATTATAAAGCCACCATCTCCCCATACATTCAAATTTTTAAGTGGATGCATACTAAAAGTGCAAGCATCACCGAAGCTAACGATATGTTTGGATTTGTACCTAGATTCAATAGCATGACAAGAGTCCTGGATTAGCTTTAGATTGTGCTTCTTTGCAATTTTTGATAATTTTTCTAATTCACATGGCCTACCACTCCAATGAACAACCATTATAGCTTTAGTTTTCTTTGTAATTTTTTTCTCAATTTTATTTTCATCAATATTGTAATCATCCTTTATATCTACAAACACTGGCTTGGCGCCTGCTGTTGAAATTGAAGCTACTGTTGCAATAAATGTAAAAGGTGTTGTTATTACTTCGTCTCCGTTACCAATATCAAGGCTTTTTAAAACAAGATATAACGCATCTGTTCCATTTCCAACCCCGATGGCAAACTTTGAACCCATTAATTTTTTAATATTTTTTTCAAACTTATCTACTTCATTACCTAAAGTGTAATCACCTTTTTTAATAACCTTTTCAACTTCTTTAAAAATTTTTTTATAATCTGCAAATTGCTCAATTAAGTAACTATGATTTAAAAATAATTTATTATCTTTATTATACTGTGCTGGAAGAAAGTTTTTTGTCATATTAAATTAGAACGTGTGTTTACCAATTTTCTATTTTTTTTCAATAAGTTTAATTTATTTATACTCTATAATAGTAACAGATTAAGTTCTTAAAATTAAAAATTAAATTATATTGTTTATTTAAAGAATATAAATTCATAATCACCATTATATTTAAATTCTTTAAATATCCATTTCCACTCGTTTTGAGAAAAAAAGGACTCACATGTAAGTGCCCAGCATTGAAGATTAAATAGCTCTAAATTATTTTTGTAGCTTTCCACCATTATATAAGAATTTTTAGATATCCTAGAAATTTCATTTAATGATTTTTTGAGATCAAATATTTCTAAATTATGTAAAGTTCCTATTGAAATGACAAGATCAAAATATTTATTTTTATATTTAAAATTCTTTTGCGCTTTATGAAGCTTATATTTAATCTTTTCTTTTCCAATTGCATGTTTTAAAGCATAATAAGAAATATCAACTCCTGTAACATTAAGGTCTGGTCTTAATTTAATAATTTCATAAAGTAAAAATCCTTTACCACATCCTACATCAAGTATTTTTGCATTTTTTTTTAATTTATAAAAATTTATAAACTTTCTAGCTAAACCTTTCCAGTATCCCGGGATATACTTATAACCACCATAACCTTCAGATCTTGAGCCATCCCAATATTTTTTAGAATATTTTTTTGCCTCACTCATGATTGAAGGTTTTTTTAAATTCATTCTATTCAAATAATTTCGATATGATGAATTATGTATTTTTTGAATAAATTTTTTTGGATTTTTCATTTTTAAAAAGATTTTAAACAGCTTGGCAAATTTTCTTTAATATGTAGAATCTGTTCAATATCCTTTATATCAGATTTTTTTTCTAACTTCATATCCTCAACAGCAAAATGTATTTCCTTTTTTGAATTTATCATCTTCTTATAAACTTTTTTCCTTTTTTCAGAATTTGTTGGTAATTGAAAAATACTATAAAAAATAAAACCGTCTATTTCTCTCATTTCTTTTATTAGTTTACTCAACATTAAACTACTGTCTTTAATAGTGTATTCTGTTGCGCTCAGCAAATATTCTATACCATTATTATGACAATACTCTCTTAAAATTTTATTTTGAATATGTTGCGGCACTCTTTCTCCATAAAAATTCCTACTAAAAATATATCCCTTTAATTTTTTCATTTTAATTTTGGAAGCTTATAATTAAATCCGAGCTCGGAAACTGGCCTAATAGTAATTGGCTCATAAAATTCACCAATTCTTTTATCTGCGTATGGTGAAAATATACTTTTAAACCTGCAATTCATTGACCATCTTGTTTCATTTTCTTTATTTACAATATTTCCATGGGGTAATTGTTGATTAAAAATCAATATCTGGCCAAATTTTAAATTTAACCAAATTACTTTTTTCTTAATTTTAGAAAATATTTTTTCACTATCCATATTAACAAAATTACTAAATGTCTTTAAAAATTTTTTATTCTATTTTGGTGGAAGTATATACATTGACTTAGTTTTATAACAGTCAACCAGTGGAATCCAAATTACATCCTCAAACGGTGAAAGACCAGACCAAGTGTCTGAATGAACTGGCAGAAGTGAACTTTTATCGTTGGGAAATTGTATGCTAAGATTTATTCTTTTTTGCATAACGAGCTCATTTCCAACTAATGAATTTAAAAGCTCTTTTGATATATCGTAAATATTATATTTAAATCTTTTATCATTGTTAATACGTTTCATGATATTTAGTCTTATAGTATTTAAATTTTTAATTTTAATTTTTTTATGAAAATTATTTAAAAAATTAATCTTGTTAATTTTTTTTTTACTTACTTTTAGTTGTGTAGACTTAATTATTTTATCTTGTAAATAATACAGTGAGTCCAACTTTTTTACATTAATTATGACATACCCATTTTTTTTAAATTCTTTACCTAATTTAATATCTTTAAAGTTTAGAAAGTTCATTCGAGTATTTTTTTGTTTCTATTAAAATAATTAACAGCTTTTTTAAAATAACTTAAATTAGCATTTTTTTTAGAAATTTCTATATCAACTTGATTTAATATTACGCATACCCATTTTAAAAAATGAAATTTTAATACAAATCTAAAATTATCAATATTTATGAATTTTCTTTTAAATAAGTGAGAAAAACAATCTAAAAAATATTTTTTATCAGGTTTAGATATTGAATAATCGGGGTTTAAAAAAAAATCACATATTAATTTTAATGGGTCATCCCAACCAGCATACTCAAAGTCTATAAAAAACAAATTATTTTTTTTAAGAATTATATTATGAAATCCAAAATCTGATGGAGATAAAATCATATTATTTTTATCTAACTTTTTTTTTATTACAGTTTTGGAAAACCTACTATTTGCTTCTCTATTAATTTTTTGAAATGAAGGGATTATTTGATTTTCTAAAAAAAATAATATTTTTTTATTTTTTATATTATTAGTATTTTTAAATTTTTTAATTAATTTTGTGATTCTAATTTTACATGTATTGATATGGTCATTAATCGAAAAACATGAATCTGAGGCATTTTGAAAATTAAAATTAATATGTGATGTTTTAAAATTAATTTTTTTTAAAAATTTCAAGCAAGAAATAAGATGTTTTTTTTTTACTTTTTTTATCTGCTTTCCATCTATAAAGGTTAAATAATTCGTCATCTCATTTTCATCAAAACAAATAATTTTTGGTACATTATAAATTTTTTTTCTCTTTAGAAATTCTAAAAAAAATCTTTCAGTATCAAACCTATTATATTTTGTTAAAAAATTTTTTTTATACTTTTTGACTATTATTTTTTTATTTTTTTTATTAAATAAAAAAACTTTATTATTTCTACCTTCTTGTATTTTAAATTTCATATTGAAGATATTTTTTTATTATTTCATTTAATTTAAATAAATTACCATATTTTATACCAATAACTTTTTTTGGTAATTTATTTAGAATTTCATCTAAATCATCAATGAAGTGTGTTACTTTTAGTGATTTAATTTTTGCTATTTTCTTCGCTTTTGTTTTTTCAAAAAAAATTCTATTTTTTTTTTTAAAATTATTTTTTTTGTTAAAAACATTAATTTTTAACCATTTTCTTGAAGCTTTGTGTAAGTTTATTCTTTTACCGATATAGGGATATAGTGTTTTATGACTTACTATATAAAAATTTATTTTTTTACTATCCAAAAATTTCATTAATTTCAAAATTTCTTTATTAACAACTGCTTTAAATATATGATTTGCATAAACTTTGCTTTGTATTGTTCTCCATTCTTTAAGTTTATTTTTTTTTAAAAAATAATTTCTAATACTAATTTTTGAATTAAGATTTTTTCTATTTATTTTTTTATCTTTTTTTAAAATATTTTTAAATACTGAATCATAATTTACTATAGTATTATCGAAATCAATTCCGAAAATCATATATTTAAATTTCTTTTTTTATTCTTTTAAATATACCTTTGGGATCTAGGCCTGTTATTTTTAAAGCACTCTCCTGATTTCCACAAAATTTAATAAACTTATTTTTCACAGCAATAGAATATATTTTGGTGTCTATTTTTTTTATTTTGTTTGTCTCTTCTAAAATATAGCTATAAACTCCACCATTTTCATAGTGTTCCTCAATTACAAAAACTTTTGAATACCTTTTTAAAATAAATATAAGGTCTTTTTTAATTAATGGTTTTATTTTTCTTAGATCATAAACTGAGTGATTTATTTTATGTTTACTTAACATTTCACTGGCTTTCATCACATTTTTTAGTATTGCCCCAACATTTAGTAAACAATTTTTTTTACCTTTTTTTAATACATGCATTGAACCGATTTTTTTTCTTTTAATAAAATTTGGTTCATTTTTTTTACCAAGTCTCATGTAGACTGGGCCCTTAATTTTAAGTGACTCTTTTAATAAGCTTTTTACTTCGTTGGGATCCGAAGGACAGAAAATTGATATATTTGGTATACTTCTTAAAATAGAAATGTCTTCAAGTGAATGATGAGTTGATCCAAGTGAAGCATATGATAATCCTGAACCTGTTCCAACAATTACCATTGGAAGATTGGGATAACAAACATCTAATTTTATTTGTTCCAAACATCTCATGGTATTAAAGGGTGTTATTGTATAAGTAATGGGCAACAAACCTGAGTATGCTAAACCGGAGGCTACCCCTGTCATTGATGCTTCTGCTATTCCACAATTATAAAACCTATTTTTGTGAATTTTCCTAAATTTATCAAATAGTCTATTACCAATGTCACCTGATAGTAATACAATTTTTTTATTTTTTTTTGCTAAAATTGTAATTTCTTCTGCAAAAGTATTCCTCATTTTATATTAAGCTCTTTTTTTGCTTTTATAACTTCATTTGTCGTGGGTATTCTATAGTGCCAATTATTATCATCTTCCATAAACGAAATTCCTTTTCCTTTGATGGTTTTAGCAATAACAGCTGTGGGCTTGCCATTTCTTTTTTTTTTAAAAATGTTTTCTATTTGCTTATAATTATGTCCATCAATTTCAATACTGTTCCATCCAAAGCTAGCCCATTTTTTTTTTAGTAATTTTATATTTAATATATCCTTAGTTCTTCCGATTCCTTGCCAGCCATTCTGGTCAACAATAACATATAAGTTTTCAAGCTTTTTTGAAGACGCGAACATTGCTGCTTCCCAAACCGTTCCTTCGTTGCATTCCCCATCGCCTAATAAAACAATTGTTTTAAAATTCATATTTTGAATTTTTCCAGATAACGCAAGCCCACAACCTACTGGTAATCCATGGCCCAGAGAACCTGTAGCTGTTTCAACCCCTTTAATACTAGGGTTGGGATGTTCCTCCAGTAGAGAATTTTTTTTTGTATAATCAAGTAATTTTTTTTTGGGGAAAAAACCTTTATGAGCCAGTGTTACATAAAGTGCTGTTGCCGCATGACCTTTGCTTAAAATAAATTTGTCTCTAGATAATTTACCAGGATTTTTTGGAAATATTTTTAAAACCTTCTCATATAAAGTTATGACTATATCTATACAAGATAATGATGATGCCAAATGAGGTGCTTTTGCACGATTAGACATTTTAATAATTTCTAATCTTAATCTTGAAGCAATATTTTTTAATTTCATGAAATATATTTTTGAATAATTGTCATTTTTTATAAATTTCTACATATTTTTTTAAATTTTTTACTAAATTAGTTATATTTTTTTCTGATAAATATGGAGGTATATTTATTTGGAAGGCTTTTTTTAAACTTATTTCATTTGTTACAGGTAAATTTAAATCTTTCATTTTTTTTGGAAATTTTTTCTTAGTAAATGGTTTTATCCATGTAACTCCTTTGGCAGGTACGTAATCTAAATTGAAATTAGCATGCAAGTTCATTGGTGGATAAGTTTTTGAAACAGGAATTTGTTTTGATCTCATATGTTTTATAAAATAATCTAAATTTTTTTTAAATTTATTATAATTATAAAAGAAAATTAATTTATAATAGACTGGATAAGTATTTTTCATCGGCTTTAAGGTTGATATGCCATCTAATTTGCTCAATTTGCTTTCAATTTTTTTTACTATTTCATTTCTTTTTTTATTTTCTTTGTCTAATCTTTTTAGTCTTACTCTTGCTATCCCTGCTGCTAATTCACTGATTCTATAGTTATAACTCAATTCTTTGCTCCCAAAAGATCTAAGTTGATAAATTTTTTTTGACAATTTTTTATCCTTACAAACAATTATTGCTCCATCTCCACAGCATAAATTTTTTCTTTGTTGCATGCTCAGAACGGCAATATCACCAAAATTTCCGGCTTTTTTATTTTTATAACTAGCCCCAGGAGCATGAGAAGCATCTTCAACTAGTTTTAAGTTATGTTTTTTTGCCAATCTAACCAACCTACTGGCATTTGATATAAAACCATATAAATGAACATAAATTATTGCTTTAGTTTTTGAATTAATTTTTTTTTCAATCTGCTCAATATCAATGGATAAGTATCTAGGTTCGACATCAACAAAAACTGGAATTGCATTTTGCATTAGAATACATGACGCTGTTGATATCCAAGAATAATTTGTAACAATAACTTCATCTCCAGCACCTATATCCAATGCCGCAAGAGCTAAATGCAAACCTTGGGTTGCATTTCCAACAACTTTAACATATTTGCTTTTATTATATTTTGAAAACTCTTTTTCTAAATATTCTGTTTCTTTTCCATTATACAATTGATTTGAATGTAATACTTTTTTAATTTTATTTTCTTCTTCTTTAAAAAAAATTGGCCACTTTTGATCAGACCATTCTGGCCACGCAACTGATATCCAATGATTTAATTCTTTTTTCATAAATTTATCTATATATTTTAAATGCCCTCAATATAAATTGATATTATTTCTTTTTATTATTTGCTCTTATTTAATTAAAAATTTATTGTTAAGTACTTTTTTAATATAAAGAATAAAATAAACAATACAAAAATAATTAATTATATTTATATTGAATAATGTAAATGTAATGAAAACTATTAATGAAAATACTTATATTAAACTCCCAAAAAGATAAGTTTTATTTAAATAAACTAATAAAAATATTTAAAAATTATGAAGATGACAAAATAATTTTATCAAAAAAAAAAATAAAATTACAATTTATTAAAAAAAAAAAGGTAGATATAATTATAAGCTTTCACTACAAATATATAGTAACTTCTGACGTTTTAAAATTTGTGAACTTTAATGCATTTAATTTTCATAATTCTTATCTACCACAAAATAAAGGAATGTATCCTGTACTTTGGTCTGCGGTATTCAACAAGTTTGCAATTTGTTTGCATAAAATGAATAATAAAATTGATGAGGGTGATATTGTTTTTAGAAAAAAAATAAAAATTGATAAAAATAAAAGCTTATTCTATGCTTATAATGCCCTGGAAAAAAGTTCACTTAATTTATTCGAAAAGAAATGGGTTTTATTAAGGAATAAGATAAAATCAAAAAAAAGAATTATAAATATTAAAAAAAATAAAGTTAAAATTTCTTATAATAATAATTTTAAAAGCCAAGTTTTATTATCAACTTTAAAATATAAATGGAACACAAAAATTATAGATGTTCAAAAAAATTATAAATTAATCTGTAAATTTTATAATTTTTAGAATATAAAATGATAATTAAAAATTTAAAAAATGTTATCAAAATACTTTAAACAAGTTAAAAACTCGAAAAATTTAGCATTTTACCCAAAAAAAAAAAATAAATATGTTGCAATAAACAAATCTCTTTTAAGAGACATTAAAGTTTGTGCAAAAAAAAATAAAAAAAATGTATTCTTATGTCTTCATAGTTCCCCTAATTCTAAATTTCACAATTTTGTAGTTCTTTTATGGAAAGGTACACATTATCTAACTCATAAGCATAAACGCAAAGAAGAAGTGATAAATATGATATATGGCAGAAAACAAATTAATTTGCACAAGAAAAAGAAAATAGTCAGCAAAATTGTGCTTGATACAAAAAATAATTCTATAGTCAGAATTAATAGAAATATTTTACACTCTGTAGATGTTCTTTCAGATTTTGTAATTTATCATGAAATAAAACCAGGTCCTTTTAATGCAAAAAATCCATAAAAATAAAGTTATTTTTTAATTATGAAAATATTTGTAACAGGAGCAAGTAGCTATGTTGGTAAATATGTAATACTAAATTTTTTAAGCAAAGGACATAATGTTTTATCAACATCTAGAACAAGTCCAAAAATTAACCAGACAAATCATAAATGGATTAAGCATGACTTAAGCAAAAAACCAATTGATTTAAAAAAATTTGAGCCTGATATAATTATTCATCTGGCAGGATTGGCTTGGATGAACAGACCGTCGGAAGGCTACATTAGATCCAATATTTTAGTAACTAGTAACTTAGTCAAATCTTTTAAAAATAAAAAAGTAAAAAGTTTTTTTTATTTTTCATCCAGAGATATTTATGGCGAATTTAAAGGCAGTACTCTTAAAGAAAACTCAATAATAGACAATCCAAGTATTTATGGACTTTCAAAATTAATTGCTGAAAAAATTATATTAGATAAATTTCCTGCCATAATATTAAGATTACCATCAATTATTGGCCTAGGTACACATGGCTGGATAAACTCTGTGGTATATAAGTTAAAAAAAAATAAAGAAATAACATTATCAAATTATAAATTTAATAACTTCATGCATGCTTCAGAACTGCCAAATATTGTCTTTAAGCTCTCAAAATCAAAAATTAAATCAGATATTTTTTTAGTTGCATGTTCAAACATAGTTCAATCCAAAGATGTTGTAAAATCACTAAAGAATTATCTAAATTCTTCCTCAAATATTAAAGTAAATAAAAATAAAAATTCTAGTTATATTATTTCCTCAAAGAAACTAAATCATTATTACAAAACAATAAAAGTTGAAGATGTCTTAAAAATATTTTCTATTGAACTTAAAAATGGAAAGATGTTTATCAAATAACAAAGTAGTATAATAAACTTACCAAAAATATTCTCATATCAAAATTTTTTTCAGTGCATAAATCAAGCCAATTGAGCTATTAGTACTGGTCAGCTACATGCGTTACCGCACTTCCACACCCAGCCTATCAACGTGG
>MDTA01034682.1_pt1 | contig 15217 bp, 13 predicted proteins | sample 811151 | NCBI WGS metagenome assembly MDTA01 (sample SAMN05326648, study PRJNA326480) | marine metagenome | isolation source: seawater | place: Indian Ocean: South | collected 2010 | reverse complement strand
TGATAATACTGCGGAAGCTGTAATTGCTAGTGGTGGTGATATCTACTACTCAGGAATTTCAGATCATTTCTTTCAGGTTGTATTTGTTGCAACCGCTTGTTCAATTATATCTGGTGCAGTAGCTGAAAGAATGAAATTATGGCCATTCTTATTATTTTGTGTATTTATGACCAGTATCATTTACCCTATTCAAGGATATTGGAAATGGGGCGGAGGATTCCTAGACGAAGCAGGATTTTCAGATTTTGCTGGATCTGGCGTAGTTCATTTATGCGGAGCTGCGGCCGCTTTAGCTGGTGTTATAGTTTGCGGCGCAAGAGCAGGTAAGTATGAAGGCGACAAAGTCAATGCTATGCCAGGTGCAAATCTACCATTAGCAACCCTCGGAACATTCATTCTGTGGTTAGGTTGGTTTGGATTTAATGGTGGATCTGAATTGATTATCTCTAATGTGGCAGAAGCAAATGCAGTATCACTTGTTTTAGTTAATACTAACCTTGCAGCTGCTGGCGGAGTAATGGGCGCGTTGATTTTATCAAAAGTCATGTTCGGAAAATCTGATTTAACAATGGCGCTTAATGGAGCAATCGGTGGATTAGTTTCTATTACAGCCGAACCATTAGCACCAACACCTGGCTTAGCAACAATTATTGGAGCAATTGGTGGATTAATCGTTGTATTTTCTATTGTTACACTAGATAAAATGAAACTTGATGATCCTGTTGGAGCAATCTCAGCGCATGGTACATGTGGTATCTGGGGTTTACTAGCAGTTGCATTAACTGGTGGTTCTTTAGGAGCACAAATCTACGGAACGCTAGTAATATTTATATGGACATTTGTTGTTAGTTTCATCATTTGGTCAGTTATCAAAATGTTCTTTGGACTCAGAGTATCTGCTGAAGATGAAGAAGATGGCGTAGATATGGCTGAATGTGGTTTAGATGCATATCCAGAATTTAGTAAATCAATGGATGCTGCACCTTCCAACTATCCTAAGCAGTAAGTAATTCCTTGTAGGAAGGCATATAAATTTATGCCTTCTTACAATGAACAAAAGACCATGTGCCACTTGGATATATAGTCATTGGAAATATAGTTTTTTTTATTCTAATAAATCCTTTGTTTTCAAGTTTGGATATAACAGGTTGTATAATTGATTTATTGTGTATCAGTGGTGAGCCAGTCTGCTGAATGAATAATCCATTTTTTTTAAGCCTTTGATTAACGAGTTTGTAAAAATGTGAGTAATACAGTGCATTTGCAGGTGTGCCAGGGTCAGTACAATCGACTATAATTAGATCAAAAGTACTATTCTTAGTCTCCTTAAGCCATTTATAACCATCACCAAATATCAGATTAATCTTATCCATCTCATTTCGTGTCAATTTATAATTTAGTGGGAAGTATGCTAGACAAGCTTCAACGACTTCTTTATCTAATTCAACTATAGTTAAATTTCCAACGATTTTGCTTTTCATTAGTTGCTTAGCTATTTCAAAATCTCCTCCACCTATTATTAAGATATCATCTAATTTTTTTTTACCAATAATGTTAATACATGTTTCTTTATATTGATCCGAATTTTTCTCGGTGAGCATAAAACAGTTATCTAAAAGAAGAACATTCCCATAGTAATTTGATGAGTAAATCTCAATTTTTTGATATTTTGATTTTTTTTTAAATAATCTACTTTGACATTCTATAGCAAAGAAAGTTTTAGTATCTTTATTGAATTCTTTTACTAACATTTAGTTTAAATCATTGTTATAGTATTAATTATTTTACTACAATTATGTTTGCTCAGCTTTATAAATATTTTATATGAAATTAGATCATAAACATCTCTTATTAAGAGCTGAGGTAAATAATTGTCCTTCTGAGAAAGACCTATCACTCGTCCTATCTTGGATGAAGCGATTAATTAGTACTATCAATATGAAACTTCTCCAAGGACCTAATATATCATATGTTGATCAACTGGGTAATAGAGGTATTACATGCATGGCGCTTATTGAAACAAGTCATATTGTGCTTCATATATGGGATGAGACTGATCCAGGAATTTTTCAGCTAGATGTATACAGTTGTAAATCATTCGATATTAACTTAGTAATAAAATGTTTATCGGATAGTTTTGACGTCACAAAGATTGAACATAAATTTTTAGATAGAAATACAGGCCTCACATTGATTGAGTGATCGTATTAAGATTTTAACTTAAGACGATATTTAATTTTAGCGATTACATGATCAAGCAAGTATTTCATATTGTCATATAGCTTAGATTTTTCACTGAAATCAGCTGGCGCTATAAAATCAACTCTATTTGCTCTCAATAAACTTTCACTGATTTTTATTTGGGTTTTATTTTTTTGATATACTGCAATAGAATGTCCACCCTCTTTTTTAATTAAAGCCATGCTTGGCACATCTGTCAACCCATCTCCAATATATATCATATTATCAAATGGTATGGGCCTCTCTGTTTCTTCCATATGCTCGTTAATAGAGTCGGCTAAATTTTCTCTCCCTTTATTTATACGAAATAAGTATTGTGTTTTCGTTGTGTCAGTTACAACAATTTTTGGAAAAACTGCTATATCTTTTTTATTATAATAATACTCTGAAGCGAAAATCTTCTTTATATATTTTTTTATTGAAATACCCTCTAAGATTTCTAAATGACCAGCAGAGATAATATAATGATATATTCGAATCTTTGAGTTCGACTTTTTATCAACATACTTATTAATTTTGTTAAACCATGTAGTGACACCGTCATAATATTTTATATCTTTCGACATTTTTAAAAATTCACTCTTCGAAATCGAGAGTTTTTTCTCAGACGCACAGTCGAGAAGATGACGCATATAAACCATCATAGTTTCAGCTCCTGTTTTTTTAGTCTCTCGAATAATGTCTGACCAAAAATTTTTTGATTTTATACCAAGTCTTGGAAGAAGAGTATATTCTTGCATGGTTTTGGGCGTAAGGGTTCCATCAAAATCATAAATAATGGCAATAGTATCTTGTTTCATTACATTTCTTTTGGAGCCTCAATATTCATCGTTCCTAAGCCACATCTAATTACTCTCTGTATGGCCGCTAATAGATAGATTTGACTATAATTTATCTCATCCTTTATAATTTTCTCACTAGCGTAATAACCATGAAATATTTGGGACAGGTCATAAAGATAGTTTGTCATTATTTGTGGTTTTAGGTTTATGATTGATTTTTTACACGCATCAGAAAAATTGCTTAGTTTATTTACAAGATCTCCCTCTTGTTTAGTTGAGAGATTTTTATAATTAAATTCAAATTCTTCATAATTAGGCACTTGTGAAAGAATTTTTTCTATCCTAGCGTGTGCATATTGTATGTAATATACAGGATTATTTTTGTTTGAAGATACTGCCACCTCTAGGTCAAAATCTAAATGTTGATCTTTGCTTCTCATAAGATAAAAATAATTAATTGCATCTATACCAATTTCTTTGAGGAGTGTGTCTAGCTCTACGAATTCACCTTTTCTAGTGGACATTGATACTTTCTCCTTCCCTCTATAAAGATTTGCAAATTGAATTAGGTGTATATCAAGTTTATCAATATCATGACCCAGTGCCTCGAGACCTTTATAAATCCTATGTACATACCCATGATGATCTGCACCCCAAACGTTTATAACTTTATCAAATTCTCTCATTTTCTTATCATGATAAGCTAGGTCTGATGCAAAATAAGTGTACTCGCCATTTGATTTAATCAATACACGAGGATCATCATCATTAAACATCAGCGCCCCTTCTTTTTTTATTGTTTTTCCATTTTCCTTAAGTTTTGCAATTGTGTTGTCTACTATATTATCCTCAAACAGAGTGGATTCTGAAAACCAATTATTAAACACAATGCCCAAGTTACTTAAGGAATCTTTAATACTCTTAAGAATTGAATTAACAATGAGTTTTCGACAAGCTTCTAGTTTCCTTGAGTGTTCATTATTTTCTAGTATAGTTTTGATTCCTATGTTCCACTCCTCGTTTTTCATCAACTCTTCCACTTTTTTTGATATATCAGTTATGTAATCTCCCTCATATAAATCATTGTTTTCGGTTGCTATCGATTTGTCAATTTTTGAGAAAACACTAATCACAAGCTTATTAATTTGGTTTCCAAAATCGTTGACGTAATATTCTTTATGTACTTCGTGACCTTGAATTTCTAAATATTTTGATATTATATTCCCATAAATTGCTCCTCTGCCGTGTCCAACATGTAAAGGACCAGTGGGATTAGCAGATACGAATTCCACAATAATCCTCTTTGCATTTTCAGTCTTAACTTCTAGTAGAAGATTTTCTGAATCGAGTATTTCAAGAATTACATTATTTTTTTGAGATTGATTTAATGTAAAGTTGATATAACCAGGTTTAGCTACCCAAACTTGATAATTTTGTTCAGAATTAATGGTAGACATAATTTTCTCAGCAATCTGAAGTGGATTCTCTCCTAGTGTTTTTGCCAGTTTCATAGCAATATTGCTAAAGTAATCAGATGCAACGTGTTTGTTAGATGTCTTTTGTATCTCTATAATTTCTTCGAGTTCACTTAAATCATATATCTCTTTAAGCACTCTAATTATTTCTGTTTTAATACGATTTTTCATCTTTTTAGTATAAATCAATTGGGTCAACATCTATTGACCATTTTACATTGTAAGGTTTTTTCTTGACGATGTATTGTCTTATTTCTTGAGTTATTTTTTTGAGTATTACTCTATTTTTTGAGCCCACTATTAGTTGATAAATGTACATGTTATTTTTTTTTGAGATTGGAGCTTCTGCAGGACCGAGAAAAAAAATATTTTTTTGAGCTGAGAAGAAACACTTCATTTCACCAAGAAACTTAAACGCAGTAGTTTTATTGTTCGCTGACATCCTTACAAGGCGTAAGTGTGTGTACGGAGGCAAATTAGCTTTTTTTCTGTCATTAAGACTCTTTAGTGCAAATGGCATATAACCCTCGGATAAGAGTGTCTCTAATAATGGATGTTCGGGTGTTCTAGTTTGTATTACTACATGACCTTTTTCATTTTTCCTACCTGAACGACCAGCCACCTGCACAATCAGCTGAGCTGTTTTCTCTAACCCTCGAAAGTCTAGATTAAATAGGCCGGAATCAATGTCTATGATGCCCACAAGCGAGACGTTAGGAAAATCATGTCCTTTGACTATCATTTGTGTTCCGATAAGGATATCTACTTCATTGTTCTTAGTTCTGTTTATAAACTCCCTCAATTTTTTTAGAGTAGATATCGTATCACTATCTATACGTGCTACTCTAGCCTCAGGGAAAAGCTCTTTAATTTTATCTTCAATCCTCTGTGTCCCAAAGCCTACAGGTACCAAATTACATTTCTCACATTTTCCCGGATTAATAGAGATTTTCTCGCAATTACCACAATGATGACATTTGAGAAGTTTTTGATTTTTGTGATAAGTCATAAATGATTCACAAATTTTGCATTTAGAAATCCACCTACATTCTAGACATGTTAACGCATGACTAAAACCTCGTCTTCCTATATACAGGAGAGTTTGTTTTTTATCATCAAGGTTCTTTGTGATCATATCTTTTAGGAGTTTAGAAATACCATCTACTGGCAAGTCTTTATTAAGATCTACAAGAGTTATCTTTGGCAGATCAGTTTCGTAATATCTTTTGGTTAAATTATATTTTTTAGATTTTTTAAGTAGAGTGTTATGCAGACTCTCAAATGAGGGTGTTGCACTTCCGATAACAACAGGAATGTTTAGGTTTTTTGCTCTTATTATCGAGAGGTCTCTTGCGTGATACCTGAATTTTTCTTGCTGTTTTAATGAAGAATCATGTTCTTCGTCGATAATTATCAAACCCAAACTTTTAAAAGGTAGAAAAATAGAGGATCTAGTTCCAATTACTATGTCTAATTTTTTATTCTTAGTATCGAGCCAAGTTGTCATCTTTTCCTTAACTGTGTGCCCAGAGTGATATGACTGAATATTCTTATCAATATACATTTGAAATCTAGATATAGTTTGTGGTGTCAAATTAATTTCAGGTACTATAATCAATACCTGTTTTTCTCTTTTTACTACTTCTCTAGCAAGCTTTATATAAACTTCGGTTTTTCCGCTTCCAGTCACCCCATCTATTAGTGATGTTGAAAAATAGTCTCTATTCTGGAGGATCTTTTTAAAAATATAATTTTGCTCATCGTTTAATTTAATTTCTGATTGACCAGTTATTGATTTTTTATATTGGTCCTCAAAAATTTTGATATTTTCTATTGGAACACCTTGTTTTAATTGTGACGGTAGAGCACTAAATATTATCTGTCCAACCGGATACTCATAATAATCGCTTGCCCAAAGACAAATTTTCATGATTTCTGAGCTTATTATTGGATGGTCATCTATGAGATCTATGATTGTTTTTAATATATAATTTGTCTTGTCATTATCTACCTTCTTTTCTCTTTTAACTACAACACCAACAACTGTTTTTTTGCCGAATTGAATAAGTACTCTTCCACCGATATTTGCTTTACCTAGCCTGTCAGGAACTATGTACTTAAATGTTTGATATAAAGGGTAATTTACAGCGACATTTACGACTTGATCCATTATTTATTATACATACTAGAAGATTATATGATTTATTATATTAGAGAGGTATTTTATCCACAGATTTTGTGGAAAAAATTGTGGATAAATGATGAAAGTCGAGTAATTTCCATCATGTGATTATGTATACAACAGATTGTATATTTTATAACCAATATGAAAAATCTATAAATATCATATATATATCTTGTTAATAGGAATTTGTATATTATAGATTTGTTACAAAACTATGTTTGTTTGAGAATTAATCTCATTGTTAATAAATAAGCTTTTCTGCACAAAAAATGGGCTGGGAATCATTACATGTAGTGATTCTGTGGGTTTTTATTGCTTCATTTTTTCATCTAGGATGCAAAGTGATTTAATCCATTAATTTTAATAAAATCCTCATGTAACTAATATATAATAATTCGATGATAAGTTTTAAACAGATACTTCGTTTGAATGCAGCTGGACACCCGACTGGCTGGATAAACTATGAAACAGCGGTCAAATTATATCATTTAGGGCAAATAGCGTACGAGTGTGGGTCATCTACCACTCAAATAAGAGGCGGTATAAACCGTCTGACAGGTCTCAGAAGCACGCTTGATATTAATTCTATAATAGCTACCAATAGTTCACATAAATTGGATTATTCGTCATTTACGCCATCTTTAAACAATATTACCTTATTCATGAGGGATGCCAATACTTGTTTGTATTGTGGTGATAAATTTACTCATAAGCATTTATCTAGAGATCACATTATCCCCCTCTCAAAAGGTGGTGAGGACATTTGGACAAATGTTGCCACTGCTTGTAGAAGGTGTAACAATCTAAAAGGAGGAAGAACCCCAGAGGATGCTAAAATGATGCTCGTTGCCGTACCCTTTAGCCCTTCAAGAGTTGAATATCTAATCCTACGAGGAAGAACTATTTTAGCGGATCAAATGGAGTTTTTAATTTCCCATATCTCAAAAAATAGCCCTTTATTAGCTAGATATAAAATCACTTAACTACTAAAATAATTTTATGAATTCAGTTGATAAGAAAGGAGTCTTGCTTATAAACTTAGGAACACCTAAGTCGCCAACTACTGAAGAAGTAAGAGTTTACCTCAAAGAATTTTTATCTGATAGAGATGTGATAAGAATGCCAAGATTTTTCTGGTTACCCTTACTGAATTTGGTAATTTTACGATCCAGACCTGCTAAAAGCGCAGAACTTTATAAAAAAGTTTGGACAGAGTGGGGCTCACCATTATTATATAACACCTATTTACAAGCCGGTCTCTTGAAGAAGAAGTTTGAAGACGATAAAAATGATGAATTCTTTGTTGACGTGGCAATGAGATATGGTGCTCCCTCTATTAAATCTAAATTATTAGAGCTCGTAAAAAGCGGTTATAGGAAAATAATCATACTACCTATGTTTCCGCAGTATTCGACTACTACCACAAGGTCGATCGCCAGGAAAATTGATGAAATAATAAACACAACTCAACTACTCAACACAGTAGAAATCAGTTTCATTAAAGACTTTCATAACCACGATTTATATGTTGATGCGTGTTGTGAAACTATTAAAAACTACCAGCATAAATTAGGTAAACCGGATAAACTTCTCCTTTCTTTTCATGGAATACCAGAGTCTTATATAGGTGTAGATGAACCGTATCGTGATCAGTGTCTCATGACAGCAAATTTGATTGCAAATAAACTTAGTTTAAGTAAGAAACAGTACGAGGTCGCTTTTCAATCAAGATTTGGTAAGGCGGAGTGGATAAAACCATATTTAGCTGAACGCTTGGAAAGCTTGCCAAACGAAAATGTGAAAAATATTCAAGTTTTTTGCCCCGGTTTTTCTTCTGATTGTCTTGAAACAATTGAAGAGATTGGTGAAGAATCAAAAGAATTATTTATTGAATCAAGCGGTGAAGAATTTGGTTTTATTCCTTGTCTAAATGGCTCGACAAAGTTCATTGCTTTAATTGAAGATCTAGTAACTAATAGTAATAAATACAATATTGATTTCAGATCTTTATTTTAATTTTTTGATAGTTTTAAGCTTAAGTTTCGAATAATTCGGGATGCCTTTTACAAATGGTGGATAGCTCTCCCCATCTATCAAGCTTTGAATATATTTGTAACAAACACTTGTTATACTGTAGCCATCGCTACCAATGTAGTTGTTAGGTAATTTTTTCTCTTTGTTAGCTACTTCGACTAATGATACTTTACCTGTTCTCCAACTACCATCTTTTCTACGCTTCATTACTGTTACCATAATATCTGACATCCCTTCAGTCAAAAATTTAACTGATTGTCTGCCTACATCATATGCTTGTTGAACATCAGCTTTAGAACCAATATGCCGCGCAGCACGTTGCAAATAATCAGCTACGGCCCAATGTACTTTATAACCAAGTGAAGAATTTATCATGTTTGCAAGAATTGGAGCAACCCCACCAAGATGAGCATGTCCGAAGCTATCCCTCTCGGAAGATGAAGATAAGAAATCTCCTTTTTTATTTTTAATTCCCTCAGAAACAACAACTACACAGAATCCGTCGTCTTCAACCGATTTTTTTGTTCTTTGTAAAAAGTTTTTTTTGTCGAAATATTTTTCAGGGAATAATATTATGTGTGGCGCGCTGTTAATTTTACCCTTGATAACTCCAGATGCGGCGGCAAGCCATCCAGCATGCCTACCCATTACCTCTAAAATAAAAACTTTCGTTGAGGATTTTGACATAGATGAAACATCCAAGGACGCTTCCAACGTAGAGGTGGCGATGTATTTTGCAACCGTCCCAAAACCAGGACAAGAGTATGTTTTTGGGAGGTCGTTATCAATTGTTTTAGGTATACCGATGCACTGAATAGTTATCTTATTTTTCCTAAAGAATCTAGATAATTTTAACGTAGTATCTTGGGAATCACCGCCTCCGTTGTATAAAAAATAACCTATATTATATTTTCTGAAAACCTCAAGAATCTTATTAAATTCTTTTTGATCTTTTTTCGGATCTTTCAGTTTTATTCTACAAGAACCAAATGCACCTCCCGGTGTATGAATGAGTTTATCTATTTCTTTCTTATTTTCTTTTTCAATATCTATGATTTCTTCGTTTAACGCGCCAGCAATTCCGTTTTTTCCAATAAAAAGCTTCCCAAAGAACTTCCTATTTTTTTTAAATTCATCGTATATTCCTTTCGCAGTTGCATTTATAACCGGTGTGACTCCACCTGATTGTGCGTAGAAAATATTTTTTTTTGGTTCTACTGGCATGTTATAAATCTATTCCAAACTTTAATAGTATTTTTATTTACACCAACTTTCTCAAAGAAATTTATCAATTTATCTAGATCTGGTGATGCTCTTGTATGACTAAATTCTATACCATCAATACTATTGAGTGTAACAAGTTTTTTAGACATATAGATAATTTTTTTATTTTTTATTAGGATGTCTACAATTCTTGAATATTTACTTTTATCAATTGATCTAAGACCTTCACAATTTTTAAATATTTTGTCTATCGTCTTATATTTTTTGATCAAAAACGTGGCTGTGACTTTTCCTATCCCAGGTGCACCAGGAATGTTATCAACAGAGTCTCCTGTTAGCGCTTGAAAATCAGTGAAATATTTTGGAGAGAAACCAAGGATATTCTCTATATCATCATATGATAATTTTTTGTTAGACAGATTCCACCAAATATCTTTTTTGCTGATGACTTGATAGAGATCTTTATCATTTGTGATAACAATGTTTTGTATGTTATTTCTTGAATTTTTTTTACACAATGTATATATGATATCATCTGCTTCATATTCTTTACTTGCGAAGTTTTTGATACCAAGTATATCGAGAAACTCTCTACATAAAGACAGTTGTATCTTCAATTCATTTGGCGCAGTTGGTCTATTAGCTTTATAGTCTTTGAAAATTATATTTCTAAAACAAGATCCGAGCGATTCATCAAAAGCAAAACAAATATGTTTGGGTTTTTGAGTAATTAAAAATTTTTTGACAAAATTTGAAAATCCAACAAATGCAGAAATTGATTCATAATTTTTCGTTTGTATTTGTGGCAATGTAAACCAATATTTGAGTACAAATCCTGTAGCGTCAATCAAAAAAGAGGGACTATAATTATTGTACAACTTTAATCAAATCTCCGATGATAGGCTTTCCATCGGGATAATGCCCATTTAATAGTTGTAGTTTTTCTTTTGCAAACTTCCCTAATGGCGAAGATTGAGCCAAAGTTTCGTAAGACATTCCGTCACGGAATCTTATAACCTTAATTTTAAGTCCTTTCGAATTAGCAATCTCATTTTCTGTCATTTTTTTAAATGATGCCAGTATACTCTTTGCTGAGTTATCATTAGTTAAATCTTTCATTGTAATTGTTGTTATCCACACTTTTGGTTTAATATCTTTTGTATCCGTGTCAAAAATCACAATGAATCTCTTGTAATATGTTTCTAATGGGGTCTCGTTTTTGTATAATTGAGTATAACCTTGTAAATTATTAAACGAGAAATTCTCTTGGTTGATTATTTCGTTATTACTCAAGAAACCTGACTGTCGAATACCTTTTTTCATAAATTCTTCTGGTGTTAAGCCATTGTCAAGATCATCCTTGAGAAGATCATCGGCGCGCATAACGATCTTGTCGATCCCTTTTGTAAGCTCCAAACGATCTGAAAAATTTTTAAAAACCCATTCTTCGTCTATATTGAATCTTATTGCGAATATTGGATGATAAAATACAGAATCTTTCACGTACCCTTCTTCCGGGCTTGAGCCGTAGTTAGACCCATCGATACGTTTGAGAAATTTATCTTTGTTAATTTTCAATTCTTCCTTACCGTCTTTGTTATCTTTCAAAGCTTGAATTCTCTTGGCGCTATCTGGATGTGTAGAGAAGATTCCATGATATCCAACGCTCGGCGGTCTATTCTCACTCTCTGCGATTACTTTTTCAAGCTCGTCAGATTGCTGCATTATCTTTAAAAAACCTGCCATTGCGGTTGGATCATAATTATTTATTAGCAGATACTCAGCACCTAATTGATCCGCCTCAAGTTCATAAGCACGGCTATACCCTCTGTTTATAGCAACATTTAAAAGACCAAAAGCGTTACTAGTAAGCTGACTTCCTGGAACATTAGCTTGAATAACTCCTAGCAAAAGATTTGTAATCTGTGCTGCGCTCATACCCCTAACAGCATGTCTTGCAGTTATATGCCCTATCTCATGACCTAAAACACCAACAAGTTCGGCTTCAGAATTGAAATAATTTAACATACCTCGGTGCATATAGACGTAACCCCCCGGAGTTGCAAACGCATTAAATACTGGAGAGTCAATTATAGTGAAAGTCCATTTCAAATCTGGTCTGTGACTTTTTCGAGCAATGTCATCACCTAATTTTTGAATATAGTCATTTAGCTCTTTATCATCTAGAACTTTATTTTCAGCAACTATTTTTTCATGGTATGAAGCTCCAATTGATATTTCTTGTTGTTCGGTAATAGTCACAAAGTCAGGGCTACCGGTGACGGGATTCGTCGCACAACTATTAAAAAACAACATTGTCAAAACAATTAGAGTATAAAATTTTGTATTACATCTCATTTTTATAATTATGTTGGTTAACGAAATAATTTTCAATTCCTTTGAGCGCAATTGCTCTATGACTTATTGAATTTTTTTCTTCGTCTGTTAGCTCTGCTGAAGTCTTCCCATATTTCGGTAGAAAAAATATTGGATCATAACCAAATCCATTTGTACCTTTTGGTGATTCTGCAATAAAACCCTCCCAGGAGCCCATGCTGATAAGAGGAAATGGATCATTTTTAAATCTTGTGAATACTATTACGCATCTATATCTTGCAGATCTTTTTTCAAAAGAGACTCCTTCTAATTCTTTTAGTAGTTTTATATTATTTCTCTCGTTTGTCGCGTTTTCACCTGAGAATCTAGCAGACTTTACCCCGGGTCGCGCATCAAGATAATCTACTTCTAGGCCAGAGTCATCAGCAATAGATGGGAGACCGGTTATTTCTGAAGAACTTCTTGCTTTAAGAAGAGCATTTTCAACAAAAGTCATTCCCGTTTCATCAACTTCGGGTATATTAATATCTTCATGAGAGAGTAACTGTATATTTGTGCTTTGGAGTATTTTTGTAATCTCCTTAATTTTCCCAGGGTTCCTGGTTGCAAGCATTATCTTCATTATCTTTTATCGATTAATTTAACTATAATATGAATTATACCAATATTTATGGGATGAGTAAGAAAATCATTATGAAAGAGGATAATATCAAAGTTTCTGATATTAGCGGTAAGAAAATCACAAAAAGAGTTGCTATCTCTGAAGGATTTATAACGCTTGCTGATGAAACTATAGAAATTATTAAAAATAATCAAAATAAAAAGGGTAATGTTCTCGCCGTTGCCAAAATTGCTGGGATCATGGCCGCAAAACAAACTCCGAACCTCATACCTCTTACTCATATTATTCAAATCGATGATATCGAAATAAATATTACATTCGCAAAAAATAAACTTAAATGCGAGACTACAGTTACCTCATTAGGTAAGACAGGTGTAGAGATTGAATCACTTCTTGCTACAGAGATTTGTTTATTAACTGTTTATGATATGTGTAAGTATATTGATAAATCTATGATTATTTCTCAAATCAAGCTTATGAAAAAAACCGGAGGCAAAACTGGCGATTATATTCGTTAGAGATATATGAGTATATTAAAAAAATTTTTTTTTATCCTTATTATAGTTGCGGTGGGTGTTTTACTTTATGGTAGATTTTTCTTTGATGTTAATGATTATCGAGACAACATTACTTCTTATTTATCTGAAAAAATTGGTTATGAGGTAACATATAAGGGAACAATCGAAATAGGCTATGAGCCCTCTGCTAAGGTTACTGTTACTGAGATTATCATACGAGATCCATTAAAAAATAATACGTTGATTGCAGAGATCGAAGAGCTGGAGCTTAGCATTAATAAAGAAAAAGTTCTTGATGGTATAATTGATGTGGAGCGAGTAGAAATAATGAACATGGCTTTTTATGGGGTTGACGTTGATGAGGTTCTGATGGAATCATACACGCTAATAAAGGAGCTAAAATACAAAAAGTTTAACTCACAAAATTATACAATAATTAAGTCTATGAAGGCAAAAGCAATTATTGATAATCAACAGATGAGGGTTGATGACATAAATATAGTCACTGCATTATTATCGATTAATGGTAATGGCATAATAAATCTACAATCAAAAAAATTAAATTTTAATATGATTGGCTCTCTCAGAGATAAAAAAGATGTTATCAAGGTCTACCAGAGTAATTATCCAAATGAAATTTATGGAAATACTATACCTGTGAAAATTACTGGACCTGTCGATAAAGTAGACTTTGAGGTTGATTTAACTGATATTATTACTAAGCAAATTATAAATCCAATTAAAGAGAAACTAATAGATGAACTTAACGAGAAAGTTTTCGAACAAATTAAACTACCATTCTAAACATAAACAGAAAATCCAAAAAAATATTCTTTCTTGGTATGACTCTTTTGGTAGACATGCTCTTCCATGGAAAAACAGACCAATTTACGAGATATGGATTTCAGAGGTCATGTTACAGCAAACACAAGTTAAAACTGTAATACCATTTTTTGGTAAGTTTATAAAAAAATATCCAAACCTTAAAAAACTTATTAGTGCAGATTTAGATGATATTTTAGCTTCATGGTCTGGCTTAGGATATTATCGTAGAGCTAAAAATATTTATGCAGCTTGCCGCATCATTGAGGAACATCATGATTCTATATTTCCCACCAGTTTCGAAGAAATTGTTAAGCTTCCTGGAATTGGAAGAACTACTGCCTCTGCAATAATTACTTTTTCAAATAACGGTCAACACTCAATTCTAGATGCAAACGTAAGAAGGTTACTCACACGATTATATAATATAACTGATGAAAAAAACGCAGAGAGCGAAAGAGTGTTATGGTCTCTCTCTGAAGATTTATTGCCGAAATCTAGGTCAGATGATTTCATACAAGCATATATGGATTTAGGATCTATGATATGTACAAACAATAAACCATGTTGTCATAAATGTCCCCTATCAAATCTTTGTATTACAAACACTAAGGATCTAGAGATAAAAAATACCATATCTTCTAGTAAATCTAAAAAATCAGTTAAAGAAGAAAAATTATGGAGTTTGGTTATAGTAGATGGTAAGAACAATTTTTATCTAGAAAAAATTTCACTAGGTGACTTGTGGTCCGGTTTATATTCATCACCGATTTTTACTAGTAAAGATAAATTACTTGATTGGGCAAAGTCAAAAAATCTTAGCCAATCTCTAACAAAGAAATTTTATAGCTTTCAACATCGCCTCTCTCATATCAATTTTACTATAGACGCATTTCTATGTAGCGTAGATAAAGATAAAAAGATTAGCCTAATTGAGGATAATTGGTATAATCTATCAAATATTACTATTGGAGTGC
>MDTA01179160.1_pt1 | contig 15218 bp, 15 predicted proteins | sample 811151 | NCBI WGS metagenome assembly MDTA01 (sample SAMN05326648, study PRJNA326480) | marine metagenome | isolation source: seawater | place: Indian Ocean: South | collected 2010 | reverse complement strand
TGTAATTAGTGTTGATATCGCAGCTCCCACAGATCCAAAATTTAAAATTAAAAAATAATTTAATATTATATTTATTAAAGCACCAAGAAATACATTAAATGCGTAATTTAATTGCAAATTATTTTTAATGTACCAGTGCTCATTTATAACTCCAAAAAAAACAAAAATAATAGAAAAGGATAATATTTTTGTTATCAGGACACTTTCGAAATATTCTTCCCCATAGAATATATCTGTCAATAAACTTGAGGAGAAGAAAATAATCAAAAAAATAAAAATTGAAATTTTAAATATTACTGAATTAAGATGTAATAGTTGATTATAATATTCTTTAGTTTTTAAAATAATTGGCAAAAATGATATAATTAAGATTTTTGGAATGAAATGAAATATTTCTATTAATCTTACTGAGGCAGAGTAAATCCCAACCTCATATTCATTAATCAAAGACTTAATCATTATTTGATCGATCCTCATATAAAGAATTATACTCAAAGCTGAAATAAGAACAGGTAGACTGCTATATAAAGTTTTTTTTATTAAAGATAATTCAAGCTTTGGAAAAAAAAATTTAGTTTTAAAAAAATAGAAATAATTAATTAATATAAATACAATTATAAAATCTAATAAGAGTGCTGTATAAATAAATTTATTATCTAACTCATTTATAAAAATATATGTAATAATAAATATAGAGGTCAAAAGACCTAATAATTGTGATATAACAATATATTTAGACAGAGATTTTGCTTCAAAGTAACTAAAAAAAATCTCAGAACTTTTCATTATTATTACTAATCCAATAATTGTTGAATATTCAAATATTACCTCATCATTATTTAGTAAATAAATTAGAGATAAAAAGATCAGATAACATAAAATACTAAAAATAAATCTTATATAATATGCATTTAATATTAAGTTATATTTGAATTTTGCTCCATCATTGATAATTTTATTCGTTAGTACAGGGTTCATTCCTAAAGATGAAATAGATGTAAATAAGTATAAAAAAGCTAACAAATAATTTAATACACCAAAATCCTCTGGCCCTAAATTTCTTGCAAGTATGATTGTTAAAAAAATATTTAAAGATGCTCTAAATAACTTGTCAAATATTAACCAAGAAATATTAATTTTAAATTTTTTATTATTAAAATTCTTAAACAATTTAAATTCTTTTTTTATATTTTTTTTCGAAAAGATAATAGGATACAGGAATAAAATATAGCATGCTCAACCAGTTATTAAAAAAGCTACCAGTCGGAATTAGAGGCCATAAGTTAACAAATATTCCTATAAGCAGAGCATTTTCGGGGTATAAACCATTATTATTTCTGAATAAATTAATTATTTTTAGTAAAAGATATCCAAAAAAGCTTATTAAAATTGCAAATCCTATTATTCCAATTTCAGATAAAGCCTGCATATAAGTATTGTGGGGATGGGTTGAACATCCATAACCTTTGCTAGTATCATTTCCAAATGAATCTTTATAAATATATTTTGGTTTATATTGATATTTTTTACAAACATATCTGAACATTTTATTACCATGACCAAAAAAAGGTTTGTCAAGAAACATTCTAAATGCAGTGGAATAATGTGTTTGATGAATGAAGCTAAAAATCATAAAATTTAAATTTGTTTCACTTTCTTCTTTAGATAAAAACTGGGTATAATGTTTACCCTTAAATTGGCCAATGGTATCAATGAATATTCTTTTTTTGAAAGTTTCATTTTGAATAAGTAATAACGATGAAATTGTAAAAAATAATAAACCAAAAATCAAAAAATATTTTCTTAATTCCTTGAAAATTATAAAGAACAAAAAACTAAAAAGTATTATTAGACCAAACGCGGCTCTATCCCCGGATCTAAAAATTAATACAATACTTAGTGTCACAATTAACATATCTAATAAATTAATTTTCCTCAAAAGATTAAAATTTTTTATCATAAAGTAAATAAAGACAGGTAAAATTTTTTGAATAAAGCTTCCCAAAACCTGTTTATCTCCAAATGGTCCACTTATTCGTCTAAGTTCTTGGTCAGACGGCGATAGACCAAAAAAATCTTTGCCAGTAAAAATTTGATAACTGCTATCAATTATTAAAAATAAAAGAGTATATTTATAAATTGTATATAAAATTTTTAAATGATTTTCATAAGAAATCAAAAAATATATAATTGCTAAAGTGTACAAACCAAATCTAATGTAAAAAAATGACGATTTTAATGATATTAAATTTTCTACAGCAAATAATGAAACAAAAACAATGTATGCCCAAAACAAAAAGAATATTTTAAATATCTTAGATTGAAATAAATAAAACGGTTTTTCCTTAATTAGAAAAAAAAGGAATATTGAAAAAATTAGAAATAAAATTAGTTCACCAACAAAAGGACCAGCAATAAGTCCGAGTGGCAACAAACCAATTAAATAAATTGAAATTTTTTTTAACATTGAATTATATAATCAGTTATATATAACAACTTTTAATAAAATGACTAAAATTTATTGCGATACCTCGAACCTGGTTAATATAAAAAAATCAATTAAAAAATATAAAATTCAAGGTGTAACAACAAATCCGTCAATTATGAGAAGTGAAGGTGTAAAATCTTACAAGATACATTGTTTAAAAATACTTAATATAATCGGAAATAGACCTTTATCGGTAGAAGTATTTGCTGACGAAAACCATGAAATAATTAATCAGGCATATAAAATAGCCAAACTTGCAAAAAATATTTATGTCAAAATTCCTGTGATCAATACAAAAGGTAAATTTTTAAAAAAGGTTATAATGGAATTAAATAATAATGATATTAAAATTAATATTACAGCCGTGTTTACGATAGAGCAGCTTAAAAAGATTAAAAAAGTAATTAACAATAAAACTCCAGTAATAATCTCAATTTTTTGTGGCCGAATAGCTGATAATGGAATTGATCCAGAGCCAATAATTAGAAAAGCAAAAAAAATTTTTCAAGGATATAAAAACGTAAAAATTCTTTGGGCAAGCGTAAGGGAAACTTTCAATTTTGCACAGGCAAAAAGGACGGGTGCTGATATAATTACAGTTCCTCCAAAATTTATTGATAAATATTATTCAAAAAAATTAAGTCTCCCAGAATACTCTAGGACCACTGTAAAACAGTTTTTCCTTGATGGAAAAAAGTCAAAATACAAACTTTAAATTATTTTTTTTGTTAATGGTTGAGTATTTAATTTAAATTTAATTACAATAGAATAAAACTAATACTTACCAAGTAGTTGAATTTTTTTTTAGCTTAGGGTGTGTGACTAACAAGTGCCAAACTAGGGCTTGAAAAGTTTCTGATATAGGCGTTAACAAGTTTTTATTTTCAACTTTAATATGTATGCTGACATTGGAATTTTCGTAAGCATAGCCATCTGATTTTCCAACTATTGAAATTATTTTACATTTTTTCTTTTTCGCAAACTTAATTGCATTAACTATATTGATAGAAATTTTTTTCTTTCTATTCCCGCCACCAACAGAAAATACCATTAGCACATCTTTTCTACTCAACTTACTTAGCTTGAGATATGAGTCAAAAATTGTTTAAAATCCATCATCATTAGTTTTGGCTGTAATTTCTGAAATGTTATCAACAGGAGAGTAAGCTTCTATATTACATAATTTTCTAAAATCGTTTACAGCATGTGATGCATTTCCAGCGCTTCCACCAACTCCAATAACAAATAATCTTCCATTTCCATTATGAAGTTTTGATAATATTTGAACGCTTTTTTCTATATTATCTATTTCCAATTTACTTATTGTAGAGTTTATGTTTTGGAGAAAGTTACTTGTAAATGTCATTGTTTTTTAAGTATTTTTTTAATTCATTAATACCATTATAAGAGCCAATCTCATAGAACCTTTTTTTCACTTTATATCCAGTTAACTTATTTTTCTTTGAAATTTTTTCGTATAATTCAGATAAGTCGAACTTTTGATTTTTTTTTTCATTCATAAAAATTTTTTTATTTAAGTATGACGCACCATAGTCTATATATTGTAATCTCCTGTTGTTTTTTTTTTTATAGTATATAATTTTTTTATTATTTTTGATTTTTATATTACTTTTATCAAATTTATTATAATTTCTATAAATTGCCATAGTCGCAAAATTATTTTTTTTCTTTAACTTTGACAATTTAAAGCGTAAATAGCTGTCACCATAAATTACAAAAAAATTTGACTTTAAGAACTTTAGAGATTTCAAAATTGCTCCACCTGTACCTAGCAATTTTTTTCCATCATCAATAACTTTTATATCCATAAAATTGTTTTTTTTTACATAATTTTTTATTTTATTTGATAAATATCCAGCCGATAAAATAACATTGTTAATTTTATTATTTTTTAAAAAGATTAGCTGATGATGTAAAAAAGGTTTTCCACTGATTTCTATAAGACACTTTGGGATATTTCTAGTATATTCTATGACTCTAGAGCCTTTACCACCACATAAAATTATAGCTTCATATTTAGACATTTAATAAAAATTTTATAATTTTTTAGTACCTTCATAGTCAAAATTAAATTTAAGTTCTTTAATTTTATATTTATTCAATCTTTCCCTTAATTTATGGGGTTTTTTTGCGTAGAACATTAAAAATCCTCCTCCTCCTGCCCCAACTAACTTACCTCCCAATGCTCCATGATTTAAAGCATCTTTATAAATAATGTCTATTTTATTATTACTCATGTTATTTGCTCTCTCTTTTTTTTTATGCCAGTGATAATCTAATAATTTACCAAATTCATTTAGATCATTATTTTCAATTAATCTTTTGCTTTCATATCCAATTTTTTTAATTTCTTTTAAGTTTTCTAATGTTTTAAAAAATTTTTTTTTTGTTTCAGTATCTTGTTTTTTTAAGATGGATGACGAAAATCTTGTGTATCCAGTAAAAAATAGTAAAAGATTATTTTGAAGATTTTGTTTTGTGCTATTTTTTAGCTTTAATTCAGACACTTTTACTTTTCCTTTGTTACTAATTTTTAAAATTTTGATACCGCCAAAGGAAGAAATATATTGGTCTTGCTTACCAACTGGCTCTTTTAATTTGTTTATTTCAATATCACATGCCTCTTCTGCTAACTTATATCTATTTATTTGTTTGTTATTAAACAAATACATACATTTTAAAAGAGATGTAGTAAAACTTCCAGATGATCCCAGGCCTGTACCAGCAGGTATCTCTGCGAGTGTTGTTATTTCAATTTTCTTTGAATTATTTTTAAATTTTTTTAATACTTCTTTGATAATTGGATGTTTTATCTTATTTATTGAATTTGCTTTCTCCGTTTTTGAGTATTTTAAGTATATGCCATTAGAATAAGGTTCTAAAACTGATGAATAAACATATTTATTAATAGCAGCTGATATTAAGAAACCTCCAAATTCTTTATAATATGATGGAAGATCTGTGCCGCCACCTCCAAGACTGATCCTTAAAGGACTTCTTACAATTATCATTTTTTTACTTCGAATTATAAATTTGTTTAATAATTTTTAAGTTTTTTATTGCTTCGTTCAAACCAGGATTTGGCTTTCTATTAAGCTTTATATCTTTATAAAACTCTTCCATTTCAATTCTCCAAGAATTATCATTTTTATAGTTCCACTCTTTTGAATTGGGTTTTCCCATTTTTTTTTTCATTTTATATAAAATTAACTTTTCTATACCATAACTTCGCCCAAGACCATTAATTTCTATTTTTCCATACTTACAAAATATTTCAAATATAAATTTATTTTTCCACTCTGTACAAGAGGAATGTAAATAAGCTTTACAAGAGTCAGAATTTTTTAAAATTAAGAAACAATTATCTTCCAATTTTGTATTCCAAAAAAAAGTATTTAAATCGCTAGCCACAATTTTTAAATCTCCAAGAAAAAAATGACATAAATCAATTAAATGCGACCCCTTATCGATTAACTCCCCACCTCCAGAGAGTTTTTTGTTAAACCGCCATTCTTTATCATAATTTTTTCTTCCACCATGTCCATAAATTGACCTGATATACATTATTTTACCGAGATATCCTTTTTTTATAATACTTTTGGCTTTTATTATTGATGGATGAAACCTATGATTAAATCCGACTCTTATTTTAGTTTTTTTTGATTTATTCAGTTTTAATATTTTTTTTAATATTTGTGGATCAGTGCCACCTGGTTTCTCGACGAAAGAATTAATTTTTTTTTTTACTGAATAATTTAAAATTTCTGATAAGGAACTATGATATGTGGAAACAATTACTGCTTCTAAGTTTCCTATTTGAAAAATTTTTTTCCAATTATTAGTTTTAAGTATTTTATTATTTTTTTTTAAAAAAGAAATATTACTTAACTTTTTATCTGAGCAGGCAACTACATTAAAATTTTTATTTAAATTTTTGAACCTTTTCATACCAATTGAGCCACATCCAATAATAGCAATGTTTATTCTCATTTATCTCCCCAATCATATCCTTTGTCAGATGCTGTTACTCTTCTTAAAGTATACATATCGCTAGAATTTAATAATTTCTTATATTCTACCCAGTCACTCCATTTGTCCCATATTGCACTTATCAACTTACCGCTTATCCCATTGCTATAGTCTGACGCCAAAAATAATATCAAATCATCCACTTCATTAAATGGTGTGCCACCATTTTTTTTTTGAATTAAAGATTTTTGATAAAATGATTCACCAACAACCTTGGGACCTGATTTTATAACTTCGTCTAGCATTCTTGTATTTAAAGGTCCAGGAGCAACAGCATTTATATCAATTTTATCACTCTTTAACTCTTCTGATAAGTTTTCAACAAATCTTACAATTGCAGCTTTGGAGGCAGCATACGCACTAATGAATGGAAGAGGACTTGCCGCGCCTCCACCTGAAAGCTGTATTATTTTTCCTTGTTTATTTTTTTTTAAATGCGGTATTATTTCTTTACAAAGATATATAGAACCCAGTAAATTAATGTTAATTGTTTTTACAAATTCATCTAAATTTATTTTTTCAATTTTCCCTTTTGGACCATAAATACCTGCATTATTAATTAAAATATCAATTTTTTTGAAAGTTTTTATTGTTTGATTAATTAAATTTTTTACTTCTGAGATTTTAGATACATCAGTTGCGAAATATAATATTTTTTGATTTTTTTTCTTAATTCTAACTAATTTTGAATATGCATTTTTAATATCTTTTAAATTTCTTGAGCAGATCACTATATTGGCACCTTTTATTAAAAATTTTCTTGAAATATTGTATCCATAGCCTTTACTAGCTCCAGTGATAATTACAACTTTATTTTTAAAATTAAATTTGAATTTATTTTTTTTTTTTGACTGTATTTTTTTTTAATGTATTTTTCCCGACATAAATATAATTATCAGAGTTATTTATGTTTAATTGTTTACAATAAAAATTTGGATCGATAATAATTAATTTTTTATTTAGCTTTTTAATTTTTTTTTCAGAAACTTTTAAAAATTCCTCTGATTTATTATTTATAATTAGAACATCAATTTTTTTTAAATTTGAAAATATCGACTTATTGATTTTAATTATTTTTTTAATTTCTGAGGGAAATGATTTAACTCTTGAATCATATGCATAAGTATCTATATCCTTATCTTTTAACCATTTTGCAATTTCGATTGGATAGGATCTTCTTAATGTATCTGTATTGTTTGTGTACGTTAGTCCCCATAAACATACTTTTCTTATTTTATTTTTTTTAATTATCTGATCTAACTTTCCAAAAACCCATTTTTTATGATTTTTATTGCTGACGTTTATTGAATTTATCAAATTGGTCTTAATTTTTAGCTTTTGAGAAATATCATTTAAATAATTTAAATCTCTGCCTAATGTGCCACCCGAAAAAGGAGCTCCAGGTGAAATGAATGCATTTCTTCCAATTCTTGGTTCAGAGCGCAATCCTTCCTCAACCTCATAGGCGTTAGCGTTTGTTTGCTCAGAAATTAAAGCAATTTCATTTATAAAGGAGATTGAACTTGCAAGAAAAGAATTAATTGCATGTTTAGTCATTTCAGCAGACTCGATTTTCATCCATAATAAATTTTTTGATATTGACTTAAAAAACCCAGTTAACTTTTTTCTAGCTAATTCGTGTCTGTAGCCTATAATAAGCCTTTCTGAGTTAATAAATGAATTTACAGCGCTACCAAGTCGTAGATTTTCTGGACAACAAAGAAAATGAAACTTCTTTTTTAAAACTTTTTCTGAATATAATTCTAATTGCCTAATAGTTCCTACAGGAAGTTGAGAAGAAACTATAATAAACTTTCCACTTTTTGTTTTTTTTAAAGTATCTTTAATCTTAAAAGTAATTTTAGAAATTTCAGCTTTATCATCAGAATTAACAGGCGTATCATAAGTAATCCATATTACTTTAGCAAAATTTACTTTATTTAAATTATTTGTAAAAGTAATTTTATTTTTTTTAATATTTTCCTTTAAAATTAAATTTAATCCTGGTTCGTAAATTGGAGTTTTATTTCTTTTTAGATTATTTACAGTTTTTTTATTTTCATCGAAAGCTAAAACGTCATGATTTAAAGATGCTAAAGACGCTGATATAACTGTTCCACAATGCCACAACCCTTGAACAAATATTTTCATTTTTTTTTTTTAAAAACCCATTTATTTTTTGATAAATAATTTATTGTAATTTCTAAACTTTTTTTAATTGAATATTTTGGTCTCCAGCCTAAACTTTTCATTTTATTAATTTTAAGAAAAATAAATGGATTATCGCCAATCCAGCCTCTTCTACCTCCTGCATAAGAAATTTTAGGTTTAACATCTAACTTTTTACATAGAATTTTAATTGATTGTCGAACTGTAATAAATTCTTCAGTGCCTAAATTAAAGATATTAATTGTTCCTTTTGATTTTTTTAAAGCAATAAAAATTGCATTGATACAATCCTCAACATGTAAATAAGATTTTTTTTGAAATCCGTTACCCAAAACTTTAAGTTCACTCTTTTTTTTAAAAAGCTGTTTACAAAAATCATAAACATGTCCATGAATATATCTTTCACCTAGAATAGAAACAAATCTGAAGATCCAAGCTTGCATATTATAAGCATTGCAATATGCCTGGATTAAGGACTCTCCAGCTAATTTGGATGCGCCATAAAAAGATGTTTGAATTGGGAAATTTTCGTCTTCTGCTGTAGGAATATTTTTTGCTTCCCCATAAATTGAACCAGTTGAACAAAAAATTATTTTTTTTATTTTTTTTTTTCTCATAAATTCTAAAATATTTGATGTCGCTATAGTATTTTCTCTTAAATCCTTTTTTGGTTGCAAATATCCAAATCTAACATCTGCGTTAGCTGCAAAATGAAAGACCATTTCAACGTTACTCGATAATTTATTCAACTTTTTAGAATTAATTAAGTCCATCTTTATAAATTTAAAATTTTTATTTTTTAAAGATTTTTCAATAAATTTTGTTTGGCCTGTTGACAAATTATCAATTCCAATAACTTGGAAGTTTTTATTTAGTAGTCTGTCTACCAAATTGCTACCTATAAATCCTGCACAGCCTGTAACAATTACTTTTTTTCTCTTTAATTTTTTCAAGTTATTTTTTCTTTAAATTTAATCCTATACACAAATTGCAAAATTCTAATGGAATTATGCTAATTGGAAAATAGCTTACCGAAAGAATTTTAAAAAATTTTTCAAGTTCCTCGAAAATTTCCGAAGGGATATTCAAATGCTCTCTTTCAATAAACCACTTATAGTTCATCTTATATCTTTTTTTAAATATTCTCTCAGCAGAAATTTTTCTTGCAATTGAATATGCCAAGCTACCTTCGCATGGTATGACTATTTGCAAAATACCGTTTTTTTTTATAACTCTATTAATCTCTGAAAGTGCTTTGGGTAAATTTGGAAGATGCTCTAAAACATGGATAGCTATTACTCTATCAAAAAAATTTGATTTAAATGATGTTTTCTTTTGACAATCTCCTTTATAAGAATTAACCCCTTCAAATTCTTTATTTAATTTTGAGAGCATATTTTGCCTAATATCCATAGCAAAATAATTTTGTAATTTTTTTTTACTTAATTTTTCATAACGCAAATGTTCTCCATCACCTGCACCAATTTCTAAAACATTTTTAAAATTTTTTGGTCTACTATTTACCACATATTCGTGGTTAAATTTATCAACAATACTATAATTATTGTGTAAAACTGAGTGCCAATACTTCATGAAATCATCACTGATTCTTTTTTGCTTTAAAGAAAGTTTTTTTATTTTTTTTGGGAATTTTTTTTTAAGATTGTTATTTGTCAGAAGCATATAAATTATTTAAAAATTTATTTTTTTATCGATTATATATTGAGGTCGTCTTTTGACTTCATCATAAATTCTACTAATATATTCACCTAACAAACCAATACCAAGAAGTTGAATACCCGAAAAAAAAGTTACAACTAAAACAATAGTTGGTAATCCTGGGGTAAGATTCACTCCAATAATTTTTTGAATTACATACCAAGATCCAATTATAAAACTTAAAAATGAAAAAATAAAACCTAGAGAGGATAAAAGTATTAATGGTTTTGATGTAAAACTAAATAAACCATTCAGGCCTATTTTGATAGAACCAAATAATCTATTATAATTACCTGACCCAATATTTCTTTTTTCTCTATCATATTCTATGAAAGTTTGATTATATCCAATAAAAGATATCAACCCCCTCAAAAAACCATGAGTTTCGTTTAATTTTTTTAACTCTTCGACAACTTTTTTTCTCATAATTCTAAAATCGCCAGTGTCTCTTGGAATTTTAATGTCTGTTAACTTATTAATTAAATAATATCCAAATGAAGAAATAGCTTTTTTTATAAAAGTTTCTCCTGCTCGATGTTTTCTCTTTGCCAAGACAACATCGAATTGATCATCAGAATTTAATTTATTGTACATATCAAAAATTAATTCTGGAGGGTCTTGAAGATCTACATCTATAACTACACAATAATCACCTTTGCTATAATGTAAGCCTGCTATGGTAGCCGATGGTTGGCCAAATCTTCTAGAAAACGTGATTAGTTTTATATTTTTATTTCTACTTATTTCGCCTAGAATAATTTCTTCAGTTTTATCTTTTGAAGGATCCAAAGCAAAAATTATTTCATACTCAGGAGTAATTTTGCTTAACACTTTTTCGGTTCTATGCAAAAAAGGTTTGATGTTGTGTTCTTCATTGTACACAGGAACTACTATTGATAATTTGGTCATTTTTTATTATTCATAAACTATATCAAATTTTTTATTATTTAAATTAACTTTACAATTTTTTCCATCATAATTACTGTATTTATTATTTAAATCTAAGTTTATTCTTTTTAAATTTAAATAAGTTTTAATTATATAATTATCATCTTTAAAAGATATTTTTCTGCAGCCTTTTAACTCTTCATAATCATAATTCCAAATTATATTTTTTTTAAATATCGGATTTATTATTGACGGAAAGCTGTCATATCTACCAATTCCAGAATTATAACTAGAAAACTTATATACAAAAAATATAGAGATTAAAATTATATATACACTATTAAATTTTTTTAGTTTTAAATTTAGAGCAAAAAAGATAAAAATAAATGGAAATAAATATGTGTAAAATTTTATTATTGTCCAATAACTTCCTATAATAAAAAAATAACTTATAAAAAATAACAAAAGTAAAACCATGTATAAAAATTTTTTTTTAGTTTTGTGTTCTGAAAATATAAAGGTTATGTTTTTAATAATTATTTTTATTAAATATATATAAATCCCAAGTATAAAAATTATTTGAAAAACAAAATTAAAATTATTCTCTATTTTCCCTAGACCCAAATAGTACAACCCTGCTAAAGAAGGGAAAATATTAAAATAAATAAAATAGTATTTGTTTTGAAAATGCTCAACATGAATTAATTTAATTATATCAAACATATTGGCATTTTGACTTATGTAAGATTTTAATTGATCGATAAATTCAAAATTTAAAACTAAGTTATCTCTTCCAAGTATAAAGCTTCCATAATAACCCCACCAATCACTTTGTCTAGTCGATTGAGATAATTGATGTGAAAACAAAAATTTGTAAGTCATAGTGTAAGATGGAAGTGTAAGTATTAAACAAAAAATAAATAAAATTATAAATTTAATAATAATTTTTTTATTTAACATTTTATAATTATCTAAAAATAAAATTAAAAAAAGCATTGAAGGCACTATAATAATTTCAGGATAAATTATAAATAATGATGGCAACAAAATTGATAACAAATAATAATTTTTATTTTCATTAAGTTTATTAAACATTTGAAAAATAAATTTAACTACCAATAATAAAATTGGTATAGACGCATAATGAGACAATGCATCTATTTCAAAAATATAAAAATTAAAAAATGAAAAAACAAAAGCAAGCGAAACAAAATATATTTTTAAATTATCTGTATTAACTAAATTTTTAATAAGATTGATAAAAGATATAAAGATTAAAGTTGTTATCAATACTTTTAATAAATAGTACGTATAAAAAATTGAAAAATTTAGATTTAAAAAGATTGATAAAATATAATTTACAATTGGCCTTCCAGTGACTACTACTTTCATTGTGCTTAATTCAGTAAAAATTAAAGGGTTTTCTAATTTTAAAATTTCATTGTAAGAAAAATCTTTAAATAAAAGTGCTGAATTTAGGTAGTGTGAACTATCCCAATAGTTTCCTCTAAAAATATAAAATTGTTCTCCATAAACTAAAGCTGGGACTAAAATTATTATGATTACTAAATTTAAAAATAGATTTATTTTTTTAAAAAAAAAATATTTAAAGTAATCTCTGATGTTTATAAATAGTAATATAGAAAAAAAAAATAAAATGTAATAGAGAAAAATATTTTCTAATTTTAATAAAAAATAAATTAAAAATATTAATAAAATATTAAAAGAATAACCAAGAATAATTTTAGACTGAATATTTAATTCAAATTTAAATATTTTACTCGCAGTTTGAAAAAATGAATAAAAATAAAGTATTAATAAATTATTAACTAGTAAACTATATATTAAAATTTTCATTTACTTTTAAATTTTTTTTATAAAGAAATATATATGTTAGAATATATAAAATTACATATGCGCAAATATTTAATAATAAATACAATGAATTGTTGTAATAATGTAATGAAAATACAAAACCTGGAACTAAAATTAAATTAATTGTAATCCCACTTAATGAATTTAAGAATATTTTTTCCTTTTTTTTAAAAAAATTGAATTTTTTTAGTTTCATCATTAAAAGGTAATGCAAGTGTTGGTTATCAGGCGAAATTATTTTTTTTTTATTTTTTAGTCTTCTTAAAATTGAGAATAAGTTTTCAAATGCAGGATACCACAAAATTGATGCAATAAAATATGGGCTTAGATAATTATAATTTAAATCAAATAAATTTATCAAAATGTAAGAGTTAAATATAAGGGATATATATATTCCATTATCTCCAAAAAAACATTTTCCAAATATGTTGAATAAGAAAAAAATAAAATAAACTTTAATTATAATAATATTTAAATCTATAATATTTTCTGAAACATTCGGAAGTTTTGTAATGACCAGATACAAAAATAAATTAATTAATAAAAAATATCCTGAGGACAATCCATTTACCCCATCAATAAAATTTAAACCGTTTAATAAAGTAATCAGACAAAATAATATGAATATTTTATTCAAATATGAATTAAGCAAAATTTTATCTAACGTTTCAGATCCTAGAGTTGGTATATTTAAATCATTTATTATAATAAATAGTGTTAAAATAATTAATTGAAATATAAATCTAATCTTTATTGAAAAGTTTTTTTTAACATCAGCTATTATCCCCAAAATTAAAATTAATAAAGATAAAAAGAGAAAATCTAAAGAAGTATAACCAGAAAAAAAAGTGTAAATCAGTACTATAAATATTAACAAACCACCGGATAAAGGAGTTCCAAGAGTTACTTTTAATTTGTGATTACTGTGTTCTGGATTATCTAGAAGTATTTTTTTATATTTAAGTATATAGTTTATAAATATTAGGAATATAAAAATTAATAAAAATTCAAAAATGTTAAAAGACATTATTTGCAAATAGATTTAGATTGAAGTGAGAAGATATTTTTTTTTTCTAGCATTTATTTTATTTATAGCTTTATTTTTTACCGAATTGTACCTAAAAAAAATTGGTCTTGGCGATCCTGTAAGATATGATTCAAATATTTTATATGGTTATGCACCTAAAATTAATCAATCAAAAAATAGATTTGAAAATTCAAAAGTCACTATTAATGAATCTGGTTTAAGGTCAATTAAAAATTGGAAATTAAGTAAAAAAAAGAAAATAGTATTTCTTGGTGATAGCGTTACATATGCTGGTAGTTATATTGATGATAAAGATACATTTGTGCATAAAGTATGTGAGAAATTGACAGAGTTTATTTGTGGCAATGCTGGCGTAAATGCTTATGGAATAAATAACATAGTAATGAGATCTAAATATGACAGAAGATTGCAAGATGCTGAAATTTTTATTTACTTATTTCCTCCAGGAGATTTTTATAGAGAATATTCTAACTCCAAAACAGCACACTTTTACTTAAATAATAAATATTTTATTTTTCCTGCTATAACAGAAGCTATTAGTTTTGTTGCCACAAAATATGACATAAATAATTACATATCTAAACACGACGATAGCAATCATAATAATGATGATAAAATTAAACTAATAAATTATTCAATTAATATTTTAGCAGATGAAATAAAAGATAAAAAAAAACAAAAAAAAGTTTTTATTTTTTTAAGTAACGAAAAAAATGATAAAAATTTAAATTCGAATTTAAATAAATATATTAAAGAAAATCTTGTTAATAAAGTTGGAGAAATTAACTTTTTAAACAATATTTTAGATGATGACAGATATTTTTATGATAAAAGTGTTCATTATAATAGAGAAGGTCACAAAGTTGTGGCAAATGAAATAATTAGAGTAATAACCAAAAATTAATTTTTAATCATTTCTTTTAATTCTAACTCAAATTTTTTAACTATTTCTTTAGAAATTAAATGCATTCCATAATTATT
>MDTA01199808.1_pt1 | contig 15219 bp, 12 predicted proteins | sample 811151 | NCBI WGS metagenome assembly MDTA01 (sample SAMN05326648, study PRJNA326480) | marine metagenome | isolation source: seawater | place: Indian Ocean: South | collected 2010 | reverse complement strand
TTTGCCGTTTCGTTGGTCCTGAGCTTTTCATTTATGGCGTGCATATCGACGAATATGCCTGGGGCTCGATGAACAACCACATTCCCAGGCGTGAGCGAAAGCTGCTTCTGAAAAAGTCGGAGCTCAGAAAGCTGAAGAAACAAGTGGAGTCCGGTGGGAAGGCGATCATTCCTCTGAGAATGTATTTCAAGGAGGCTTTGGTGAAAGTTGAGATCGGCTTGTGCATTGGCAAAAAGCTCTTTGACAAGCGGGACGACCTAAAGAAGAAAGCGGTCCTTAGAGATATCGATCGCTCGATGAAGCCATTCCGCTAACTGAGAAATTTCAGAAATATATCCTCCGCATGAACGATAGAATGACTGTTGCTTGTCTGGATCTCGAGGGTGTTTTGATTCCAGAAATCTGGATCAATCTGGCAGAGAAAACGGGAATTGAAGAGCTAAAACTAACGACTCGGGACATCGCTGATTACGATGAATTGATGGGAAAGCGATTGGAGGTTCTCGACGAAAACGGTCTCACATTGGAGGATTTTCAGGAAGTGGTGGCGACCATGGATCCGCTGCATGGGGCGCGCGAGTTTCTACATTGGCTGCGAGGCCAGGTAGAGGTCATCATTCTTTCCGATACGTTTCGAGAGTTCGCCATGCCGCTCATCGCGAAACTGGGCCACCCAACTATTTTTTGCCATTCTCTGGAGGTGGATTCGAAGTCAGGCGTGATCAAGAATTACAGGCTGCGGCAAATGGACCAGAAGCGAAAAGCGGTAATCGCTTTGAGAGGGCTGAATTTCCGCACGCTTTCGATTGGCGATTCCTACAATGATCTTAGCATGCTGGAGGAGGCCGACTCGGGAGTGTTTTTCAAGCCGACGCGACAGATTACAGAAGAGCACCCGGAAATTCCAGTAACCCGGAATTACGAGGAACTAAAATCCCGCCTTTGCGAGTACCATGGGTTTCGCGCCTAGTCTGCATTGGTTAAGCAGCGAGTAGACCTGGGTTACCGCATGCGATTGGTAGAATGATTCATGTTGTCCTTTTTCAACCTGAGATTCCCCAGAACACGGGAAACATTGGGCGGACATGCGCAATTACAGAGTCTCGACTTCATTTAATCCATCCTTTGGGATTTATGATACGCGACAAGCATCTGAGGCGGAGCGGAATGGACTACTGGCACAATCTGGACATCCAGCATCACGAAAATTGGGAGGCGTTTAAGGCTTCGAAGCTCCGTCCCAAGCGCCTATTGCTCATGACGACTCATGGCGGCAAATCGTATTGGGACACAGATTACAGGGATGGGGATGGACTCGTTTTTGGTCGTGAAGGATCGGGAGCTCCGGATTGGCTACACGAGGAAATTGGTAATGAAAATCGGCTGCGAATTCCATTGTACAATGAGACCTTGAGATCGTTGAACTTAGCGACAAGCGCTGGTATTGCTGTGTATGAAGCGATGCGGCAATTGAAAGGAAACCCGTAGATTGGCAACCGCGCTTGACTTTGGAAGATGGTGTTGGACGGTTAGGCGCTTGTGGAGGAACTGAGAAAACGAATTTTATCCAATGATTGACCTGAAGTTATTAAGGGAGTGCCCGGACGATGTTCGTGCGGGAATCGCGAAGAAGCGCAACGATTGCGATCTCGATACGGTATTGGCCGTTGATGAGGAACGAAGGAAACTCATTGCGGAAGTGGAAACGCTTCGATCGAGGCAGAAAGCAGCTAATATCGAGATGGCGGGCCTGCCCAAAGGAAGCCCGGAATTCCTGGAAAAAGTGAAAGAGCTGAAAATCGTTTCTGCGGAAATCAAAGAGCAGGATTCCAAGCTCAAGGAACTCGATTTGGCATGGAATGAACACTACCTCAGTGTCCCTAATCTACCTGATGCCTCCGTTCCCGAAGGTAGTGATGAGAGCGGCAATGTAGAGATCAAACAATGGGGCGATATTCCTGAGAAACAATCGTATCATATTCCTCACTACGAATTGGATTGGCTTGATCGGATTCTTGATTTTAAGAGAGGCACTAAAGTCACTGGGGCGGGATTCCCGTTTTTCGTGGGCGATGGTGCCCGACTGGCTCGAAGCTTGGTATCCTTTTTCCTGGACCAGGCCAATGAGGCAGGAATTCAGGAGGTAGCTGTTCCGTATTTCGTCAATGCAGCCAGCGCGACCGCAACCGGTCAACTGCCGGACAAGGAGGGGCAAATGTACCAAACAGTTGAGGATGAACTTTACGCGATTCCTACTGCGGAAGTGCCATTAACCAATTTCTTGAGAGACGAGATTCTTCCAGAATCGGACTTGCCGATCTATCGTTGCGCATATTCGGCTTGTTTTCGACGGGAAGCGGGGAGTTATGGGAAGGATGTGCGAGGATTGAATCGCGTGCATCAATTCGACAAGGTGGAGATTCTGAAATGGGTGAAGCCTGAGACGAGCTTTGAGGAATTGGAATCGTTGCGAGAATACGCGGAGAGTTTACTCCAAGCCTTGGGCTTGCCTTATAGGGCTTTGCTAATGTGCGGCGGAGATATGGGGTTCTCTCAGACCAAGCAATACGACTTGGAAGTTTGGGCCGTTGGGCAGCAAAAATGGCTGGAGGTTTCTAGCTGCAGTAATTTCGAGTCGTTTCAATCACGTCGAGCTCGTATCCGGTATCGTGATTCAGAAACTGGGAAAAACGAGTTCGTTCATACACTAAATGGATCCGGTTTGGCTGTGCCTCGCGTCTTTGTGGCCCTGTTGGAAAATGGACTTCAGGCGGATGGTTCTGTCAAATTGCCAGAGGCGTTGCATTCGTACATGGGCAAAGATCGGATTGATTGTTCTTAGTTGGCTTTGCGAGCCAGCGCAAACGTATCGGAGGCAGATTGGTCGATTGGTCAGAGATTGGAAAACGTCTGCACCGAATCGCGGGCAACGATTGGTTGAACTCGAGTTTGCGAGAGCGGATCGAATCGGCTGATGATGTGCGCATTGCCTGCTCCGGAGGCGCGGACTCTGTTTTTCTCCTTTTGTATTTTGCGCCGGCCCTGGATCGAAAAGGGGTGAAAGTCCTGCATTTCAACCACAAGCTCAGGGGGCGAGAATCAGACGAAGATCAGCGTTTTGTAGAGTCGATTTGCGCGAGCTTGAAAGTTCCGCTCATCACGGGCTCTTGGACGCGAGAGCTTACCGATACTCCGGTTTCGGAAGATGACGCTCGGGCAGCTCGCATGACGTTCTTCTCGGAGCATTTTCTGGGTAAAGAGGCGAATGCTGCGATTCTCACGGGACATCACGCGGGTGATGTCGCGGAGACCATGCTCATGCGCATTTCGCGAGGAAGTGGCTTACAAGGTTTGACGGCTCCCAGGGAAGTCTCGAGAGGTCGCAACGGCCTTCTGTTCTTAAGGCCTTTGCTGGCACTGGGAAAGAACCGAATTGTCGACTGGCTCAGGCGAGCAGGAGCTGAGTGGCGGGAAGATGCTAGTAATCAGACGGATGCTTTTTATCGGAACCGACTGCGTTCGAGCGTTATTCCCGAATGGGAGAAGGTTGCTGATCGACCTGTTCAAGGGGGGGCCGTGACATCTCGAGCTTTGCTCGAGGAGGACTGGAAAGCTTTGGAAGGGGCGTTTGAGGAGGCATGGAAACTTATGACTCTCGATGGAGAGCAGCGGCTGGATTGGTCCGCAACCTGTACCCAACCGCGGGCTTTCCAGCGGAGGGCGTTGAATCGGCTGGCTGAAGCGGAGACGGGAAGCTGTCTAACTTTAGCTAGCATGGAGAGGGTTCTCGAATTCCTGAAGATTTCCGGAGAGTTCAAGACGAATGTCACTGCCTCACAATGGGTTGTAGGCGATTTCGTGAATGGAATTCGGGTCGTCAGTGAGCCAGGTTCAATTTCGTGGGACGAATTAGATCTTCCAGAAGGCTGCCTATTGTTTTTGCCAGACGGAGCAGCTCTCAAATCGGAGCGAATTCAGGTGAATGAATCGCTTTTTAGTGATATCTGTTTGGGGGCTTACAGCCATGATCGGGTGGTGTTCGTCAAAGCTGATGGGAAACATTCCCCGTCGGTGAGGGTCAGACTTTGGCGACCAGGTGACGCTTATCAGGCGATGGGTAGGGGATCTTCGGTCAAACTAAAGGAGTTGTTTAGCGACAGAAAGATACCAATAGGAAAACGAAAGCGATTGCCTGTCGTACTCAATAGTGACGACCGGATTTTGTGGGTCCCTGGGCTGCCGCCCAATCAATGGGCAACTTTGTCTGACGATACTAGGCAAGCGTTGCGGTTGACTTACGAAGAATGCCAGGCACGTTAGCGATCACAAGTCAGTAAATGTCAGATTCACCAAATTCACCAAAAGGAAACCCGAACGGAAAAAACCAGCCGGATCGATTCCAACCCAAGGTCATCTTGATCTGGTTGGCGATCTTTGCCGTAATGGCTGTGCTTTGGTACCAAACCGATAAGGGTGGAGATGCGAACGAGATTCCGATGTACGATGTCGTCGTAGCCACGGAAGAGGGACGTATCGAGAAAGGAAAGATTTATCCCAACCCCAATGGGGGAAATAATTACTACGATGTCATCGGGGAATTGCGGGTACCGGATGACACGGTCGAGAGCGGCTACCGACTCGTGCCATTTAAAGCGGACGGGAAACTGGTAGACGACCAGTATGAGATTCTCCAGAAGTCGAAAAAATTCGAAGAAAATGAATCGAATACGTTTCTGCCGCAATTACTCGCTGGATTGATCCCATTTCTACTGGTCATCGGAATCTTGTATTTCCTTTTTGTCCGGCAACTGAGAATGGCAGGGCGTGGAGCCCTGAGTTTTGGGAAGAGCAAGGCAAAGCTTCTCACGCGGGATAAAGACAAGGTCACATTCAATGAGGTGGCCGGGTGCGATGAAGCTAAAGAAGAGGTGAGCGAGGTCATCGATTTCCTTAAGGATCCGAAAAAATTTCAGCGCATGGGCGGAAAAATCCCGAAAGGGATCCTGATGGTGGGCCCTCCAGGTACCGGAAAGACTTTGCTAGCCAAGGCGGTTGCCGGTGAAGCGGAAGTCCCTTTCTTTTCCATCAGCGGATCGGATTTCGTGGAAATGTTTGTCGGTGTGGGCGCGAGTCGCGTACGCGATATGTTCGAGCAAGGTCGCAAAAGCGCGCCTTGCCTAATCTTCATCGACGAAATAGATGCGGTGGGTCGGCAGCGAGGCGCTGGACTCGGAGGCGGAAACGACGAGCGGGAGCAAACTCTCAACTCCCTTCTGGTAGAGATGGACGGTTTTGATACAACTGAAGGCGTCATTATAATGGCAGCCACCAATCGTCCGGATGTATTGGATAAAGCCCTACTGAGGCCAGGCCGTTTCGACCGGGAGGTTGTTATAGGACTGCCTGATTTGAAGGGCCGCGAAGAGATTCTCAAGGTACACGCGAAGCGGATTAAATTGAGCGAGGATGTGAATCTCGAGGATATCGCTCGTTCATCGCCAGGATTTGCAGGCGCGGACTTGGCCAATCTGCTTAACGAAGGAGCTTTGATGGCTGCTCGGAAAAATAAGAAGCAGGTTGAGATGATCGATATCTATGAGGCCAAGGACAAGATCTCCTTTGGTCGCGAGCGTCGTCAGTTGATGGACGAAGAAGATAAGCGGATGACAGCTTTTCATGAAGCGGGTCATGCCCTTATCGCCGCATTGCTCTACAAGAAGAAGATTAAGTTGCACAAGGTGACCATTATTCCTCGTGGCCGAGCGCTTGGTTTGACCATGAGTACGGCGACTAAGGACATATTGGGACAGTCTAAAAAGGAGCTGGTGGACGATATTTGTATGGCTATGGGTGGCCGCATAGGCGAGGAGGTCGAAACGGGTGACTTCAGCAATGGCGCTGCTATGGACATCAAGCAGGCGACCAATATTGCCCGTCATATGGTGTGCGATTGGGGTATGAGCCCGTTGGGGCCTATCGCATTTGGCGACAACGAAGAGCATCTATTTTTGGGTCGCGAAATTAGCAAGACTCACAATTTGAGCGAGGAGACTGCCAAGCGGATTGATGAAGAGGTCAGCAGAATCGTTACGACTCAATTTGACCGAGCCCAGAAGTTGATCGAAGAAAATCGCGAGGCACTGACTAAAATAGCGGAAGCCCTCCTGGAATTTGAAACGATAGAGGGCAAGCACGTGCAAGAGATTGTTGAACACGGCGAGATTCGTTCCGAGGTAGTTTCGACAAAGACGGAGGAGTTGAAGCGAAAACAAGAAGAAGCCGCTGAGGAGGATTCCGAAGAAAAGAAGGCTTCGGACAAGAACGAAGATATTCCGCCTGCGGTCGATGGCGCCCAGGCTATGGCGTAGCGCATGCGGATTTGAAATCCTTTTCGAGGCCCTCGGGAAACCGAGGGCTTTTTGCATCGCTTTGGATGGATCACCCGTGTTTGATTTTCGGCCGCACGCGATGAAGTTAAGCCTTTCTCAACTAGGGTCTCGTCAGAAACCATCGGATATAACGCGATTGATGTCGTTGGCGTTTCAAAGGCCGGATATGCTTAGTCTGGCAGCAGGATTTACGGACTCTGAATCCCTTCCAGTGAACGATGTACGTGAAATCGTCGAAGAAATCAGTGATACTGAAAGCGAGGCGAAAGCGTCACTTCAGTATGGGTCCAACGCCGGTAGGGAAACGTTGCGATCTCAGCTAACTAAACGAATCGCAAATTCCGACTCGGTTGCCGAAAGCGCGTTTCGGACGGATAGGCTCTTCATCACTAACGGCTCTCAGCAAGCTTTGTATCTAGCGGTGCAAACGCTTTGCGATCCAGGGGACAGCATCCTGGTCGAACAGCCGACATATTTCGTTTTTTTGGAGATTCTTCAGGGCCTTGGTGTGACGCCGGTACCCATGCCGATGGATGATGAAGGCGACGTGGATATTGAGTCTTTGCGAGAGATATTAAAATCGGCCGCAGCAGACGGTTCGATCAAGAAGATCAAAGCAGTTTATTTGGTGTCTTATTTTGCAAATCCAAGTGGCCATTCGATTTCCCAGGAATCTAAGCAAAGGCTGGGTTCGTTACTGGTTGAATTCGATTCTTCAATAGCGGTATTGGAGGACGCTGCATACCGGGAATTGTATTATGAAGAGGCTTGTGCCGCAAAGAGCGTGTTAAGCATAGATTCATTTTCAGAACTGCCCATTTTATACACGAGTACTCTCACAAAGCCCTATGCTGCTGGATTGAAAGTAGGCTATGCCTATTGCAATTCAGTTAAGTGGCGAGATGCGATGCTAGCTGTTAAAGGGCAGCAAGATTTTGGAACAGCCCACTTTGCGCAGACCATAGTTGATCGTGCTTTGATTAGCGGTCGATTTGATTGTCATCTCACCAAATTGAGACGAATTTATCGCCGTAAAATGGAGATTCTTAACGATTGCTCGGCGAGCAATTTGAAGGACCTTGGATGGAGTTGGGATATTCCTCAAGGAGGACTTTATTTGTGGATGCAGTCTCCAAATGGACTACCAACTGGTAGCGACGAGGGATTTCATCAAGCCTGCCTAGATAGCGGTGTTTTCTATGTCCCTGGCGAACTTTGCTTTGTCGACAATTCTCGCGTTGATTACATCCGAGCCAGCTTTGGCGTGTTAAACGAGTCTCAGCTAGAAGAGGCTGCCAGACGGTTTAGCAAAGCTGCCTTGTCCGTGGCGAGACCGGCAGTGACTTAATATCGGTCAGTTAAGGGAGAATACCCTCAGTTGCGGTCGTTTGATTCGATCGATCCAATAGGCAAAGTGACAAGGAACTATGACTCAATGTTAGCAGGATCCTGGCGATTGCACTTGATTATCAGAATACGGCCAAGTAACTACGCGCCTTCACCATGTCGGACTATACCGTAACCCATTTAAAGCAACTCGAGAGCGAAGCAATCTTCGTCCTAAGGGAAACGGCTGCCCAGTTTGAGAGGCCTGCGCTCCTTTTTTCAGGGGGCAAGGATTCGATCGTGATGACGCATCTTGCTCGCAAGGCGTTTTGGCCGGCGAGAATACCTTTCCCGCTTCTGCACGTCGATACAGGTCACAATTTCTCTGAAACTATCGAATTTCGGGATCGCCTCGTTGAGGAATCTGGAGCGAAATTAGTGGTCGCGTCCGTTCAGAAAGCAATCGATGAAGGTCGTGTCGTTGAAGAGAGTGGAAACAATGCGAGCCGCAATGCCCTGCAGATTCAGACCTTGCTAGATTGCTTGGAAGAGGGGCAATACGACGCCGCTTTGGGTGGCGGTAGACGCGACGAAGAGAAGGCTCGAGCGAAGGAACGATTTTTCTCGCACAGAGACGAGTTTGGCCAGTGGGACCCGAAAAACCAGCGGCCTGAACTTTGGAACGTTTTTAATGGAAGAATGAGCCCCGGCGAACACTTTCGCGTTTTTCCGTTGAGCAATTGGACGGAAATGGACGTTTGGCAATACATGAAGGCAGAGGAAATCCCGATTCCCAGTCTTTATTTCGCTCACGAGCGAGACGTGGTTGTTCGCAATGGTACAATCTTGGCTATATCCGAATTCGTTCAGCCTAGGGATGGGGAAACTGTGGAACGGAAGCGTATTCGCTTTCGGACTATGGGGGATGCAACGATTACTGGAGCCGTTGAGTCAGACGCGGACGACATGTCCAAGATTATAGAAGAAGTGGCCGCAGCCAGGGAAACCGAGCGCGGTAATCGAGCGGATGATAAACGTAGTGAAAGCGCTATGGAAGACCGCAAAAAGCAAGGCTACTTTTAAACCCGTATCAACTCGCTAATGACGGACCAAGACAATGCTCAAAGCTACCTGGATATGGATCTCCTGCGATTCACCACTGCGGGATCCGTTGATGATGGAAAATCGACCTTGATTGGGAGATTGCTATACGATTCGAAAGCGATCTTCGAAGACCAGCTAGAGGCTATCGAAAAAACAAGCGAGCAAAGGGGAGACGAGAATGTGAACCTCGCGCTGCTGACGGACGGACTCAGGGCGGAGCGCGAGCAAGGAATCACTATCGATGTTGCCTACCGCTATTTCGCGACTCCCCGCAGAAAATTTATCATAGCTGATACGCCGGGGCATATTCAATATACGCGAAACATGGTTACTGGCGCGTCCACGGCGAACTTGGCGATCATATTGGTAGACGCTCGCAAGGGGGTGATCGAGCAAACGTGCCGTCATTCGTTTATTGCCGACCTGCTTCGTATTCAGCATGTGGTGATAGCCGTCAATAAGATGGACCTAGTGGACTGGAGCGAGGAGCGCTTCCTGGAAATAAAGGAGGAATTCCGTCGATTCGCATCCCGCCTAGATAGTATCGTGGAGGTGACGTTCATACCGATCAGCGCTCTGAAAGGCGATAACGTAGTGGAAACCTCCGAAAATATGCCATGGTACAAAGGCCCATCATTGCTGTACCATTTGGAAACGGTTTATGTCGGTTCTGACGAAAACCATGTTACGGCCCGTTTTCCGGTGCAATGGGTCATTCGACCTCACAGCGACGAGCATCATGATTTTCGAGGCTACGCTGGGCGTGTGGCCGGTGGCGTCTTCAAGCCTGGTGACGAAGTCGTGGTCCAACCGTCCGGTTTCAATGCAGTGATCAAGGCAGTTCACAGTATGGATGGGGAGTTGCAGGAAGTCTTCGCCCCGTTGAGCGCGGCCATAACTTTGGATCGGGAAATCGACATCAGCCGGGGCGATATGATCGCGAAACCCAACAACCCGCCAACGGTGGGGCAGGATATTGAGGCTATGATTTGCTGGTTCAGCGAGAAGCCACTCAGCAGCCGCGGAAAGTTCATCCTTAGGCACTCAACCAAAGAAACGAAGGCGTTGATTCGCGATATCAAGTATAAGGTCGACATCAATACGCTCCACAAGATTGAGGACGACTTGGAGTTCCGGCTTAACGATATCGGGCGAATTTCCCTGAGAACAGCTGCTCCACTATGCTACGATCCGTACAAAATGAATCGTTCGACTGGCTCGTTCATTCTTGTGGATCCTTTCACGAATGAGACGGTGGGCGCGGCGATGATCATTTGATCATTCAGCTATTTTCGAGCAACACCCGTTGGGGGATTGTATTAGGCAACATTCTTGTTTACGAAAGCTTTACAAATTGGGTTATCCGCGCGAATGTGCTGTAATGATCCCTGCGGAGGAAACGCCCTTATCGATCGAAGAGATGGCCTCGCGACTGAAATGCTCGCGTGGCTGGGTACAGTTGACCGTTGATGCGGGCTGCCCGAGGAACGAGGATGGTCGGCTTAGCGTACGAGATTTCATGCTGTTCCAGCTTTCGAATATCCACCGTATGCGCCAGATTGCAGGCTTGGATCCAATCGAGACGCGAGGCACGAAGGAAGATTTGAGGCCTAACGTTAAAGCGATATTGTCGACTCAGCTAGAGTGGCTGCAAGCCCGCTCAACGAAAGACAACGTTAAGCAAGCGGCACGGATGGTACATCAAAAGATCCAGAAGATTGGAGACCCCTCGTCGTAGACTAGGAATCTCTCGCTATTTCGGGAGCCCCTTGCGTAAGGCGTTTGCCATCACGGATTTGATGAGAAAATTGTCTAAACCGTAACGGTTTTGAAGTTGTCTCTGTGGATATTTTGGCTTTCTTTCGGTGTAGCTGAGCGTAGCTGAGAAATTCCATGGATAAGAAAGTGATCGCCGTAGTAATGGGCGGAGGACGGGGTACCCGACTTCATCCATTGACGAAAGAACGTTGTAAGCCAGCCGTACCGCTGGCGGGTAAGTATCGTTTGGTCGATATTCCGATAAGCAATTGCCTAAATTCGGAGATCAACCGCATTTACTTACTGACTCAGTTCAATACAGCATCGCTGCACCGCCATATTCAGGACACTTATCGGTTCGATCCTTTCGCTGGTGGACGAGTCGACATCCTCTCGGCTGAACAAACCGAGAAAGGAGATAGCTGGTATCAGGGGACCGCGGATGCGGTTCGGCAAAACATTCATCACTTCGCGAACGCGGATTACGATTATGTTCTGATTCTGTCAGGCGACCAGCTGTACCGAATGGACTTCAGAAAAATCATCGCCCAGCACATCAAATCGGAGGCCGATGTCACGGTTTCAGCAATACCGTTTCCTGTTTCTCAGGTGAAAGGATTGGGATTGATGCGGGTGGCGGACGATCTGCAGATTCAAGAATTTGTAGAGAAGCCAACCGATCCGGAAGTGATCAATGGTCTAGCCATCTCGGATTCGATCGAGTCAAAATTGAAAAACAATTCCGGGGGCGAAAAGCGCTGCTTAGCGTCCATGGGAATTTACGTGTTCAATCGAGAAACGATGATTGATGCCCTCAACAGCAGCGCTACCGACTTTGGTAAAGAAGTTATTCCGGGTCTTCTGAGCAGCCGAAAGCTAGGAGCTTACGTTTTTGAGGGATACTGGGAAGATATAGGAACGGTAAAAGCGTTTTTCGAAGCCAATTTGCAGTTGGCCGATCCTGTGCCTAAGTTCAATTTTTTCTCTCAAGGTAATCCGATCTATTCTAGAGCCCGCTATCTGCCTGCGAGCAAAATCAATCGGTGCTCGATCAATCATGTTATCGCTGGCGATGGGTGCATCATTACGGACTCTTATTTAAAGCGCTGCGTGATCGGGATCAGGTCGACTCTCAGAGAAGGAGCCCGATTGGAAAACGTAGTAATGATGGGCTCCGATAAATTTGAAAGTTCGGCTGATCGGGCGCGAAACCGGGAGCAAGGCATACCGGACATTGGAGTTGGCATGAATTGCGAAATAAAGAATGCCATTATCGACAAAGGAGCCCGCATAGGCGACAACGTTAGGCTAAGTCCGGACGGAAAACTGGATGGTTATTCGAAGGATGGAATATTCGTTCGCGATGGCATCATTTGCGTAACCAAGAATACTGTTGTACCAGCGAACACTGTAGTCTAGTTTCGGATTCATGAGACGGCTTCTCGTTTGCATTGATGGATCGCAGTACGGAATTTCGTGTTCTCGATACGCAGCGTGGATTGCCTCTCGGCTGGAAATCGAAATAGAGGTGGTGTATGTTACGGACCTTCGTCAATTCGAAGTGCCTTTCGTTGCTGATTTGAGTGGTAGCTTAGGGTTGCAGCCTTTTCAGGCCGTTATGGGTCAGCTTCAAGAGTTGGAGAAAAAAAAGGCCGAAGTGACATTGGGGCAAGCAGTCAAGTTGATTGAAAAAAATGGATACAGCCGATCGATCAAGAAGACTCACAAAACGGGTTTTCTAGTAGATAGTCTTAAGGAACTGGAAGATGAGGCGGATATGATCCTGCTCGGCAAACGGGGAGAGAATGCCAATTTCGCGACTGAACATTTGGGCTCCACGATGGAGCGGGTCGCTAGGGCGGCGACAAAACCTTGTTTTGTTGCCTCACGAGAATTTAAGTCGATCAAGAAGGCCTTAATTTCCTATGATGATTCGGAGAGTTGCCGAAAGGCTGTTCAGTTCGTCAAAAGCTCTCCTATTTTCAAGGGAATTGAGATTCATGTGGTTACGGTTAGTCCGAACGAGAAAGAGGAAGATCGCCTGAAACGATTGCAAAGCGCGGAATCGGAATTGCAAGACTCGGTAGACTTGCTCACGTGTCAGATGTTCCACGGCGAAGCGGCTCCGCAAGTAATCGAATATGTGAAAGATCAGGAAATCGATTTACTGCTTATGGGAGCGTATGGTCACAACCGTATCCGACGTTTAATTATAGGAAGCTCGACGACAGAGATGCTTCGCGGCTGCCAAGTACCGTCGATTCTGTTTCGCTAGTTATGGGCGAGCGCCTTTTCCTGCCGGCCAAAAGGACCATCGGATAGTGGAGGCTAATGCTCTTGAGGGTACAATAGCTGCATAGGCTCGCCATGCATTTCCAGCGTGTCTCCGCTTAAGCGTATCCAATCATCAGTGATAGCTCTAAGTTTTCGCAGGGTCTGAAGGTGGTCCGGATCGGCGCCCAGATTTCGCTGCTCGTTTGGGTCAGCTTGCAGATCGTACAGCTCTTCTGCGGGCCTTTGGTGGTAGTAGCGAACCTTGCGAGCTACGGAGGGGTCCGTTTTGGCGACTTTAACCCACGAGAGCCAAAGGTTGTGGCTTTGAGCCGTCGGATTGTGATCGGTTTGGCAGGTGAAATTCAGTTCAGGGTAGACGTTGCGAATATAGCGATAACGATCGCTGCAGACAGACCTTAGGGGATAAGTGTGATGGGCCGCGGATGAGTTGGTGCTGAATACGTAGTCTCGATGACGTTGGGAATCGCCTTTGATCAATTTGAGAAATGAGCGACCATCTATTTGACCGGAGCCGTATCCGGATTTTGGGGGTGTTCCCCCCGCAATTTCTATCAATGTCGGGAGTATGTCGACGAATGAGACGAGGGCTTGGCTACGCCTCCCTGATTCCGCCACTCCGGGCCAGGAAACAAGCATAGGTACTCTGACGCCAGACTCATAGTTGCTCCATTTGCCGTAGGGCAGTTGGGCTCCATGATCGCTTGTGAAAAAGATGATCGTCTCGGGGCCCAAGTAGTTTTCTATGGCCTCCAGCGTGGCCGCTACTTGCTTGTCCATTCGCTCGACATCGGTGTAGTAGCGGGCGAGCTCGAGACGTGTGTCAGGCGTATCGACTAATTTGTCTGGAATGGTCAGCGAGTCAGGGGCGTAGTGGGCAAAGGGCCTATCTGGCCAAGGTACGTGTGGATCCTTGATTCCCACCATCAAGAGTAATGGCTTGTCGCTTTCCCGTTGGCTCAGGTATTCGGATACCATGCCAATCTTTTCCAGGGATATATCTCGATCTACGAAATCGAATCCCGCTCGTTTGTCCGTGCCGTGAGCGATTTTTCCGATAGCCGCGATTTGGTAGCCGAGATCTCGCATGTAGTGGGGAAGCTGGACTACATCGTCGCGAACATAGGTGTGATTGGGCTCGGCTCCGTTTCGGAAAGGCATTATGCCGGATAGCATCGCTCCTCGAGATGGGGCGCAACTTGGCGAAGCAACGTAAAGCCGCTCGAAGATAGTCGATCGAGCTGCAAAAGCGTCTAGGGCGGGGGTACGAACATCGGGATTGCCCATGAATCCGGTGTCGCTGACACCAAGGTCGTCGGCGATGATAAAGGCGATATTCGGGACGGAAGCGCTTTGAAGTTTAGCTGCCGGAGCAAGCAGAAGGATCAACAGTAAAAGCGATTTCATAATTCAGTGAGGAAAAGAAACGCGTAGCATTGCTCGTCTTTAGCGCATTTCAAGTCGTTGTGCACTCGACTGGTTTATCTTGTGCTGATAACACTTAGGTTGGGGGTAAGGACGAGGCCCACCAGCTTTCGCTAATGGGCCTCCATTGGGTGCAGGGCTCGGATTAGAACCGAGGATCCCGCAATTGCGGGATTATGAGCCTGATTCACGTTCCAAACCCGTAAGGTTGTAGAATCCTTGACCGCCTTTCTGCCGTTTGAGCAGGGTTTCCAGCCTTCTAGCGTCAGTGATGGACATTGCTTTGCTCGTCCATCTAAGGGTCTAGGGCCCTTTGCCTTTGGTCCATTTGGTAACGCCCGCGTTTTGTTGAGCTGCGCGAGCTTTGAAGTCTTCCGATATGCCAATATAGAATCTGCCCTGGACGTTCTGGATTACGTAGACCTGGTACATTCGAGTTGGGGTATAGGGCGGAGGCCCAAGGACTTATACCTTGAGCCTCCATTGGGTGCAGGGCTCGGATTTGAACCGAGGACCTTCAGGTTATGAGCCTGACGAGCTACCAGACTGCTCCACCCTGCAATACTTGAAATTGTCTTTTCGTCTCTGGAAAACGAAGAGGTGGGAGAAAAGCGGGATTCGAATTCCCTTGTCAATGCCATTTCCTTCAAATTTCGGGAAATTGTGACAAATTACCGCTTGCCAACTAGGAGGGTGGGCCTAGCTTTGTCGCTTTTTTAAAACTGAACCACCAAACGAAAACCTAATAAATATCGTCCAAGGCGAATTGAATTCGGCCTGCGCCAAAAGGCGTTTTGACGAACCGATTATGAATATCGAACTGACTGACCTGCTGGAAGCGGGTGTCCATTTCGGACACCAAGTAAAACGCTGGAACCCGAAGTCTAAGAGCTTCGTTTTTGATCATCGCCAAGGGATCTCCATT